>Ga0153933_1000070_pt1 | contig 59821 bp, 51 predicted proteins | sample TSNJ017MetaG_FD_102275 | JGI IMG/M metagenome (GOLD analysis project Ga0153933, IMG submission 102275) | Attine ant fungus gardens microbial communities from New Jersey, USA - TSNJ017 MetaG | ecosystem: Host-associated > Fungi > Mycelium > Unclassified | place: USA: New Jersey, Wharton State...
CAATCTCGCACCGCTCTTCCAGGGAGAGCTGCTTGTAAGTCCGCCCCATGGCAACACCTCCAGTTGGAAGTGTTGCACTTCGTTTGTGAACTCAGGGGACCCATACGCCGCGGCCTCGCTTTGGGCAAACGGGTGGACGGCCTTCTTTCCGACCACGAACAATGGTGGTTGTGGGTCCCGGCCCCCGTGCGCAATTGCGCATTCGGCCGGGACGACCACGTCTCAGCTATCGAACATGATGACGCTGCGCAGCGTCTTGCCGGCCTTCATGTTGGCGAAGCCCTCGTTGATCTCTGACAGCTTCAGCTTGGCCGAGATCCAGTCCTCCAGATGCAGCCTGCCGCGCATGTAGAAATCGACCAGGCGCGGCATGTCGACGCGGAAGTGGTTGGAGCCCATCGATGAGCCCTGGATCTTGCGCTCGCGCAGGAAGTCGAAGCCGTGCAGCTCGATCTTCTGGCCGAACGGGATCATGCCGACGATGGTCGCGGTGCCGCCGGGAGCCAGCATGCCGAAGGCCTGTTCGGCGGTGTCCTTGCGGCCGAGCACCTCGAACGAATGCTGCACGCCGCCGCCGGTGAGCTCGCGCACCTGCTGCACGACGTCGCCGCGGGCGGGATCGACGATGTCGGTGGCCCCTAACTTGGTCGCGAGCTGTAGCTTGGCCGGGTTGGTGTCGATCGCGATGATGCGGCCGGCGCCGGCAATCTGCGCGCCGTTGATCGCGGCCATGCCGACACCGCCGCAGCCGATCACGGCGACCGTCTCGCCTGCGGTCACCTTCGCGGTGTTGACCACGGCGCCATAGCCGGTGATGACGCCGCAACCGATCAGCGCGGCGAGATCGAGCGGCATCTCCTTCTTGATCTTCACGATGGCGTTCTCGTGCACCAGCATTTGCTCGGCGAAGGACGAGAGGTTGAGGAACTGATGCAGCTTCTCCGACCTGTTCCAAGACAACCGGTTGGAGGCGCCGGGCAGCATCTTCACCGTGGTGTCGGTGCACAGCACGGTGCGGCCGGTGGTGCAATTGTCGCAGGTGCCGCAGAACACCGACAGACAGGTAACGACATGATCGCCGGGCTTCACATAGTTGACGTCGGAGCCGACCTTCTCGACCACGCCGGCGGATTCGTGGCCGAGCACAGCCGGCAGCGGATGCGGATAGAGCCCTTCCATGAAGTGCAGGTCGGAATGGCAGAGGCCCGCGACCGAAGTGCGGATCAGGACCTCGCGCGGCCCCGGATTGGGCACGCTGACATCCTCGATCATCAGCGGCTTGTTGACTTCATGCAGGACGGCGGCCTTCATCGGGGTCTCCCTTGGCGTTCTTGATTGTTTGAATAGAGCGCTCGGTTCGCAGCCTACGCTGCGACAAGCAATTCGCCAACCTCGGCCATGCCGACGGCGCGATCGCCGAGCAGATGCTCGGTCATCCTGCGCTGGGTGGCATTTTCCGCGAGCCGGAACGGATCGCCGGGCATCACGCGATGGTCGATCACCATCCGCGACAGCAACAGGCGCCGCGCGTCACCGCGCATGTCGTGGATGCGCCCGCCCTCCCACGCCAGAGCCACCGCGCTTGCGACATGATAGAGCAGGCTGGTGGCGCGCCGCGCATCGCCTTCATTGTCGATGCGGCTCGCGACCTCGCGCGCAAACGCGACCGCGCGGTCGCTGAGATCGTGCAGCCGGCTACGCCACGCCTGCGGTACGTTCGGGCTGTCATCGAGCCGCGCATGAAGGTCGGCGGCCAGCGCAGCGTCGGCGCCGTGGCGGCCGACCGCGCGCTTCAGCGCATCGATCGCGACGATGTTGCCGGTGCCTTCCCAGATCGAGCCGAGATGGGCGTCGCGCAGCAGCCGCGGCGGGACGAATTCCTCGATGTAGCCGATGCCGCCGCGCATCTCCATCGCGTCGCCGCAGACCTTGCGGGCATCGCGCGTGGCGCGGAATTTCAGGGTCGGCGTCAGAATCCGAAGCAGCGCAGCGGCGTCCTGGCTGCCGGCCTCGGCGCGGTCGAGCGCGTCAGCGGTCAAAAAACTCATCGACAGTGCCTGCTCGGTCGGCAGCATGATCTTCATCAACTGCCGGCGCGCCAGCGGCAAGTCGATGATGCGTTGTCCGAACACCACACGGCCCCGCGCCACGGTGATCGCATCATGCCAGGCGCGGCGCATCAGCGCGGTGGATTTGACGCCATTCGACAGCCGCGACGAGTTCACCATCTCGGCCATCTGCACGAAGCCGCGGTCGAGCTTGCCGACCGCAAAGGCGATCGCGCCGTCGAGCTTGATCTCGCCGGAGGCCATCGAGCGAGTGCCGAGCTTGTCCTTCAGGCGAACGATCCGGTAGTGGTTCTGCGATCCGTCGTCGAGGAAACGCGGCATCAGGAACAGGCCGACGCCCTTAGTGCCTGCACCAGCGCCCTCTGGCCGCGCCAGCAGCATCACCACCTTGGCGTCGGCATTCGAGCAGAACCACTTTTCGCCATGGAGTCGCCAGTGGTCGCCCTCCTGCACCGCCCGCGTGGTCAGCGTGCCGACGTCGGAGCCGCCTTCCTTCTCGGTCATGAACTGGCCGCCTTGCGTCAGCTTGCTCATGTCGGTTTGCGTCAGGCCGTCGAGATATTTCGCCTTCAACGCCTCGCTGCCGAAATTCGCCAGCAACTTGGCGCAGCCGTCGGTGACGTTGATCGGGCAGCCCATGCCGAATTCGGTCTGGTTGAACAGGAAGGTGAAGGCGTGCTTGGCCACGACGGGATATTTGTCCGGCCAGCCCATGATGCCCTTGCGGATAGAGAGCGCGTGAATGCCGAATTCGCCGAAGGCGGCCTTCTCGATCTCGCGATAGGCCGGGTGATACTCGATCGACTGCACGTCGCGGCCGAACTTGTCGCGCTGGTGCAGCACCGGCGTGTGCTTGTCGGCGAGCCGCGCGCATTCGTCGAGATGGCCGCCGGCTAATTCGCCAAGCCGGTCGAGATGCGGCTCGATATGGCGGAACAGCGCCTCCGGCAGATGCAGCTTGAGAAGATCGGTCAGCGCCGGATCGGCCCGGTAGAAATTCATTCCCGTCGTGTCGGGCGCGAGTAGCCCGGGCTGACTGGCGGATGACGGCGTCAAATCTTGCTTGAGCGGTTGCATTGAAATCCCGGCTTCGGTGCTCATTTCTTTAAGCGAGACTATCCTCCTCCGCCCGAGCAAAGGAAAGCCCAATGGATATTCCAAAATACAAGACCGCCCTGATCGTCGGCGCCGGCGAAGGCCTCAGCGGCTCGCTCGCACGGATATTTTCGCGAGAGGGAATTCGCGTGGCGCTGGCGGCCCGCGGCACCGAGAAGCTCGGCGCATTATGCGCCGAGACCGGCGCTCGCGCCTATTCCTGCGACGCCACCAAGCTGGAGAATGTGGAACGGCTGTTCGGCCTCGTCGAGCGCGAGATCGGAACCCCTGATATCGTCGTCTACAATGCCAGTGGCCGCTCGCGCGGACCGTTCGTCGAGCTGGTGCCATCAGAGGTCGAGCAGGCGATCGCAGTCTCAGCCTTTGGCGGCTTTCTGGTGGCGCAGGAGGCGGTCAAACGTATGCTGCCCAACAGGAAGGGCGCGATCCTGTTCACCGGCGCCTCCGCCAGTGTCAAGGGCTATGCGCAATCGGCGCCGTTCGCGATGGGCAAGTTCGCGTTGCGCGGCCTGGCGCAAAGCATGGCCCGCGAATTGTCACCGCAAGGAATTCATGTCGCGCATTTCGTGATCGACGGCGGCATCCGCAGCAAGGCCCGCGTCGAGCCCACCGACCGGCCCGACTCGATGCTCGATCCCGACGCGATTGCGCTCAGCTACTGGAACGTGCTGCAGCAGCCGCGCAGCGCCTGGAGCTGGGAGCTCGAATTGCGGCCCTGGGTCGAGAAGTTTTGAGATGACGTAGACGTGGTGGGTATTGCGCTGCGCGCCTTTGCCCACCCAACGAAGCAACAACTCCGAGGGAGCGACATGACCAGCGAAATCAAGATCGACACCGGCACCGACGAACTGCTCTGCGTGATCCGCGAGCGGGTCGCGGTCATCACGCTGAATCGGCCCGACGCCCGCAATTCGCTGTCGGACAATCTGACGCCGGCGCTGCGCACGATGATCCGCGTCTGCGGCGAGAACCCCGAGGTCGGCGTGCTGCTCGTCACCGGCGCCGGCAAAGCGTTCTGCGCCGGCGGCAACGTCAAGGGCATGGGTGCCAATCGCGACCCGAAGAAGCTCGATATGTCCTACGAGGACAAGGTCGCCGATCTGCAGGAACGCCAGCGCCTACTCACCGGCGCGCTCGCCTCGGTGCGCAAGCCGACCATTGCGGCGCTGCCCGGCCCCGCAGTCGGCGCCGGGCTCGCGATCGCGATGGCCTGCGACATCAGGATCGCCGCACAATCCGCCTTCATCTCGACCGGCTATTTGCGCGTGGCGCTGAGCGGCGATTACGGCATGGCCTGGCTGCTGACGCGGCTGGTCGGCACCGCGCGCGCCCGCGAACTGATGTTCACCTCGGAGAAGGTCGACGCGACGAGATGCGAGCAGATCGGCCTCGTCAACCGCGTGGTGCCGGACGAGACGTTGCAGGATGAAGCCTTCGCGCTCGCCAGATCGATCGCCGAAGGCCCGACCCTCGCGCTGCGCTACATGAAGGACAATCTCGACGAGGCGCTGCTGTTCGATTTCTCGACCGCCCGCGATCACGAAGCCGAGCGCCTGATCCGGCTGACCACGACGTCAGATCACAAGGAAGCGGTGCAGGCCTTCATCGACAAGCGCAAGCCGGTGTTCCGGGGCAATTAAGCGCGTCCCTTGTTTTGCGCGTAGCGCCCTTCGAAGTCACCTCTCCCCCTGTGGGACAGGTTGGATTGCATCGGATGATGCAATCCGGGTGAGGGGTTCAGGTCTATCCGCGAGAGCAAGTCTGCCGAGAGGCTGCACCCCTCACCCGCACCGCATTCCGCTTCGCTGCATGCGCTGCGGCCTCTCCCACGAGGGGAGAGGCGGCGACGGAGCAAGCGGCACGAAAGGAAGTGAAGCGGGAAAAGAAAGCGGCCCGGTTCTGAGGGGTCAGAACCGGGCCGAGTTTCGTCAAGCCGCAAGCGAGGACATCGCGGCCATGCGGGATGTGGCGGCAAGCCGCCAGCTGGCACAGGGAATGTCTTGCGGTTCGACGTGGATCTCTTTGGCAAAGCGCACCAGCTTCCAGTCGCCGGGGCTGGCCGTGAAGGCGTAGTCGGACTTGCGGGCAAGCCCGATCATCGATGCGTTGGAGCGCAGCGTGTCGCCGAAGATGCGCTCGGCTCCAAAGGACGCCGCGCGGCATTCGAGGTTCTTCAAGAGCGCCTTGCCGATGCCGTGGCCCTGCCACCGGTCATCGATCGACAGGCCGAACTCGACGCTCGACGTATCGGCATGGAAGGCGTAGCGGGCTTCGCCGACGATGGTCTCGAAGCCGTCGACCAGCATCGTCGCGACCACCGTGAACCGGTCAGCCTCGCCGACATGAATGAAACGTTCGAGCTCCGTCTTCGGCAGCTCGTTCAGCGCCCCCAGGAAGCGGTTGTAGCGGGAGGTGGCCGACAGGGCGCGGATATAGCTCTGCAGCTCCTCGCGATCGCGCGGCTCGACGAAGCGCACCTTGATCCCGCGTCCGTCCTTCGCGCGCAGCACGTCGGAATATTGCTTGAGATCGTCGAGATGCAGCGCAGTCATGACACGCTCCTCGGTGAAGGAATTGACCGGCGCCCCTCGATCGAGGCGGCGCCGGTGATGGCGTCCTGCTCAGGCCCGCCAGAACGGCTTTTCGGTTTCGAAAGCCACGTCGCTCCGGGACATGCCGATGTCGTGCAGGTCGCGGTCCGACCACTGCGCCAGCTCGCGGCGGCGCTCAAAGCGGTCCCACCAGACATGCAGGGTCTCGCCGACCTGGTTGATGAGGCCATCGGCATGATGATTTGTCATCGATTCATGGGTGAAAATGGACATATGTGGCTCCTATCGCTAAACTTTGAGGGTAATATCTGCGCTGTCGGAGCTTTCCACAAACGACACTTTGTACCGTTTCGCATGAATTAAAGTCATGTCTGGAGTCACGAAAATATGACCAGCCGACTGCCTTCGCTGAACGGCTTGCGGGCGTTCGAGGCGGCCGCGCGGCATATGAGCTTCACGCTGGCGGCGTCCGAATTGAACGTCACGCAGACCGCGATCAGCCACCAGATCCGGCGGCTCGAGGAAGAGCTCGGCGTGCGGCTGTTCGTGCGGCAGAACCGGTCGCTGAGCCTGACCTCGGAGGCTAGCGAATACCTTCCCCGCGTCCGCGCCGCCTTCAACGACCTGCGGCTGGCGACCGACCGCCTGCTGCGGCGGGATGACGATCACGTGCTGACCGTCTCCACCCTCGCCTCGCTGGCCGCCAAATGGCTGCTGCCGCGAATCTCGGCCTTCCAGGAGGCGCATCCCGGGATCGACGTCCGCATCACCACCTCGACCAGCCTGGTGGATTTCCAGCGCGACAGGGTCGACGCCGCGATCCGCTATGGGCGCGGCCAATGGTCCGGCCTGCGCTCCGATTGGCTGATGGCGGATGAATTATTCCCGGTGTGCAGCCCGACCTTGCTGCAAGGAATCAAGCCGCTGAAATGCCCCGAGGATCTCAGGGATCACGTGCTGCTGCACACCAGCGGGGCCAACACCGACGATTGGAGGCTGTGGCTGACCGCGGCCGGACTGCCGACCGACATCTCGGGGCAACCCGGCCTCACCTTCGACCTGACCTTCGTGACCGTTCAGGCGGCGATCGACGGTTTTGGCGTCGCGATGGGCCGGACATCCTATGTGAGGGACGACATCGCCAAGGGACGGCTCGTGGTTCCGTTCAAGATCGCGCTGCCGGCGGATGCCGGCTTCTATCTGGTCTCGCCCCAGGGGCGGGCGGATTCGCCGAAGCTCGCCGCGTTCCGGGACTGGCTCAGCGCCTCGGCGCGAGCGCCGGCTTGATGCAGCAGCGCGTCAAGACATGCCGGCTTACGGCTTTTTTCCCATAGGCACAGGTGCGATTACGGGTTGGTCACGCCGGACGGGCGTGCCAGATTGCCGCGCAAGGCAGGCTAACTGCCCTGGCTGGCGAGGCTATTTCCGCCGGCCTTTTTGCCACGGGGAGGAAGGGCGTTATGCCGCAGTCGAGTTCATCGCAAGTACCGCAAATCAAGTCGCGCCTTGGCGCCATCCTGCGCGCGACCAGCGGCAATTTCCTTGAGCAATTCGACTTCTTCCTGTTCGGCTTCTATGCGCAGGACATCGCAAAGGCGTTCTTTCCGGCCCAGAACGACACCGCGGCGCTGCTCAATGCGTATGGCGTGTTCTGGCTCGGTGCGCTGATGCGCCCGGTCGGCGCTGTCGTGCTCGGCTCCTATATCGACCGCATCGGCCGCCGGCAGGGCCTGATCGTGACGCTCGCGCTGATGGCGCTCGGCACGGTGGTGATTGCTTTCTGCCCGTCCTACCAATCCATCGGCATTGCCGCGACGGTCATCGTGCTGATCGGCCGTCTGATCCAGGGGTTCTCCGCCGGCGTCGAATTGGGCGGCGTCTCCGTGTACCTGTCCGAGATCGCGACTCCAGGCAATCGGGGATTCTACACATCGTTTCAATCGTCCAGCCAGCAGGTCGCCATCTTCGTTGCGGCCACTCTCGGCTTCATCTTGAGAGAGGCCATACCGGGCGACACTTTCCTCGATGCGATCGGCGGCGTCGCGAAGTGGCGCATCCCGTTCTTTGTCGGATGCATCATCATTCCCGTCATCTTCATGTTGCGGCGATCGCTGGAGGAAACTCCGGCCTTCCTGGCGATGAAGAAGCATCCGACCGCGGGCGAAGTGTTCGCCTCGGCGATCGAGAACTGGCGCATTGTCATCCTCGGCATGATGATCGCGGTTCTGACCACCACGACCTTTTATTTCATCACGGTGTATGCGCCTGGCTTCGGCAAGGAGCTCCATTTGTCGGCGACCGGAACGCTGCTTGTCACCCTGCTGGTTGCGGTGACGAATTTCATCTGGAATCCGGTTGGCGGCGCCCTCTCCGATCGGATCGGCCGTAAGCCGGTGTTGATCGGGATCGCGACCCTGTCGTTCCTGACGGCCTATCCGGCGCTATCCTGGCTCTCGCATGAGCCCACGCTCGGGAAACTGCTGGCCGTGCAGATGATGTTCTCGTTCTACTTTGGCGTCTACAGCGGCACGATGCTGGGATGCCTGGTCGAGATCGTACCGGCACACGTCCGCACCACCTGCTTCTCGATCGCGTTCGCATTGGCCGCAGGCATCTTCGGCACGTCGACCCCCTTTGTCGCGACCAAGCTGATCGCCATGACCGGCCACGACAGGGCCTCGCCGGCATATTGGCTGATGTTCGGCGCCGCGCTCGGCATCATCGCCGCGCTGATCGTCTATCGTGGCGGCGAGACCGCCAGGCAGCGCGAGACGGCGGCGGCCTGATCGTCCGCATGCAATTGGGGCAGGCCGATCGCCTGCCCCGGCATGTTGCTTTCCATGCCAACAACGATAACAAGAGCGCATGGTCGATTTGACGCGCAGGTTCGATGTGCTGGTGATCGGCGGCGGCAACGCCGCCCTTTGCGCTGCGATCAGCGCGAGACGGGCCGGCGCCTCCGTGCTGGTTTTGGAGGGCGCGCCGAAATTCTACCGCGGCGGCAACACCCGCCACACCCGCAACATGCGCTGCGCCCATGACGCGGCGACGGAGATCCTCACCGGGCCCTACACCGAGGAGGAGTTCTGGAAGGATTTGCTGCTGGTGACCGGCGGCCAGACCGATGAGGAACTGGCCCGTTTCATGATCCATGAATCCAAGGACATCCTGAACTGGATCGTCGAGCAGGGCGTGCGCTGGCAACCCTCGCTCGGCGGCACCTTGAGCCTTGGCCGCACCAACTCGTTCTTCCTCGGCGGCGGCCGCGCCATGCTGAACGCGCTCTACCGCACGGCGGAAGCGCTGGGCGTCGACGTCCTCTATGACGCCGAGGTGATCGATCTCAAGATCGACGACGGCATGTTCCTGTCGGCCGCGCTGAAGCAGCCGGTCGGCGGCAAGACCGAGGCACGCGCCTCCGCGCTGGTCGCAGCCGCCGGCGGCTTCGAGGCCAATATCGAATGGCTGAAGCAGTATTGGGGCGAGGCCGCAGACAATTTCCTGATCCGCGGCACGCCGTTCAACCGCGGCGCAATCCTGAAGATGCTGCTGGCCAAGGGCGTGCAGGAGATCGGCGACCCCACGCAGTGCCATGCGGTCGCGATCGACGCCCGCGCGCCGAAATTCGACGGCGGCATCATCACGCGTCATGACTCGGTCGTGTTCGGCATCGTGGTCAACAAGCACGCCGAGCGCTTCTATGACGAGGGCGAGGAGATCTGGCCGAAGCGCTACGCGATCTGGGGCCGCCTGGTCGCGGCGCAGCCCGACCAGATCGCCTACATCATCTTCGACTCGACGGTCGTGACGAGCTTCATGCCGACGCTGTTTCCGCCGATCGCGGGCGCGACCATCGCCGAGCTTGCCGGCAAGCTCGAACTCGATCCGGCCGCGTTGGAAAACACCATCACCGCGTTCAACGCCGCGGTGCAGCCGGGGACCTTCGACCACACCATCCTCGACGACTGCGCTACCCAAGGCCTCACGCCGCCGAAGACGCACTGGGCGCGCAGGATCGAGACGCCGCCCTACCTCGCCTATCCGGTGCGGCCCGGCATCACCTTCACCTATCTCGGCACCCGCGTGAACAAGCAGGCGCGGATGCTGATGAAGGACGGCAAGCCCTCCGCCAACATGTTCGCCGCCGGCGAGATCATGGCCGGCAACGTGCTCGGCCGCGGCTACGCCGCCGGCATGGGCATGACCATCGGCAGCGTGTTCGGCCGCGTCGCCGGGCGGGAAGCGGCCAAGAATGCTCGGAATTGATGCGCGGAACTGAGGCAAGCGCGATGCACGGGACGAAGACATTGCAGGAAGCCGACCGTCTGATGACGGTGTGCAATTCCTGCCGCTATTGCGAGGGCCTGTGCGCGGTGTTTCCCGCCATGGAGATGCGCCGCGCCTTCTCCGACGGCGACCTCAACTACCTCGCCAATCTCTGCCATGCCTGCGGCGCCTGCTACACCGACTGCCAGTTCTCTCCGCCGCACGAATTCAACGTCAATGTCCCGAAGACGCTCGCGGTCGCGCGCGCCGAATCCTATGCCGCCTATGCCTGGCCGCGCGCCTTCGCCGGCGCGTTTGCACGCAACGGCCTCGTCATCAGCCTGATTGCGGCGGCGAGCGTTGCCGCCTTCATCTTCGGCTTTGCCGCGATCAATGATCCGGGCGTGCTGTCTGGCATCCACACCGGCCCCGGCGCCTTCTACAAACTGATGCCGCACAATGCGATGGCGCTGCTGTTCGGCGCCGCGCTGCTTTATGCGATCCTCGCGCTAGTGATGGGCGTGCGGGCTTTCTGGCGCGACATCGGCGAGCCGGTCGGCATGAGGACGGACGCCAAGGCGCTGTTGCAGGCGGTCCGCGACGCCGGCGAGCTGCGCTATCTCGATGGCGGCGGCGTCGGCTGCTTCAACGAGGACGACCAGCCGACCGATCGCCGCAAGCTCTACCACCATTTCACTTTCTACGGCTTTGCGCTGTGCTTCGCCGCAACCTGCGTCGGCACGCTGTATCACTATCTGCTGGCGCGCGAGGCGCCCTATGCGTGGTGGGACCTGCCGGTGATATTGGGCACGCTCGGCGGCCTTGGTCTGGTGATCGGCCCAATTGGGCTGCTTACGGAGAAACGCAACCGCGACCGCGTGCTGGTCGACGAGCAGAGCATGGGGATGGACGCCGCGTTCATCCTGATGCTGCTCTTGACCGGCGTGACCGGGCTTGCGCTGCTGCTGTGGCGCGACACGGGCGCGATGGGCCCGCTGCTGGCGCTGCATCTCGGCGTGGTGTTCGCGCTGTTCATCACCATGCCCTACGGCAAGTTCGTCCACGGCATCTACCGTTTCGTGGCGCTGGTGCGCTACGCGCGGGAGCGGCAGATGATGCAGGGAAAGGCAGAGTAGACTCCGACCGTCGTCATTCCGGGGCGCCGCGAAGCGGCGAGCCCGGAATCCATCGGGCCACAGAACAAGCGGTAAAATGGATTCCGGGCTCGCGCTCCGCGCGCCCGGGAATGACAGGAGGTCAGAGATCCACCACCACGTAGTCACTCTCCACCGCGACCTTGATGGTCTCGGCGACATACGGCCCCTTCACGACGTTGGCGCCCGGCTCGACATTGACCGGATAGGCGCGGGCGCGGAAGCGGCGGGGGTCGCAATAGGACTGGCCGGTGCGGATGTCGAACTCCCAGCCATGCCAGGGGCAGCGGATGATCTCGCCTAGTTTTGTGTATTCGATCTCGCCGGGATCGGACGAGGAGGCAAGCCCAATCAGCGGCCCCTCGCACAGCGCGGCGCCCTGATGCGGGCAGCGGTTCAGCAGGCCGAAGAACTCGCCCTTGACGTTGAACACTGCGATCGGCCGTCCGTCGACCTCCAGGAATTTTCGCGACCCCGGCGGCAGTTCTTCCACCGAGGCAACCACATGCCTTGCCATCAAGATACGCCGTAAAGCTTCTTCGCGTTGTCGAGATAGAACGCCTGCTTGTTGGCGTCGCTGACGCCGGCCGGCAACACGCGCGACGGCTCGTCAAAGTCCCAGTGCGGGTAGTCGGTCGCGAACAGCAGTCTGTCCCAGCCGATCCATTCGATCACCTGGAACAGATGGTCGCGGCTCTCCGGATCTTCCATCGGCTGCGTGGTCCACCAGATGTGATCGCGGATATATTCCGACGGCCTGCGCTTCAAATGCGGCACTTCGGCGTGCAGCTTCGAGAACACCTTGTCGAGCCGCCAGGCCAGCGACGGCGCCCAGCCGAAGCCGGCCTCGACCATCACCATCTTCAATTTCGGGAAGCGCGCGAACACACCCTCGAGCACCAGGCTCGCCAGCACACTCTGCTGGCACTGCGAATGTCCGACCATCTCCTCGATGTAATAGCTGGGCCAGCCCGAGGCGGTGATCGGATTGCCGCCATAGCCGAAGGCGTGCACGCCGACCGGAAGGCCGGCTTCCTGCGCGGCCTCATAGATCGGCCAGTAGCGACGCTGGCCAAGCGGCTCGGCATTGCGGCTGAGCAGCAGCACCTGGACGAAGTTCTTGTCGCCGGCGCGCTTGCGGATCTCGGCGGCGGCCGCGACGCCGTCTTCATTGGGAACGACGACGGAGCCCTTCAGCCGGGAATCCTTGCTGGTCCATTTCTCGATCTGCCAGTCGTTGACCGCCGAGCAGATCGCCGCGGCGAGATCGTGGTTGCGCAGGCCCTGCCCGGTGGCGAGCGGATTGAGCACGCCGAGCGCGACATTGTTGGGATCGAGATGCTGCTTCTGCATGAAGGACAGCGACGACCCTTGCGGCCCGCCCTCCGGCGGATAGGCATCGCGGCGAGAGGCGTTCGGTTGCGCCTTCGGAAAGGGTGGACCTTCCATCATGCCATGATGGGGGCCGGCGCCGAAGGTTTCCAGATGGCTGTGCCAGCGCTTGGCGAGGAACGGATACAACTCGTCCTTGGTCGCGCGCGCCGGATGGATGTCACAATCGGCGATCGCAGTCTTGAGGCCGGTGGACGCTGCACTCTGCGGACGCTCGCGAATCTGAATGTTCATGGCGTCGTCTCCTTCACCCTCAGGCGCGAATAGGTCGCGAGCGGATTGTCGATCATGATCTTGCGAACAAGGTCCGGCGACAAACCCTCCGGCAGCACCGCATCACCCTCGAATTGCCAGTGCGGATAATCCGTGGAGAATAGGATCAATTCGTCCGACTGCATATGGTCGAACAGCCGGTTCAGAGTGTCGGGTTCCGGCGGGGCGTCGACCGGTTGCAGCGAAAAGCGAATGTTGCTGCGCACAATTTCCAGCGGTGCACGGTCGACCCACGGCGTCTCCATGCGGATGCCGCGCCAGAACTTGTGCAGCCGCCACAGGAACGGTGCCAGCCAGGTGAAACCCGATTCCAGCATCACCATTTTCAAGGCTGGATGGCGCGCGAACACGCCCTCGACGATCAGGCTGGTGAGCTGGGTCTGGAACGCCTGCGCCTGCGCGACGTAATCCTCGATGTGATAGGAGCCCCAACCGACCGTGGTCGGCGGGTTGTGATAGGCGCTGCCGGCATGGATGCCGATCGGCAGGCCGAGCCGCTCGGCCGCGGCATAGATCGGCCAGTAGTGCCGCTTGCCGAGCGGCATGTCGCCCATCACGAGCATCAGCACCTGCACGAAGCGCTTGTCCTCGGCGCAGCGCTCGATCTCGGCGACCGATTTCTCGATGCTCTGCACCGGGATCACGATCGAGCCGCGCAAGCGGTCATCCTTGTCGAGCCATTCCTTGACCAGCCAGTCGTTCAGCGCGCGGCAGAACGCGGTGGCCATGTCCTCGGAGAACACCATCTGCACGCCATAGAGCGGATTGCAGATGCCATAGGCGGTGCCGAACTTGTCGAGCGCCTGCGCCTGCATGTCGGCGAGGCTAGAGCCGGGCTTGCCCTGCGCCAGCCGCCAGTCCGGCCGCGACGAGATCGGCGAGTTGACCGGATAGGATTGCGAGACCAGATCCGTCATGCCGCGCGTCGTCACCTGATCGCGCCAGTAGCCGTTCATGTAGGGCAGCAGGCTGGTGAGGTGAGGTACGGCGGGATGCAGGTCGCAATCCACACCGCCTGGGATCGGCGACGTCATCGTGTTTCCTCCGCGAGACGGCGGTCGTTCGAATCGTCCGTCGCGCCACCTGGTTCTTGTCGCATATTCAAGCAGGCCTACCCCGGCGCCGCAACTCGGCAGGGGTCGGCGGGGTGTGCTAGGAAGGCAGAACGCCCCACGGGAATTTCATGGCACAACAAGAAAGGCCGCCGATGAACGCGCTCACCTCCATCGCCGCGCAGGTCGCCGCTAAACTGATCGCCAACAAGCAGACCATCGCGGTCGCGGAATCCTCGACCGGCGGCCTGATCTCGGCGTCGCTGCTCGCGGTGCCTGGCGCATCGGCCTATTTCCTCGGCGGCGGCGTGATCTACACCCGCGACGCCCGCCGCGCGCTGATGGATATTCCGGATGACGCAATGAAGGGCATCCGTTCGGCATCGGAACCCTATGCGCAGTTGCTCGCACGCCAGATCCGCGCACGCCTTGCGACCGACTGGGGACTGTCGGAGACCGGCGCCGCCGGCCCGACCGGCAACCGCTACGGCGACGCCGCCGGCCACAGCTGCATGGCGATCGCGGGCGTGCGGCAGCAGGTGATCACGATCGAGACCGGGAGCGGCGACCGGGCGGCGAACATGCAGGCGTTCGCCACGGCGGCGCTGGAGCTGTTGCTGAAGAATTTGTCGCAGTGATTCTCATGCGCAGCTCTCGACGATGTCGGATCATCGTCCACGGCTAAATCTCTCCCCGTCATCCTGAGGTGCGAGCGGAGCGAGCCTCGAAGGATGCGCGGCCCCGCCGGTGGCCGTCGATCCTTCGAGACGCGCTACGCGCTCCTCAGGATGACGGGACAAGAGATGCGTAGTCCGGATGGAGCGCAGCGCAATCCGGGCTACGAAGAGTGAGACAATCTCACTTCTCCCGGAACGAGCGCATGAACTGGTCGCTCAGCGGCTTCATCAGGTAGGACAGCATGGTGCGGTCGCCGGTCTGGACGAAGGCTTCCACCGGCATGCCGGGAATGATCTTGACCTCGCTGCCGAGGCGCTTGACCTCATCGGGCGGCATCGAGACGCGGATGGTGTAATAGCTCTGCCCGGTGCGCTGGTCGGTGGTGGTGTCGGCGGAGACGCGGGTGACGACGCCGTTCAGTTCGGGCGTGGTGCGCTGGTTGAAGGCGGACAGCCGCAGCAGCGTCTTCTGGCCGATCTGCAGCTTGTCGATGTCCTGCGGATTGACCTTGGCCTCGACCGACAGCGCGTCGGCCTGCGGCACGATCATCATGATGGCATCGCCCGCGGTGATGACGCCGCCGACCGTGTGCACGGTCGATTGCAGCACCATGCCATCCTGCGGCGCGCGGATGTCGACGCGGCGGAGCTGGTCCTCCGCGGTGACCTTGCGCTCGACATACTCGCCGACCTTGTCGTTGGTCTCGCGCAGATCCTTGGAGACCTCGGCCAGCATGTCCTTGTCGACCTGGATGATCTGCAACTCGGTCTCGGTGATCTTGCCCTTGGCCTGGGCGCGCTGGGCGATGTATTGCGCGCGCTCGCCGGCGAGCCGCGCCGCGTCGCGCTCCAGCGTGGTCAGGCGGGTGAGCTGCACCAGATGCTGGTCGTAGAGCTGCTTGACGCCGACCAGCTCCTGCTGCACCAGCGCGATCTCCTTGTCCTTGGCCGCTTCCTGCGCCTCAAGGCCGGAAATCTCCTCGTTGAGCTGGGTGACGCGCTCGCGCAGCTGCGCCTTCTGGCCGACCCGGCCGTTGACGCGGACATCGAACAGCTTGGCTTCGCTGGCCATGATATCGCGCACGTCGGGATCGTCGGCAGCCTGATCGGTGAGCGCTTTCGGAAAGGAGATATTGTCGCGGCCCTGCTGCTCGGCCTCGAGCCGGGCCGAGCGCGCATAGAGGCCGTTCAAGGTCTTGACCACGATCGCGAGGCTGGCCTTGACGACCGTCTCGTCGAGACGGACCACAACATCGCCGGCCTTCACCGTGTCGCCGTCATGCACCAGGATTTCACCGACCACGCCGCCGGTCGGATGCTGCACCTTCTTGACGTTGGAATCGACCACCACCTGGCCCGGCGCGATCAGCGCGCCTGAAATCGGCACGGTGGAGGCCCAGCCGCCGACGCCGCCGCCGAGCACCAGCACGACGGTGAGGCCGACGATCAGATGCTTCTTGATCGAGCGTTGCGCGTTGCGCGGCTTGTCGGTCATGAGTCTCTCGGTCATGACTTGGCTGCCCCCGCATCGGCGACGATCTTGATCGGGGTCGGCGGTGTGACCCGCTGCAACACCTGGCCGAGCACGGTCTCCTTCGGACCGAAGGTCTGCATACGGCCGTCCTTCAGCACCAGCAGCTGATCGACGCCCTCGATGCCGATCGGCCGGTGCGCGACCACGACGACGATGGCGCCGCGCTCGCGTGCGGCACGCACCGCGCGGGTCAGCGCCTCGTCGCCTTCGCTGTCGAGATTGGAGTTCGGCTCATCCAGTACGATCAGGAACGGATTGCCGTACAGCGCGCGCGCCAGCGCGACGCGCTGCGCTTGGCCGGCGGAGAGCGCGGTACCCTGCTCACCGACCTGGGTGTCGTAGCCCTCGCGCATCTTGATGATCATCTCGTGCACGCCGGCTTCCTTGGCGGCGGCGATGATGCCGTCGGACTTCGCCTCGGGATCGAAGCGGCAGATGTTCTGCGCCACCGAGCCGTTGAACAGCTCGACGTCCTGCGGCAGGTAGCCGACAAAGCGTCCCAGCACGTCCGACGACCACTGGTCGAGCGCAGCACCATCGAGCCGCACCTTGCCGCGCGCCGGCACCCAGACGCCGACCAGGGCCCGGATCAGCGACGACTTGCCGGAGCCGCTCGGACCGATCACGCCGAGGCCGGTGCCGGCGTCGACCGCGAAGCTGATGTCCTGCACGATGACGCGCTGGTCGCCCGGCGCGACCATGGTCACGCCTTCGACCGAAAGCTTCTTGGTCGGCGGCTGCAACAGGGTCTGTTCGGGCCGGGCCGGCATCTGCTGCAACAGACGATTGAGGCGCTGCCAGCTCTGGCGCGCGGCGACGAAGCCCTTCCAATGCGCGATCGCGAGATCGACCGGCGCCAGCGCCCGCGCGCTCAGGATCGAGCCGGCGATGATGATGCCGCCGGTCGCCTCCTGATGGATCACGAGATAGGCGCCGACCGCGAGCACCGAGGACTGCAGCATCATGCGCAGCACCTTGGCGATGGCGCCCAACCCGCCGCTCACGTCGCTGGCGCGCTGGTTGCCGGCCAGATAATCCTCGTTGGCCTCGTTCCAGCGCTTGTTCATCCGCCCGGCCATGCCCATCGCGACGAGCACTTCGGCGTTGCGGCGACTGGAGGCGGCGAGATCGTTGCGCCGCGCCGCGAGCGTCATCGCCTCCTTCGCCGGCCGGCGCGACAAATATTCGGTGATCAGCGTCAGCGTCACCAGGACGATGGCGCCGACCAGCGCGGTGACACCGAGCAGCCAATGGAACGCAAAGCAGATCGCCATGTAGAACGGCAGCCAGGGCAGGTCGAAGAACGCGCCGGGTCCCATGCTGCCGAGGAACGAGCGGACATTGTCGAGATCGCGCAGCGGCTGCAGGCCCTCGTTGCGATTGCCGAGCATCAGCGGCAGCCGCACCACGGTGTCGAAGACCCGCGCATTGAGCGCTTCGTCGAGCGAGGTTCCAACACGGCCGAGGATCCGGCCGCGCAACAGATCGAGCACGCCCTGGGCCATGTAGAGCCCGGCGGCGATCACCGCGAGGCCGATCAGGGTTGGAACACTGCGGCTCGGCAGCACCCGGTCGTAGACCTGCAGCATGAACATCGAACCTGTCAGATAGAGCAGGTTGATCATGCAACTCATCAGACCGACGCCGATGAACGCACTGCGACATGCGCGCAGCGCCTCACCCAGTTCAGAACGCCGGACGGCGGGAGCTGCTGCCATAAAATCAGGTCTCTGCAAAAAAAGGGCTAGGCAATGGTCACGTTTTACCGACGTTCGTGACCATCGTCCATTTTTGTGGGCGTCGTTCATTTAAGTCGCGTTAACCCGGGGTTGGGTTCGCGGCTCGACCTTGTGATGGCACAGGGAGTTGAAGGAATGATGGCCGGTTTGCCGCCGAACCGCGCCTTCAGGCGGGCACTGGTCGCGAAAACGGCACCAGAATGACCGACATCGAGACCCGACCGATCTCGCCATGCCCATCGAGCAACACCCCGCTGCCGACGCCGAGCCCGCCCTGCGGACGCCAGCGGGTCTCGGCCCGGATGCCGACCCATTCGCCCCGCGGCGGCCTGACCAACTGCACCACCAGGTTGGGATTGGGGTCCGCGACCACATTCCGGACGGGACGGCCGATGCCATGTGTCCAGTCGGCGGGACCGAGCACCTGCGCGAGCGGACCGGCGCCCGGGATCACGCTGTGACGCATCCGGAACCAGGCGGCATCGCCGCCGGCGCGGGCCTCCATCGCATCCATGAACCAGGTTCGGCCATGGATCGCGTGCGGGGTGTGCGGCGGAAATGCGGAGGGATCGACGGTCTCGGCCGCAGGTTCGCGAAAGCCGGGAACCTCGACCGCCCGTTCGCGCGACAGGGTGACCCGTACCGTGGCACAGGGCTGTGCTTCGCCGACCGGCCACAGCGTATTGTCGATGACGCTCACGCGGCCGCCTTCGGTCACGACCTCAAGCGCGGTGTGCAACTCCGCCATCGGCGTCGGCCGCAGGAACCAGGCTGCCGCCGAGATCGCCGTGCCCCAATTGCGCGCACCGGCCAGCGCCTCGACCTCCGCGGTCAGGAGGCTCGCGACCGCGCCGCCCTGCAAGCCGGCGAACGGCCCCGCTGCCAGCGCGGAAGGCTTCCAGTGACGGGGCGTATCGAGCGGTTCGAAGATGGCCAAGCGGGGCGATCCGTGAGATGAGGAATATTGAGCGTTTCGGCAATTTGGGCCACAAATAAAGGCCATGACAAAAGGCAATTCGTCACTTCAGATGAATCAGATTCATCTATCGGACGGCCCCGATTCCCGGCTGATTCCGCCACTGCCCGCGCTGCTCGCGTTCGAGCGCGCGGCCACGCAATTGAGCTTCCGCCGTGCCGCGCGCGACCTGTCGCTGAGCCCATCGGCGATCAGTCATCAGATCCGCGGGTTGGAGCAGCAGTTCGGCACCAAACTGTTCGTGCGCGGCGCGCGCTCGGTGCGATTGACCGTCGAAGGCGAGCGCTATCTCGCAAAAGTGTCGGCGGCGCTCACGACATTGCAGGAGGCGAGCCGCGACATGCTGCGGCAACGCCGCGAGAGCAGCGGCGAATTGTGGATCAGCTCGCTGCCGTTCTTCACCAGCACCGTCTTGTTGCCGGCGCTGCCGGAGTTCAAGCGGCGCCATCCGCAATTGACGCTGCGGATCGAAGCCACCCATCAATATGCCGACTTCAACGGCTCGCGCGTCGACGTCGCGATCCGCTACGGACGGGAGCGTGCCGCCGGGCTGAAGGTCGAGCCGCTGATCGAGGTCAGGAGCCTGCCGGTCTGCGCGCCTCCGCTGGTCAAGGGCGGCTTGCGAACGCCCGCCGACCTGTCGCGCGAGGTGCTGCTCCATGTCACGAGCCAGCCACGGACCTGGGCCGTCTGGCTCAAGGAAGCCGGGCTGCCGCATCTCGTCCCGCGCGGACATCTGTGGCTCGACAGCGTTCCGGCGATGCTGGAGGCCGCCGAGCACGGGCTCGGGGTCGCGCTCGGCATGGCGCCGCTGATCAAGGCGCGGCCAGGCTTCGGCAAAAGGCTGGTCGCGCCCTTTGCCTTCGAGGCCATGCACTCCGAGACGATCTACCTGATCTCCCGCACCGAGCAGGCGCGGGACCGGCGGATTGCCGCGGTAAGACGCTGGATCACGGACGCGGTCACCCGCGCGAGCTAGCGAGCTCGCTATCTCCGAACCAGCCGGACAATCAGCAACAGGATGACCGCGCCGATCGCGGAATAGATGATCTCGGACACCAGGCCGAAGCCGAGATGGAAGCCGAGCCGCGGGAAGATCAGCGTGGAAATGAACGCGCCGGCGATGCCGACGACGATGTCGCCGACGATGCCGAGACCCGCGCCGCGCACGATCTTGCCCGCAAGCCAGCCGGCGACCAGGCCGACAAACAGAATGACGATGATGCTTTCACCCGACAAATACATGGACGTTCCCCCGTTCCCCGCGCGCCATGCCGCGCGCCGCTTTGGAACCTAGCGGTATTCGCATGGGGTGACACAAGAATCTCGTGCGACCTACGTTGTTGCCACCGCCGATTCAGCCAGTACGCAGCGCGCAAAATGACCTGACGCGATCTCGACATTGACCGGCAGGGCTTCGCCGCAACGCGGCTGGGCCAAGCCGCAGCGCGGCGCAAACGAGCAGCTGGCCGGCGCGCGATCGAGCGAGGGCGGCGTGCCCGGGATCGTCTCCAGCCGCGCACCGCGCTTGGCGCCGTGGATGGTCGAGGCCAACAGCCCCTTGGCGTAGGGATGGGCCGGCGTGCGCACGATGTCGCGAAGCGCGCCCTGCTCCACGATCTGGCCGGCATACATCACCGCGACGCGGTCGCAGATCTCGATCGCGACGCCGATGTCATGGGTGACGAAGATGACGGACATGCCGAACTCGCGCTGCAACTCGCGCAGCAGCAGCAGGATCTGGATCTGCACGGTGGCGTCGAGCGCGGTGGTCGGTTCGTCGGCGAGCAGGATTTTCGGCTTGCAGGCCAGCGCCAGCGCGATCATCGCGCGCTGCCGCATACCGCCGGACATCTCATGCGGATAGGACTCCAGCCGCCGCTTGGCGGAGGGAATCCGCACCACCTCCAACATCTCGAGCGCCCGCGCGGTTGCTTCGCGTTCGCTCTTGCCCTCATGCCGCATCACGGTTTCGGCGATCTGCCGGCCGATGGTGTAGACCGGATCGAGCGCCAGCGCCGGCTCCTGGAAGATCATCGAGACGGTCTGGCCACGGAAGGCGGACAGCGTCTCGTCGTCCATCGCCAGCACCTCCTGGCCCAGCACTTTCACGCTTCCGGAGATCTGCGTCCGCTTTTTCGGCAGCAGCCGCATCAGCGCCCGCAAGGTCACGCTCTTGCCGGAGCCGGATTCGCCGAGCAGCCCCAACACCTCGCCTTCGCCGAGCGACAGGCTGAGATCGTTGACGGCATGAACCGTGCGATCCCCGGTGAAGCGGATGGTGAGGTTGTTGATCTCGACGAGGTTGGTCATGCGAGCTTGGGCACCCGTGCGTGGAAGTCGGTCGCGCGCTGGAAGGCGGCACCAATTCGGAGCAGCACGGCCTCCTCGAAGGAACGGCCGATCAGCTGCATGCCGACCGGCAGGCCCGTCTTCGTGAACCCCGACGGGATCGCGAGCGACGGCAGACCGAGATAGTTCACCGGACGGGTGAACCGCGTCAGCCGCTGGATCACGGCTTCCGCGCCCGGGCCGTTGCCGACATCGCTCTCCACGATGGTCGGCGCCGGGATCGGCCCGACCGGTGCGATCACCGCATCGACGCCGCTGACCGCGGCATTGTGCGCGGCAAGCGCCGGCCCGCGCCAGCGCATCGCCTCGAGATAGGAGACCGCCGGAATGGCGAGGCCGTTCTGCAACCGCATCAGGACCTGAGCGCCGTAATCCTGCGGACGTTCGATCATCCAGCGCTTGTGGAAGGCGGCCGACTCGGCCGCGAGCACCAGTTGCGACGCCGCGCTGAGCTGACGCTGATCCGGCAGCTCGACCTTGACGATCTCGGCGCCTTCCTTCCTCAGCGTTTCGATGGTCTCGTCGAGCACGCGCGCCACCTCGGCATCGAGGTCGTCGACATAGAACGCCGTCGGCACGCCGATCTTCGCGCCCTTCAGCGTTTCCCTCGTCGCGGCGAGATAATCGGGCACCGGCTGCGTCGAGGCGGTGAGATCCTCGGGATCGGCGCCGGCCATCAGGCCGAGCAGCAGCGCGCAATCCTCCGCGGTTTGCGCCAGCGGGCCGACCGTATCGAGCGACTGCGACAGCGGCATCGCCCCGGCACGGCTGACGCGTCCGACCGTCGTCTTGAGGCCGGTCACGCCGCAGAAATGCGCGGGCATCCGGATCGAGCCGCCGGTGTCGGAGCCGAGCGCTGCGAAGGTCAGGCGCGCGGCGACCGCCGAGCCCGAGCCCGACGACGAGCCGCCGGTGATGTGATCGGCATTCCAGGGATTATGCACCGCGCCGTAATGCACGTTGTGGCCGGTCGGGCCGAACGCGAACTCGACCATTTGCAGCGAGCCGAGCCGGACCTGCCCGGCATCCTTCAATCGCTGCAACGCGGTCGCGGTGGTCTTCGGCACGAAATCGCGGCGGATCAGCGAGCCGCAGGTCACGACCTTGCCGGCGTCGTAATACATGTCCTTGTGCGCCATCGGCACGCCATGCAGCGCGCCATGGCTGTTGCCCTTGGCGAGATCGGCGTCGGCCGCGTCGGCGGCGGCGAGCGCCTGCTCGGATTCTATCGCCATGTAGGCGTTGAGACGCGGCTGCCATTGCGCGATCCGGTGCAGCACGGCGCGCGTCACCTCGCGCGAGGAGACCTTCTTCTCGGCAATCGCCTTGGCGACCGCCATGAGCGTCATCAATGCGGGTTCGGTGCTCATGTCGCCACCTTCCCGGTCTTCTGCGCGAGTTGCGCCAGCAGGAAGCTCGCGGGTTCGAGATCCATCGGCAGCGTGCCGGAGACCGGCGCAAAGCCGTCGAATGCCGGGCCGATCGAATTCGCGATGCGGTTGGCGACCTCGTCGTCGGCAGGCAGGTCGGCTGTATGCGCGATCGCCTTGACATCCTTGGGAGTGGGTCTTGTCATGCCGCGTTGTCTCCTCTTGCTTTTGCCGGCGCGCGGCTGTGCCCCGAGCCAGGGATGGCCATGTAGCACGCCGCCTGATGGCCCATTGTATCGAGATCGCTGAGCTTTGGCGTGTCGTTTGCGCAGAGCGGCTCCGCAAACGGGCAACGGGTGTGAAACCGGCAGCCCGGCGGCGGATCGATCGGATTGGGCGGATCGCCCGAAATCGGCGGCACCTCGGTGCGGCGATCAGGATCGGACGACGGCATCGCCGCCAGCAGTGCACGCGTATAGGGATGCGCGGGCGCGTCCCAGACGGCATCGACCGGCCCGAGCTCGACGACCTCGCCGAGATACATCACCAGCACGCGGTCGGAGATGTAGCGCACCACGTTGAGATCGTGGCTGATGAAGAGATAGGTCAGTCCGAATTCGCGCTTCAGGTCGGCGAGCAGATTGAGCACCTGCGCCTCGACCGACTTGTCGAGCGCAGAGACCGCTTCATCGAGGATCACCAGCCGCGGCGACAGCGCCAGCGCGCGCGCAATGTTGACGCGCTGGCGCTGGCCGCCGGAGATCTCATGCGGATAGCGGTTGGCGAAGGTTTCCGGCCGCAGGCCGACTTTGCCGAGCAGCTCGCGCGCCAGGGTGCGTGCGGCGCTGTGCGCCATGCCGTGCACCTTGGGCCCGAACGCGATCGATTCCTCGATGGTGAGGCGCGGGTTGAGCGAGGCGTAGCTGTCCTGGAACACCATCTGCATGCCGCGGCGCAATTCGCGCAACGACAGCGATTGGCCAACCTGCATGCCGTCATAGACGATGTCGCCGCCATCGCGCGCCATCAGATGCATCAGGAGACGTGCGGTGGTGGACTTGCCGCAACCGGACTCGCCGACGATGCCGACGGTCTCGCCTTTCATGACGGCGAACGAGACGTTGTCGACCGCGCGCACGGTCTTGCGGGGGCTGAACAATCCGCCGCGCACCGGAAAGTGCTTGGTGAGGCCTTTGACCTGGAGCAGCGGCTGCGCGACGCCGCCGACGTCAGCGATCGGCTCCAGCGTGTCGGCTGCGAGATTTGCCTCGGTCATCATCTCAGTTCCTGATGTCCATGGCGCTGCGCATGCCGTCGCTCAGCAAATTAAAGCAGATCGAGACCGCAAAGATCATCGCGCCCGGCAGCGCCGCCACCCATGGATTGACATAGATCGCGGTGCGCAGGGTGTTGAGCATCAGCCCCCATTCCGGCTCCGGCGGCTTGGTGCCAAGACCGAGGAAGGACAGGCCGGCGGCCAGGATCATCGACACCGAGATCAGGCCGGTGGCGTAGACGAAGATGGCGCCGAGCACATTGCCCAGCATGTGCACGCGCATGATGGTGAAGGGACCCGCGCCGGAGGCTCGCGCCGCCTCGACGAAATCCATGTTGCGAACCCCGGTGGTGACGCTCTCAGCCACGCGGGTGATCTGCGGCACGAACACGATGGTCAGCGACACGATGGAGTTCGTGATGCCGGCGCCCAGCGCGCCGGAGATCGCGATCGCCAGCAGCACCGAGGGGAAAGCGTAGAATACATCAACGGTGCGCATGATCGCGGTGTTGAGCCTGCCGCCGACATAGCCGGCGACCAGCCCGAGCGAGGTGCCGATCACAAAGGCGAGGATCACGGGCAGGATGCCGATGATCAGCGACAGCCGCCCGCCATAGACCAAACGCGCCAGCATGTCGCGGCCGAGCTCGTCGGTGCCGAGCGGATAGCCCGGCGTGCCGATATGGCGGAGCCGCCGGATCATCGAGCCCTGATAGGGATCGGCCAGGCCAAGCCACGGCGCGAGCAGCGCCGAGGCAAAGATCAGCACCAGGATGATGGCGCAGGCCATGCTGACCTTGTCGCGCGAAATACGCCGCGCAACAGTCGCCCAATAGCCCCGCGCCTTGGTCGCGGGTGCTGCCTGCAATGCAGTATCTGATATCGCGCTCATGCCTAGCTCCGCTTGATGCGCGGATCGATCGCGGCCTGCGCGATGTCGACCAGGAGATTGAGAGCGACGAAGAACAGCGCCAGCACCAGGATCGTGCCCTGCAAGAGCGGGAGGTCGCGCTGGAAGATCGCCGAGTTGAGCAATAGCCCCGAGCCCGGCCAGGAGAACACCGTCTCGATCAGGATCGAGCCGCCGAGCATGTAGCCGAGTTGCAGTCCCATCACCGCGAGCGCCGTCGGCGCCGCGTTCTTGACCACATGACGGAACACCGACGTCTCGCGCAGGCCCTTGGCGCGCAGCGCCTCGACGAAGTCCTGGCTCAGGATATCGCCGGTCAGCGCGCGCACGGTGCGGGTCATGATGCCCATCGGGATCACCGAGGTGGTGATCGCGGGCAGCACCAGATAGCGCAGATGCTGCCAGTCCCACGCCCATGCGGCGGAGCCGCCGGGCCCGGCACCGACCGCCGGCAGCCAGTTGAGCTGCACCGAGAAGATGATGACGAGCACCATGCCGAGCCAGTAATGCGGCAGCGAGACGCCGGCGATGGCGACCGAGGTCGCGACCTTGTCGACCCAGGTGTCGCGGAAATAGCCCGCGACCAGGCCGAACAGCAGGCCGAGGGTGAAGCCGATGATCGCCGCCGCGATCGCCAGCGTCACGGTGTTGCCGACCGCGCGCATCACCTCCGTCAGCACCGGGCGGCCGGTCGCGATCGAATTGCCGAGATCGCCGTGCAGCGCGCGCCACAGCCATAGCCCGAACTGCACCGGCAGCGGACGGTCGAAGCCGTAGGCCGAACGCAATTGCGCGGCGAGCTCCTGCGAGGCATCCGCCGGCAGCACCGCGACCAGGGGATCACCGGGCGTGATGTGCACCAGCAGGAAGCACACCAGCGCCACGCAGATCACGATCGGAATGACGTAGACGATGCGTCGGGCGATATAGGCTAACACAGGTTGCTCGCTGTTTCCCTTCTCCCCTTGTGGGAGAAGGTGGCGCGCGCAAGCGCGCCGGATGAGGGGTTCTGTCCGCGGATACTATCGTCGCGAATGAGGGAGAAGTGTCCGCGGAGACAACCCCTCACCCGGCTTCGCTTTCAGCGAAGCCACCCTCTCCCACAAGGGGAGAGGGTGCACTGAGCAAGCTGCAAGCACCTCACGGCACGATCGTGATCGGCGAGAAGTCGACGAACCAGCTCTTCGGCTGCACGAAGCCCTTGATCTTCGGGCTCATCGCGCGCGGCGCGACGTCGTGGGCGACGTAGAGGAAGGCCGCGTCGTCGACGGAGGCCGCGTGCAGTTCGGCGAGCGCGGCATCGCGCGCGACGGGATCGAAGGTCTGCCGCGCCTTCTTCACCAGCTCGTCGAACTTCGGATTATTGATGAAGCCCCAATTGTTCGAGACCGGCGGCGCCATGCCCGATTGCAGGAAGCGCACCAGCGCGAAGAACGGATCCATTGCCGCATAGGTGACGTTGGTGGCGTTCGAGCCATTGGCCGACGGATCCTTGGCGCCGCGCCGCCAGTTGGTGAACAGCGTGTTCCATTCGATGACGTCGAGCTTGACGTCGAAATAGCATTCGGCCAGGGCCTGCTGCAGATATTCGTTCATCGGCAGCGGCAGCATCTGGCCGGAGCCGGACGCCGAGGTCTGCACCTTGACCGTCAGCTTCTTGTTCGGGCCATAGCCCGCCTCCTGCATCAGCTTCTGCGCGGCCGGCAGATCATACTTGATCTGGAAGGTCGGATTGCCGCGCCAGGGATGGCCGGGCTCGAAGGTGCCGGTGGCCGGCACCATCAGGCCGGCAAGCAGGCCGTCGCGCAGGCCTTCGCGATCGATGCAGAGATTGGCGGCCTTGCGGACGCGGATGTCGTTCCACGGCGAGCCCTCGACGCGGGAGAACTGCCAGGGCCAGACATGCGGCTCCTCGTTGGAATAGAGCACGAAGCCGCGCTGCTTGATCTCGGGCAGCGCATCGGGCGCCGGGGCTTCGATCCAGTTGACCTGTCCCGACAGCAGTGCCGCGGTGCGCGCATTGGCCTCCGGCATCGGCAGGAGCACCATCTTGTCGACCTTCGGCACCCGCGCCTTGTCCCAGTAGTTGTCGTTCTTCACCAGCTCAAGGCGCTCGCGCGGCGTGAAGCTCGACATCTTCCACGGCCCGGTGCCTGAAGCGTCCTTGGCGAACGCCGCCCAGGCGGCCTGCGATTTCGCCTTGGCATCGGCGCCTTCGGCCTTGTCGTAGAATTGCTGCCACTTGGCCGGGCTCGCCATGAACAGATTGGTGAGGTTGATCGGCAGGAAGCTGTCGGGCTCCTTGGTGATCAATTCCACGGTCATGTCGTCGATCTTGCGCGCTGACACCAGGGTCGGCATGCGCGAGGCGGTGACGCCGACCTGGCTCGGGTCGAACTGCGGCGCATCCTGCTTCAGCACCTTATCCACGTTCCAGACCACGGCATCGGCGTTGAACGCCGAGCCATCGTGAAAGGTGACGCCGGGACGCAGCTTGAAGGTCCACTTGGTGTGGTCAGCGTCGTCGACCTTCCACTCGGTGGCGAGGCCCGGGATCACGACACTGGCCTTGTCGGCTGACGACAGGTCCCACATCGTCAAGCCGTCATACATCGTCAGCCCGGTGAAGCGGTTGCCCTCAAAACCCTGGTCGGGCTGGCCGAGCGTGCGCGGAATATCGGCCGCCGTCATGCCAATGCGCAGCACGGTCTCGGCGCCCGCCACTGCCGGCGCGCCCGCTGCCAGCGCAAGTGCCAGCATGACGGACGCAGCCTTGGTCTTCTTGTTACGCATCTGGGCAACCTCTTCTCGACGTCAGGTGAGTTTTTCGGGTGATGACTGAGTGATTATTTCTTGGGCAAGCGTATGCAATGGCTGTGCCAAGGGGAATAGTTCTTCGGCAGATTACCGTTGACCGCGTCATATGTTCTCACATGGCGGCGTAACGGCGCGATGATGCCTATTCTGGCATCAGGCTTGCAAGCTTTGGCTCCAAGTTTAGCCAACGGAGCCTTCACTATGCGCACACCCAAATTCATCCTGATGGCAACCATTGCGCTTGCCGTGGCCACGGGCTGGCCGGCGATCTCGGCGCGTGCCGAATCCGTTGTGCGCTACGGCATCTCGATGGCCGACATTCCCTTGACGACCGGCCAGCCCGACCGTGGCGCCGGGGCCTATCAGTTCACCGCCTACACGATCTACGATCCGCTGGTCGCCTGGGAGATGGACGTCGCCGACCGGCCCGGAAAACTGGTGCCGGGGCTCGCGACCGAATGGAAGGTCGACGACACCGACAGGACCAAATGGCGTTTTACTCTGCGTAAAGGCGTGAAATTCCACGACGGCAGCGACTTCAACGCCGATGCCGTGATCTGGAATCTCGACAAGGTCTTGAACGACAAGGCCCCGCAATTCGACAAGCGGCAGAGTGCGCAGGTCAAGACCCGCCTGCCCTCGGTCGCGAGCTACGCCAAGATCGACGACTTCACCGTCGAGATCACGACCAAGACGGTGGACTCCTTCTTCCCCTACCAGATGCTCTGGTTCCTGGTCTCGAGCCCGGCACAGTATGAAAAGCTCGGCCGCGACTGGGACAAGTTCGCCAGCCAGCCCTCCGGCACCGGTCCGTTCAAACTGACCAAACTGGTGCCGCGCGAGCTCGCCGAACTCAGCAAGAATCCGGACTATTGGGACAAGAAGCGGATTCCGAAGGTCGACAAGATGATCTTGATCCCGATGCCCGAAGCGTTGACGCGCACCAACGCGCTGCTGGCGGGACAGGTCGACCTGATCGAGACGCCGGCGCCCGACGCCGTGCCCCAGCTGAAAGCAGCCGGCATGCGGATCGTCGACAACGTCACGCCGCATGTCTGGAATTATCATCTGAGCGTGCTGCCCGGCTCGCCCTGGACCGATATCCGCCTGCGCAAGGCGCTCAACCTCGCGATCGATCGCGACGCGGTGGTCGGCCTGATGAACGGCCTGGCCAAGCCCGCCAAGGGACAGGTGGATCCGTCGAGTCCCTGGTTCGGCAAGCCGACCTTCGAGCTGAAGTACGATCCCGCCGCCGCCAGGAAGCTGGTCGAGGAAGCCGGCTATTCGAAGGAGAAGCCGCTGAAGACCACCTTCATCATCGCCCAGGGCGGCACCGGACAGATGCTGTCGCTGCCGATGAACGAATTCCTGCAACAGAGCTTCAAGGAGATCGGCATCGACGTCGACTTCAAGGTGGTCGAGCTCGAGACACTCTATACGCACTGGCGCAAGGGCGCGGCCGACGAGATGAATGCCGGCATCACCGCCAACAACATCGCCTATGTGACATCCGATCCGCTCTACGCCATCGTGCGCTTCTTCGCCTCCGACCAGGTTGCGCCCGTCGGCGTCAACTGGGGTGGCTACAAGAACCCGAAGGTCGATGCCTTGATCAACGAAGCCAAGCAGACCTTCGATACTGCCAAGCAGGACGACTTGATCGCGCAGGCGCACGCGCTGATCGTCGACGATGCCGCGCTGGTCTGGGTGGTGCACGACACCAATCCGCACGCGCTGTCGCCGAAGGTGAAGACCTTCGTGCAGGCGCAGCACTGGTTCCAGGATTTGACGCAGATCGGAGTGGAGTAGGTCGGCCGGTATCGGGCGACGTCATCGGTGGTCGTCCCGGCGAAGGCCGGGACCCATACGCCGCGGCCGGCGCAATGGGCAAGCGGCCAGACGACTTTCCTGCAACAACGATTCGTGGTTATGGGTCCCGGCCTTCGCCGGGACGACCATCAACACCCTACTTCGTCGTCAGCGCAAAGGCGCCGTCCCAATCGTCCGGCGGCGGCTCCTTCTGGAAATTGCGGATGCGCGCCTCGTAGAGGCCGTAGAGATATTGCAGCGTATGCGCCTCGTCGCTGTTGCGGCCGCGCTCGATCGCGGCGAGCGCGCCGTCCCAGTCGCGCCCGCGGTAGCAGGCGAGCATCTCGATCGTCAGGTTGCGCAGCCGCTGGAAACGGCCGGAGTTGGCGACGTCTTCGCGACCGGCGATCGCATAGATCACCTCGGGCTCCTTCTTGCCCTTCACCATGATGAAGTCGAGTTCGAGGATCGCAAACTTCTCCTTCACGGCGAGCGCGGTGTTCGACCCCGCGATGATCGGGAAGCCATACTCCTTGGACTGCCCCTCCAGGCGCGACGCCAGATTGACGCTGTCGCCGAACACCGAATAATTGAATTTAAGATCGGATCCCATATTGCCGACGACGCAGGTGCCGGTGTTGAGGCCGACGCCGATGTTGAGCGGCACATAGACGTGGCCACCTTCTTCCGCCTCTTCTTCCCGCTCTCGGTTGAGTTCATCGACGCGCTCGAGCATGACGATCGCTGCTTCGCAGGCGTTGAGGTGGTGCTCCTTGTCGTCGAGTGGCGCATTCCAGAATGCCATGATGGCATCGCCCATATATTTGTCGATATAGCCCTTGCGCGCGAGGATCGCGTTGGTGAGCGGCGTGAGAAAGCGGTTCATCAGCGCCGTAAGGCCCTGCGGATCGCTCTTGTAGGTCTCGGAGATCGCCGTGAAGCCACGCATGTCGGAAAACATGATGGTCATCTCGCGTTCCTCACCGCCGAGCACAAGCTTTTCCGGCGACTGCGCGAGCTGCTCGACCAGAACTGGCGACATATATTGCGCGAAAGCTCCACGGATCTGCTTGCGCTGCTGCTGTTCGCGCACGAAAGATGAGAAGATCAGGGTGAGGTAGATCGCCGTGGTCGACATCAACGGATAGGTGAAATCGATCAGGAGCCGCTGCTCGGAATAGAAATACCAGGAGGTGCCGACCAGCACCGACGCGAACAACCCGCCGACCGCGACCAGCGTCACGGGGCCGAATTTCGGCGCAAAGGCGATCACCAGGAGCCCGGCAACCAGCGCTGCAAAGAACTCGAGACCGGTGCCGTAGCCCGGCTGCGACACCACGTCGCCGGTCAGCGCGCTTTCCAGTACCTGGGCATGAATTTCGACACCGGGCATCACCGGCGCCACCGGTGTCGTCTTGATGTCGTTGAGGCCGATCGACGACGTCCCGATCAAGACCAGCTTGCCCGCGATCCGGTCCGGCGTGACGCGCCCCTCCAGCACGTCGATCGCCGAGACATAGATCGAGGGATCGCGGCGCGAATAATGCACCCAGAGCTGGCCGTTGCGATCGGTCGGAATCGTAAAGCCCCTGACGCCGATGCTCCGCACGCCGGCCTGGTCGGTCTTGATCAGGATGGTGTCCGAGCGGCTCGCGACCCTGAGCATCTCGAAGCTCAGCGACGGCATCATCACGCCCTGCGCCAGCATGATCATCGGCACGCGCCGGACGATGCCGTCGCGCTCAGGCTTGATCGTGAACAGGCCGCGTCCGGCCGCGGCCTCCTCCAGCACTGGCACGTTGCGCAGCAGCCCCGGGAACTTGAACAGGAAGGGCTGCGGCTCCTCACCAAGCGTGGCAAGGCCAGTAACGGGAAGCTTCTCGTTGAGGTCCGCGCGCACATTGGGGCCGCCGGATTCGCCGAGCACCACGCGCGAGTTCTTGATCGCCTCGGCCAGGATGCTGTCGTTGCTCGGCAACTGCCGCAGCCGCAGACGCATCTCCTCATCGAGATTGCCGAACGTATCGGCCGCGATGTCCGGATTGAGGCGGTCGGGCTCGGAGAACACGGCATCGAACGCGATCACGACGGCGCCGAGCCGGGTGAGATTGGTGACGATGTCGGCGATGCGCGTTCGCGGCCACGGCCATTGCCCCAACCGGGGATCGGCGAGGCTCCTCTCGTCGATATCCACGATGGTGACCGGGTGCGCGGTCTTTTGGCGCGGCTCGAGCACCTGGAAGGTGTCGAACGTCCTGACCCGAATCTCCTGGACCGGAGCCGGATCCCAGATCCGCAGCGCCGCGATGACGATCAACAGCGCCAGGCAGGCCAGGCGCGCATAGCCGAAGCGCCGCCCGAACCACCGTCGTATCGCCCTCAGCCGTCTCATGTCATTCAGGTATCACGGCGCGGCGGATTGATCACGTCTCTTGTCTCCGCTTGGCCCTGTCGGGATCGGATTTCGCCGGGCAACTAGCCGAAGTGGAAGTCGGACGCGTGCAGCTGCGCCTTGACGACGCCCGACAGGACGATGGCATCGCTGGCGTCAATGTTGATGACCGTGTTGCCGTGACCATCATCCTGGATTGCGTTCAGGATGGCCTGCGCATTTGCAAGCGGTCCAGTGTGGAACAGCAGGGAATCGGTCGACGGATTGAAGTTCGTCACGGTGTCGTGGCCGATGCCGGCGAAATCGAACACGAAGGTATTGCTGGCGCCGGTCCCGGTCATCGTCTGGTTCGGAGCATTGGCGACGATCGTCGAACTGGCCGCCGGCTGGTGATCGACCGGAACCGTCGCGGCGATTGCCGGCGGATCGACGATGTTGGCACCGCCATTGTTGTCGCTGGACACCGTCCAGGTCGAGTTCGACAGGTCGCCAGCCAGCTTCAGGGTGACCGACTTGTCTGTTGTGTGATCGGTCACGACCAGCGACGTGGTGCCGCTGTCACTGTCGAAGCTTCCAGGCCCGGTCGAGGCCGTCACGCTATCGTTGGCGGCATCGAAGCCCGCGAGATCGAGCACATTGCCGGTCCCGACAATACCCGCGATCTTGCCGCTGAAGTCTGCGGCATCATCGAGCAGCAGCGTGCCGGTGCTGCCGGCAAAGGTCACGGTCTCCGACGAGCTGCCGGAGATTTCCAGCGTTACATTCGCCGCGATGTCAGCGCCGGCATTGTTCGGATCGCTGGCATGGATCAGGAAACTCGGCACGGTGGACGTGCCGTCCTGCACGAACTCGACCTTGCCCTCGGCGATCTGCTCGGTGGTGAAGCCGCCGGTCGGTGCCGGGCTCCAGCTTTCCCCGTTGTAGACCTCGAATTGACCGCCGACGACGTTGCTCACCGTATAGGTGAAGTCGGTGTAGCCGGCGGAATCGGTGACGTTGAAGTCGCTGTTGTTCAGTACCGTCGTGTCGTCTTCGCCGACGGTCAGCGTAACACTGTTGAGGACCGGACCGCCGCCATTGCCGCTGGTGAATTCCGAGCCGTGAAGGTTCTCATATTGCGTCTGGGTGACGTTGAGCAGAGTAATGATGTCGCCCTTGCCGAAATCCAGCAGGGCGTTGCCGTCGGCATAGTTGACGTTGAGCGGGGCCGAAAGTCCGTTCAGCTGGATATGGTCGGCTTCGTTCGGATCCCAGGCGCCGCTGGCCTGATCGAAATTCGTGATCGTCAACGCGCCGTAGCCGGCGCCGAACACGAACGTGCTGCCGGCGCCGCCGGTCAGCGTGTCGTGACTGCCGGCAGCTGCGCCGCCGCCGTCGAAAATGTCCCGGCCGGTGCCGACGAGCGTATCGGCATGGCCGGCGGAGCCGAAATTGACGTTGCCGGAGCCGGCGTTCAAAACGTACGAGTAATTTCCGGTCAGGGCATCGATGGCCGTGTTGTCGCCGGCGGCGTCCTGCTGGACGGCGCTCATCCAGGTCGGGGCGTAGACCGACAGGCCGGTGAAATCGGCGATCGCGACCGGGCTGTCGCCCGCCGTGAACTCGTGGAACGAGGTGATGATGCCGCCGGTCAGCGCACCGTCGGCGTTATAGGTGAAGCCGGTCCCGTCGACGACGAACTCATGATTGCTGGATGAATCGACCACCGTATACGTCGTCGAGCTGCCGCCGGCATGGACGGCTCCATCGCCCATCTGCTTCAGTGGATTGTCGGCCTGGAAATCGAGGCCGTTCGGGGTCACCACCGTGATCGTCACCGTCGGATTGGCGACGAAGCCGTGGGTGACGTTGTTGGCATCGACGTAGTATCCGACCACCGCCCCGGCATTATTGATGCCATTGAGCACGGTGCCGTGGACACCGAGCGCATCGTCGACCGTGGTGAAGACGCCGCCATTGTCGATGAAGCCGTGCTTCTGGTTGTTGGCGTCGACGTAATATCCGACGACCTCGCCGGCATCGTTGATGCCTTGCGCGAAGGTGCCGTTGGCTCCGAGCGGATCGGCGATAGTGGTGAAGTTCTCGCCGTCGTAGACGAAGCCCTTGTAATCGGCCGCGACCGTGAAATCCGGACTGTAGCTTCCGACGACATCGTTGTGATTGTTGATGCCGTTGACGAAGGTGTCGCCCGACCGATTGTCGGTTCCGGGTGCGTTGTAATAGATGAACGTGCCGTGATCGTCGGCATAGCCGGTGTAGTGCGCGCCGCCATGAAGATAGTCCGAGCCGACCACGATTCCGGCGTCGTTGATGCCGTTGGCGTTGGTGCTGGGATAAGGCGAATCCGACGCGATCTTGCTGAAGTCGCCGTTGTTGTCGACGAAGCCGTAACGCGGCGTCGAACGAACCGGGGAGTAATCGCCTGCGACCACGTCGAAATTGTTGATGGCGTGCGCGCTGGTATCCTGCGCGTAGCCGTTCTCAGTCCCGTCGTCGGGCACGACGATCGCGCTGAAGGTCGAGCCGTTGTAGGACCAGCCGACCTGGTGGGTCGACGTCGCATCGGCCTGACCGACAACGATACCGGCGTCGTTGATGCCGGTCGCCTGGCTGTTGCAGTCGCCGGTCGCATCCAGGGTCGTGAACGACATGGCCGGCGATTTGTCGGAGCCCGTGACGGTGATGGTCACCGCCTGGTCGACCACGCCGCCATGATGATCATTGACCTCGACATTGTAGGTCAGCGTCACGGTCTGGCCCGCGACGAGATAGTCGAAATTCTTGTCGGCTGCCGCGAACGTCCAGGCGTCGGAGCCGGTGGCTCCGCCGGTCGAGTCCGTCAGCGTGCCTAGCGTCAGCCAGCTCAGCACGGCGGACTGGCAGGCCAGACCCGATGTCGCACCCGACTCCGTGACCCCGGTGATCGTGACGCAGTGGGTGTCGCTGAGGTCAGCATCGGTGAAAGTGACAGCGCCCGACGCCGTGTCAGGCGTCGACGAGCCGGTCGTATGCGCAATATCGATGATCGAGCCGGTCTGCGCGGAAGACGTGATCACCGGCACGTCATTGGTGCCTGTGATTGTGATCGTAACCGGCTGGGTCACCACGCCGCCGTGATGGTCGTCGACCTGGATCGTGTAGGTCAGCGTCAGTTTCGCGCCGGCAGCGAGATAGTCGAAGCTCTTGTCCGGGGCTGAGAAGGTCCAGCAGTCGGAACCCGTGCCCCCACCCGTCGAGTCGGTCAGCTTGCCCAGCGTCAGCCAGCTTTGCACGGCGTCCACGTCGAGCCCGGTGGTGACGCCGGATTCGGTCACGCCGGTAATGCAGACGCTATGCGTGTCGCTGCGGTCGGCATCGGTGAAGGTCACCGCGCCATGGGCGGTATCAGGCGTCGTTGAACCCGTCACTCCGGGGATTTCGGTGATCGCAGCCGCCTGCGTCGGCGACGTGATGACCGGCACGTCGTTGGTGCCGGTGATGGTGATGGTGACCGGCTGGGTCACGACGCCGCCGTGGTGGTCGTCGACCTCAATCATGTAAGTCAGCGTCAGCGTCTCGCCGGCGGCGAGATAGTCGAAACTCTTGTCAGGGGCCGAGAAGGTCCAGCCGTCGGAACCGGTGACCCCGCCCGTGGAGTCCGTCAGCTTGCCCAGCGTCAGCCAGCTCTGCACGGCGTCCAGGTCGAGCCCGGAGGTAACACCGGACTCGGTGACGCCAGATATCGTGACGCTATGGGTGTCGCTGAGATCGACGTCGGTGAAGGTCACCGTGCCATGGGCGCAATCAGGCGTCGTTGAACCGGTCACCCCGGGGATTTCGGTGATCGCGGCCGCCTGCGTCGGCGACGTGATGACCGGCACATCGTTGGTGCCGGTGATGGTGATGGTGATCGGTTGGTTCACGACGCCGCCGTGGTGGTCGTCGACCTGGATCATGTAGGTCAGCGTCAGCGTCTCGCCGGCGGCAAGATAGTCGAAATCCTTGTCGGCGGCCGAGAACGTCCAGGAGCGCGATCCTGTGACGCCATTGGTTGAATCAGTCAGCGCGCCCAACGACAACCAGCTCAGCATGATTGCCTGGTCGGGAAGGCCGTTAGTCACACCGGACTCAGTCAGACCCGTGATCGTCACGCTGTGGGTGTCGCTGAGGTCGACGTCCGTGAAGGTCACGGTGCCATGGGCGGTATCCGGCGTCGTCGAACCGGTCACTCCGGGGATTTCGGTGATCGCGGCCGCCTGCGTCGGCGACGTGATGACTGGCACATCGTTGGTGCCGGTGATCCCAATGGTGACCAGTTGGTCGACCACGCCGCCATGATGATCATCTACCTGGATCACATAGGTCAGCGTCAGCGTCTCGCCGGCAGCGAGATAATCGAAATCCTTGTCCGCGGCGGAGAAGGTCCAGGAACGATATCCCGTGACGCCATTGGTTGAATCAGTCAGCGCGCCCAACGACAACCAGCTCAGGATGGTCGCCTGGTCGGGAAGTCCGTCGGTCACGCCGGACTCGGTCACGCCCGCGACCGTGACGTTGTGGGTGTCGCTGAGATCGACGTCGGTGAAGGTCACCAGACCCGAAGCAGTGTCCGGCTTCGTCGAGCCGGTCACTCCGGGAATTTCGACGATCGAAGCCACCTGCGTCGGCGAGGTGATGACCGGCGCATCGTTGGTGCCGATGATGGTGATCGTGATCGGCTGGGTGACCACCCCACCGTGGTGGTCGTCGACCTGGATCAGATAGGTCAGCGTCAGCGTCTCGCCGGCGGCAAGGTAATCGAAATTGTTGTCCGCGGCGGAGAAGGTCCAGGAACGGGATCCCGTGACGCCGTTGGTTGCATCGGTCAGCGCGCCGAGCGACAGCCAACTCAGCACAGTCGCCTCGTCGGCGAGGCCGGTGGTGACGCCGGACTCGGTCAGCGCGACGACGGTGACACTATGGGTGTCGGTCAGGTCGGGATCGATAAAGGCCACGACGCCATGGGCGGTATCAGGCGTCGCTGAACCGGTCACGCCCGGAAACTCGGTGATGGCGGCCGCCTGCGTCGGCGACGTGATGGCCGGCACGTCGTTGGTGCCGGTGATGGTGATCGTGAAGGTCTGGAAGCCGACCTGGCGGGACTGCGCAAAATTGTTGTCGACCGCCACCGTGTAGGTCAGCGTCAGCGTTTCGCCGGCCGCCAGGAAGTCGAAGGCACCGTCGGGAAGGCTGTAGGTCCAGGTCGCGGAGCCGATGTTCAAATTGTTGGCCGCCTGCTCGACCTGCAGCGGAACCTCGACCGCCTTGATCGCGGCCAATTGCGCGGCGGTCAGCGACGAGGTGACGTCGACATTGTCGGCGTTGAGATAGCTGAAGGACGTGAAGCTCGCACTTGCAGTCGGATGGTCACCGAGATTGATGTCGGCCCATTTGATGATGCCGGAGACCGAGTCGAGGGACTGGCTGTGCGAGAGGTTCAGCTGCTCGTTGAACGACGTCCCCTGGGTCACCACGACGGTCGGCGCCAGCGCAACGTGTCCTTGCGCATTGACGGGCACGGTCCCCGGCGTGCTGGCGAAATTCGCCAGCACGATCGTGGTCGGCACGACGACATCGCCGCTCAAGAGCTTGAAGGTCGTCGATGTCGGGACGACGCTGTCGGTGAAGTTCGACGCGAGCTTGGTGTTCGGATTGCTGTTGTCGGTGAACTTCAGCGCGAACACGTCGGCGATGATCTTCTGCGCATCGGCCGACAGTGGCGCCGTCGTCAGGAAGCTGACGGTACCCTGGCCGTTGACGACCGTCTGCGTGCCGGCCTGATCGACGGTTGCGATCGGATTGAGCGTCGTCTTGTCGAACAGGATGTAGGAGCCGGTGGTGCCGTCCGGCTCGACCAGCACCTGAAAGCTGGCCGGCGGAGCGCCGCCCTGCGCCGGCACGGTGAAGTCGATCTCGACCAGCACCGCGGTGCCGCGAATGCCCATGGTCGCGACCGGCGTGTCGACCTTCATGTCGCCGTGCTTGGCGGTGGCGCCGGCAACGAAGGAGATCGTGCCCTGGACCAGGCTCATCAACGACGAATTGTTCGACCCGTTCGGGTCGTAGACCATCTCGTTCAGCACCATCTTGGCGTTCGGGCCGAGACCGAACACGGTGCCGTCGATGAAGGTGAGGCCGAGCGTCGAGTCGGCGCCGGCCTGGACCACGTCGCCCTTGAGGACGTTGTCGCCCTGGTTCAGGACGATCGCGACACCGTTGCGAACCGCGGTGGCGCTGCCGGTCAGCTTGCTGACGTGACCGATGACCTTCGGCGGCTCGACCGCACCGGCCTGGGCATACTGGGTGTAACCGGTCAGCGCGTTGACGATGTCGCCGGTGAGATGCGCGCCGTCGGGCGAGGCCAGCGCGGCGCGCTTCTCGCCCTTGAAGTAATCCTGCAGCACCAGCTCGTGATCATCCTTCGACAGGACAAGATCGAGGCCGGACCGTTTCAAATCGCCGGTAAAGAGGAGCTGCGCGTCATTGACCATGATCGCGCCGGGCGGTGCATGAGTGGAAACGCTGTCGACATGGACAGGCCCACGCGCGTGAGCGTCCAGGCTCGGCGAAAAGCCGTCGAATTTATCGACAAAGTTCACCGCGGATCACCGCACTAAGGTTAATAATTATAGAATATGCAAACGATTATGCTTGCATATCACCGGAAAGACCCCGACGGAACCATCCTGTGCTTGTGCCGGGCACGATCATCGGTGCCTCTTTATTGGGCTGACCTCGGCTGTTTCCGTCCGATTTCGTGTAGCTTGATTTTATCTGCAGGTAAGCTGAGGTGGGATCCGGGCGAAGATACGTATTTGTCCACGTATTCGTGGTATTGATTGGCATATCTTTACTTGCCTCTATTTCCTCTCAATTCCCGGACGGGATTTGAGCCCAATTTTCCGGCTAAAGCTGTGAACTGGCTTACAAATCACAGAAATACCGGCAGAGCGCCGGATTAACCAGAAAGCAAGTATGAGGCGTCGGCAGGCGGCTAAAGGTTCGCCGGAGGCCTTCACAAAACCGATAAAGTTTTCGGAACCCCAACGAGGTGCCCTTCACGGTCTTTTGCGGTTCCCGGCCCGATTTCGCCGGTCTTAAGCCGATTCGAAGCACCACATCTCATGCTCACGGCATGAAACGATCCGGTCACGTGCAGGCGGTAAGCCGTCTCGCCGATGCCCGGACCAGGGGTGTCAGATGGGAATCTCGCTTCATTCGCGCGTCCTGCGCGCCATCATTTTTGCGTGCGGCCTCGCCTCAATCGCGCCGGTCGCGCAGGTCAACGCCGCGTCGCTGCTGACGCCCGGCCCGGCCGGGCTGATCAGGAAATCGGCCGAGCCGTTCGGGCTGCCGACTTCGCTGCTGACCGAAGGCGGGTTGCGCCACAAATGGCTCGGCGTGCAGCGCCGCCTCGCCGACGAGCTGGTGCAGCTTGCGATCTGCGACGGCGACCGCGAGGGTTGCGTCTCACCCGAGGCGCTGCGGTTCCTGGCGATCATCGATCTGGGGCGGGCGCAAGAGGGCCGCGCCCGGCTCGGCCGGATCAATCGCGCCGTCAATCTCGCGATCCGCCCCGGCAGCGACCTTGCGCTCTACGGCCAGCTCGACGTCTGGACCTCGCCGCTCGCCACCCTCGCCACGGGGGCCGGCGACTGCGAGGACTATGCGATCGCGAAATTCGTGGCGCTGCGCCAGGCGGGCGTCGCGGCCGAGGATCTGCGGATCGTCGTCATGCGCGACCTGCCGAGCGGCGAGGACCATGCGGTCGCCGCGGTCCGGCTCGACGGCCGCTGGCTGACGCTCGATAACCGCCGCATGGCGATGATCGAGGATTCGGACGTCCGGAGTGTTCGGCCGACCTTCGTGATCGACCAGAACGGCGTCAGCAGATATGTCGATCCGCCGTTCGTCGCTGAAGCCGCGCTGCCATCGGCGACGCAGGCGGATTGACCCGACGCGACAGCCCCTCGGGAAAGGGTTCCGCTGCACACGTCGTTGCAGATATCGTCTCCGATTTGCCGGGCCCGATTCACCGCGCCGAAACAGTTTTTGCGCCAGAGTGCGCAGCCGAAGAGCGCAATCCGGGATCATCACGCCATCATGACATCGGGACTGTCCGCACTCGAGGTGCGAGGGTTAACCAAGCGTTTTGACCGCCCGGCGGTCGACGCGCTCGATCTGACCGTACGTGTCGGCGAGTTCTACGCGCTGCTCGGCCCGAACGGCGCCGGCAAGACCACCACCTTGCGAATGGTGGCCGGCCTGCTGCGGCCCGATGCCGGCTCGGTGTCGGTCCTCGGCATCGATGCACTGGCCGACCCCGTCGCCGCCAAGCAGGTGGTGGCCTGGGTCTCCGACGAGCCGATGATCTACGACAAGCTGACCCCGCTCGAATATCTCGAATTCGTCGCCGGGCTCTGGGGCATCGATCCGCGCCTCTCCGAAGCCTCGGCGCACGACCTCCTGGTGTCGCTAGGGCTCGAGGCGCATCTCAACGAGCGCTGCGAGGGATTCTCCAAGGGCATGCGCCAGAAGGTGGCGCTCGCCGGCGCGCTGGTGCACGAGCCGCGCCTGATCATTCTCGATGAGCCGCTGACCGGTCTCGACGCGCTGTCGGCGCGCCATGTCAAAGGACTGCTGCAGGAGCGTGTGCGCACCGGCTGCACCGTGATCATGACCACGCATATCCTCGAGGTGGCCGAGCGCATGGCCGACCGCATCGGCGTGATCGCCGCCGGCAGGCTGATCGCTGAAGGCACGCTCGCCGAATTGCGTCAGCAGAACGGTCGCAACGACACCAGCCTTGAGGACATGTTCATCGCGCTGGTCGATACCGAGGCGGCCGCCGCGTGAGCTCCGCAGCCCATCTCTCCTGGTTCGCCCGTCACGAATTCCGCCTCGCCTGGCGCGAATGGCTGGCGATGATGACCGGTGGCCGGCGCCGCCGCAACCGTGCGGTGATCGGGCTTTTGATCGCGGCCGCGATTCTGCACCTGCCGGCCTACGCCGTGGTCGGCCGCTTCGCCGATTTGCGCTTCCCGCTCGATCCGTCGTCGCTGATCGTCTTGACCGCGACGATCTTCCTGTCCTGGGCGCTGATGCTGTCGCAGGCGATCGAATCCGTGACACGGGTGTTCTATGCCCGCGCCGATCTCGACCTCATCATGTCGTCACCGGTGAAGCTCACCAACATCTTCTCGGTGCGGATCGCCGCGATCGCGCTGTCGGTCACCAGCATGGCGCTGCTGCTCTCGACGCCGTTCATCGACGTGCTGGCGATGCTCGGCGGGCCGCGCTGGCTCGCCGGCTTCGGCGTCGTGGTCGCGATCGGCCTGTCCGCCGCGGCGGTTGCGATCGCCATTACCGTGTTCCTGTTCCGCGTGATCGGCCCGAGCCGGACGCGGCTGGCGGCGCAGATCGTCTCCGCCATCATCGGCGCCGGTTTCGTGATCGCGCTGCAGATCGTCGCGATCCTGTCCTATGGCACGCTGTCGCGCTTTGCCGTGCTGACCTCGGCCACCGCAGCACACCTCGCTCCCGGCCCCGACAGCCTCGTCTGGTGGCCGGCCCGCGCGGCGCTCGGCGACCTCGAAGTGATGCTGCTGCTCGTCGCCGGCGGGCTCGTGATGCTCGGCGCCGTCATGGCGGTGTTCGCGCCGCGGTTCGCCGATACGGTGGTGAGCGTCGCGGCCAATCCGGCGGCCGCCACGCGCGGCCGCACCCGGGCGTTTCGCGTCGGCTCGCGGCAGCAGGCGATGCGCTGGAAGGAATTTTTGCTGCTGCGCCGCGACCCATGGCTATTGTCGCAAAGCCTGATGCAGATGCTCTATCTGGTGCCGCCGGCGCTGATGCTGTGGCGGAGCTTTTCCGATTCCTCGACCGCGATCGTGCTGATCACACCCGTGATCGTGATGGCCGCGGGCCAACTCGCCGGCGGACTGGCCTGGCTGACGATCTCGGGCGAGGACGCCGCCGATCTGGTGGCGACCGCCCCATTGCCGCCGTCACGCGTGATCCGCGCCAAGATCGAGGTGGTGCTGATCGCGATCGGGACGATCTTCGCGCCATTGGTCACGGCCTTGGCATTTGCATCGCTGCTGCAGGCCGTGGTGACGGCAGTCGCGGTGATCATCGCAACCGCATCCGCCGCAGCGGTCCAGCTCTGGTTCCGCGCCCAGGCCAAGCGCAGCCAGTTCCGCCGTCGCCAGACCTCGTCGCGCGTCGCGACCTTCGCGGAAGCTTTTTGCTCGATCGGCTGGGCTGCGACCGCAGCACTGGCGCTGACGATCCCGGGCGCCGCCATCGTCAGCGGCATCCTGACCATGATGACGCTCGCCACCGCCTGGAAGATCAGCCCGAAGCGGGTGTGATCCGTTCCAAGGTTCTGGGACGCATTGCCGCGTTGAATGTAAGGTAATTCTACCTTACATTTGTTTCGGAGCGAAACCGAGAGGCACGCGATGAGCACCCTTACCGTCACGACCAAGGGTCAGGTCACCTTGCGAAAAGATTTGCTTGAGCATCTGGGTGTCCATCCCGGGGAGAAGATCACCGTGAGCAAGCTGCCCGATGGCCGGATTGAGGTGAGAGCGGCTCGCCCCGCGGGCAAGATCTCGGACGTATTCGGCTTTCTCAAGAACAGCGATGGTCCATCGTTGTCGGTCGAAGAGATGAACAGAATTGCCGCGCGCGGATGGGCCGGCAAGCGATGAAGGTCACGGCCGATACCAACGTTCTGGTGCGGGCGATCACCGAGGATCACGAGCAGCAATCCAGGCTCGCGCAGGGGACATTGCGGAAGGCCGACCTGATCGCGATTTCCGTGCCCGCACTCTGCGAGTTCGTTTGGATACTCTCGCAGGGCTACAAAGTACCGTCGAACAAGATCGCCGAGGCCATTCGACAACTCATCAACAGTGCTAACGTTCAGGTCGATCGCCCTGCGGCAGAAGCGGGCCTGGCCTTGCTCGACGCAGGCGGAGATTTCGCGGACGGCGTCATCGCCTTCGAGGGTAATTGGCTAGGCGCGGACACTTTTGTTTCCTTCGATAAGCGAGCCGTCAAGCTGATGGAAGCCCAGGGCCTGTCAGCGCGCCTCTTGTCGTAGGCGACGACTCTTATCCTCTCATCACCTCCATCACCGCCGCAGCGAACGCCTCTGGCGCCTCCTGCGGCACATTGTGTCCTGCACCCGGCACGATGTGATGACGGCGCCGGCCGGTGAATTTCGCGGCACTGGCGCGGCCGTCGCTCGCCGGGAGCACGCCGTCGGCATCGCCGTCCAGGGTCACCGCCGGCACTGTGATCGCGGGCATTGCGGCCAGCCGCCGCTGCAATCCGGCATAGCGCGGATCGCCGGGGGAGAGGCCGAAGCGATGGCGGTAGCCGTGGATCACCACGTCGACATAATCAGGATTGTCATGTGCCGCGGCGCTGCGCGCGAAGGTCGCATCGTCGAAATCCCAGTCCGGCGACCAGTCCTCCCACAGCATGCGCGCGATCTCGCGCCGGTTGGCGGCGAGCCCGGCGCGGCCGCGCTCGATCTGGAAGTAATATTCGTACCAGAGCGCGGCCTCGAAATCCGGCTCGATCGGCGTCATCGCCCGCGCCAGATCCTGGATCAGATAGCTGTTGACGGTCACGAGACCCGTGCAGCGCTCCGGCCACAGCGCCGCCGCAACGCAGGCCGCGCGGCCGCCCCAATTATGCCCGGCCACTACCGCACGCCCGATATTGAGCGCATCCATCAGCGCGATCACGTCGGCCCCGAGCGCGGCCTGCTCGCCGGAACGCAGGGTTGCGGCGTCGCGAAACCGTGTGTCGCCGAAGCCACGCAGATACGGCACGATCACGCGGCAGCCCTGCGAGGCAAGGCGCGGGACCACATCGGCGAAGCAGTGGATGTCGTAGGGAAATCCATGCAGCAGGATCACCACCCGCCCATCGGAAGGCCCGGCGTCGTGGAAGGCGACGTTGAGCACGCCGGCATCGATGTGACGGAGCGGCAGCCGCGCGGGCGATGCCGTGCGGGCGGGATCGTTCGGCGGAAGGGCCTGCGCAAGCGCCCTGCCGGCAAGACCCGACAGGGCGGCGGCAACGATCAGTCGGCGCTTGCGATCGACAGGCATCGCCTCAAGCCTTGATCAGCTCCATCACCGCCGCGGCAAATGCCTCCGGCGTCTCCTGCGGCAGATTGTGGCCGGCGTGCGGGATCACCCGATACGCCCGGCGGGCGCCGTACTTTGCCGCGCTCGCGCTGCCGTCGGTGGCGGCCGTGACGCCGTCGTCGCCTCCGTCGAGCACGATTGCAGGGACCGCGATCACCGGCAAAGCGGCGAGCCTCCGCTGCAACTCGGCATATTGCGGATCGCCGTCGGCGAGGCCAAAGCGGTGGCGATAGCTGTGGATCACCACATCGACATAGTCGGGGTTGTCGAATGCGACCGCGCTGCGCTCGAAGCAGGAATCGTCGAACTGCCAGCTCGGCGACCATTGCGACCACAACAGTTTGGCGATGCCGCGCCGGTTGGCGGCGAGCCCCGCGCGACCGCGCTCGAGCTGGAAGTAATATTGATACCAGAGCGGCACCTCGCGCTCCGGCCGCGCCGGCACCATTGCATGCGCGATGTCCTGGATCATGTAACCGTTGGTGCAGACCAGCCCGATGCAGCGTTCTGGCCAGAGCGCAGCCCCGATCGACGCGGCGCGGCCGCCCCAATCATAGCCGGCGAACACCGCGCGTTTGATATCGAGCGCGTCCATCAGCGCCATCAGGTCGGCACCGATAGCGGCCTGCTCGCCGGAGCGCGGGGTCGCCGTGTCGCGAAACCTGGTCAGGCCATAGCCGCGCAGATAGGGCACGATGACACGGCAGCCCTGCGCCGCCAGCAGCGGCGCGACATCGACAAAGGAATGGATGTCGTAGGGAAAGCCATGCATCAGCATGACCACCGGCCCGCCGGCAGGACCTGCCTCGTAATAGGCGATATTGAGCACGCCGGCGTCGACGTGACGCAGCGGTTCCAGCCGTTTTGTCGAAGGCGCGCGGGTCGCGGAGGTGGTTTCGGTCACGGCAGGATCCCTGAGGTCGATGGCTTGCACAGCATGGTAGCGCCTCCGGCCGGATTAATCGCCGATATCGTGATGCAGGGCACGCCATGGAGCGATGCGCCGGCGTCATCATGACGGCAGCGTCGTTCGGCGATAGTCTCGCCGCCGCGGACGTCGCCTGGGAACATGCCATGCTGAGATTGCTCGCTGTGCTCGTCCTTTTGGGGGCCTTCACCGGCCACGCGCGGGCACAGGAGGCCCAGCGCAGCGAATGCCTGGCGATGGCGAATGCGCCGCCGCGCGCCACACCGGTCAGCCTCCGCCGCGTCGCGGAGAAGGCCGACGAGGTCGCGATCACCTATGCCGGCCACTCGACCTATTTCATCGACACGCCAGGTGGCGTCCGGATCGCGACCGATTACAGCGGCGCCTATCAGATCGGCCGGCTGCCCGACGTCGTCACCATGAACCGGGCGCACTCGACGCATTACACGCTGTTTCCCGACCCCCGGATTCCCCATGTGCTGCATGGCTGGGGCGAGAACGGGCAGGCTGCGCATTACGCCGAGCGCATCGGCGACGTCTACATCCGCAACGTCACCACCGACATCCGCCGCTACTGGGGTGAAGGCCCCGGCGGCGAGATGATCAAGGACGGCAATTCGATCTTCATCTTCGAGGTCGCAGGCCTCTGCATCGGCCATCTCGGCCACCTCCATGTCAAACTCGACGACAGCCAATTCGCCGCGATCGGCCGGCTCGACATCGTGATGGTCCCGATCGACGGCACCTATACGATGTCGCTCGACGGCATCTCCGAGATCACGAAGCGGCTGCGCGCCGCGGTGGTGCTGCCGATGCACCGCTTCTCGACCCCGCTCGACGAGTTCATGCGCCTGATCGGCCAGCAGTTCGAGATCGATCAGCGCAGCGAGCGGACCTTGCGAATCTCGCGGGACACGCTGCCGTCGACGCCGACCGTGATCATCCTCGACGGCGTCTGAGCTCATGGCGCATCCAACACCGTCACCCTGAGGAGCCGCAAAGCGGCGTCTCGAAGGGTCGACGGCCACAGGCCGGGCCGTTCATCCTTCGAGGCTCGCTCCGCTCGCACCTCGCGAGGCAACGGCGAAGCCGTTGCTCCGGGGATGACGGGTCTGTGCACCAGCCAGCCCCATGCCACACGATTTCGTGCGTCTCCGCTTTCGCGCTTGACCTAGAGTATGCTCTAGCATGTTCACTCGGGACTGTCGGCGACATCAATAGCAAGGACCAGCAGCATGACGACCACCACGCTTCCGCACCGCAAACTCGGCCAGGACGGTCCTGAGGTCTCCGCGATCGGCCTCGGCTGCATGTCGCTATCAGGCGTCTACGGCGCCAATGACGACGCGGCGACGCCCGACTTGATCCGCTATGCCATCGACCAGGGCATCGATTTCCTCGACAGCGCCGACCTCTATGGCTGGGGCCATAATGAGGAGTTGCTGGGACGTTCGCTCAAGGGCCTGCGCGACAAGGTCGTGATCGCCACCAAGTTCGGTCAGGTCAAGACCGCGACCGGACAGGGCGTCGACGGGCGGCCGGCCTATGTGCAGCAGGCCTGCGAGGCCAGCCTGAAGCGGCTCGGCATCGACACCATCGACCTCTATTACCAGCACCGCATCGATCCGAACGTGCCGATCGAGGACACGGTCGGCGCGATGGCGCGGCTCGTCGAGCAGGGCAAGGTCCGCCATCTCGGCCTCTGCGAGGCGCGGCCCGAAACCATCCGCCGCGCTCACAAGGTGCACAGGCTGGCCGCGGTGCAGACCGAATATTCCCTGCTCTACCGCAGCGAGGCCGAGGAGACGCTGGAGACGACGCGGGCGCTCGGCATCGCCTTCGTCGCCTATTCGCCGCTGGGTCGCGGCTTCCTGACCGGGCAGATCCAGTCGCAGGCCGACATCGCGGGCGACCGCCGCGGCGATCATCCGCGCTTTGCCGGCGCCAATTTTGCCCGCAACCGCGACCTGGTCAGCGGCATCGTGGCGATCGCGCGCGACAAGGGCTGCACGCCGTCGCAGCTCGTGCTCGCCTGGCTGCTGGCGCAGGGGCAGGACATCGTGCCGATCCCCGGCACCAAGCAGCGCGGGCGGCTGGAGGAGAACATCGGAGCGCTGAAGGTGACGCTGTCGGCGGAAGACGTTGCACGGATCTCCGCGGCGATCCCGGCGGGCGCTGTGGCCGGCGAGCGCTACCCGGCCGGCGCGATGAAGGCGGTCTATATATGATGGACGCCCGCACACCGCCCCCGCAAGCCGCGTCGAGCGCGCTCTATATCGGGGACATCGCGCGGCGCTCCGGCCGCAGCGTGCACACCATCCGCTGGTACGAGGCGCAGGGTCTGATGCCCGGCGTCATCAGGGACCGCGGGCGGCGGCGCGTCTATAGCGACGATCATATCGGGTGGCTCGATTTGGTGGAACGGCTGCGTTTGACAGGCATGTCGATCCGGCAGCTCCGCGAATACACGACCCTCGTGAAGCAGGGCAGCGCATCCTTACGCAAGCGCCGCGCGCTGTTGGCGGAACACCAGCTCCGCGTCCAGGCCATGATCACCAAATGGACCGAGGCGCTCACGCTGGTCGACGCCAAGATCGAGTTCTACGACGAATGGGTCGCCAAGGGCTCGCGCCCTGCGGTCTCTGCCCAGCAGCGCGCACGCACCAGGCGGCCAGCGGCCAAGGCCTGACGGCCAACCACAACGTCCACGTTTGACGCATTCCCCTCGGCCTCGTTATCCTCGCCGGAGCCGACATCCTGATCGGCGCCGACAAGAGCAAGAACAGGGAGGCATGATCCATGGCCAGCACTCTGCCCGCCTCGGCGAGCGGGCTCTATGCCAATCCGCGCGAAGACTGGCTTGCCCAATACACCGAGGAGATCATCGATCCCAACAGGCCGATCGTCGACCCGCACCACCACCTCTGGGACCGCGGCGGGTTGCGTTACCTGATCGAGGAGATGCGTGACGACATCGGCTCCGGCCACAACATCGTCGCCACCGTCTATGTCGATTGCCGCTCGATGTACCGCGCCGACGGCCCGGAGGCGTTCCGCCCGGTCGGCGAGGTCGAATTCGCCAACGGCGTCGCCGCGATGTCGGCGAGCGGCGGCTACGGCAAGGCCGCGATCTGCGCCGGCATCGTCAGCCACGTCAATCTCCTGCTCGGGGATCAGGCCAAGGCCGTGCTTGAGGCGGAGATCGCCGCCGGCAACGGCCGGTTCCGTGGCATCCGCCACTCCTCGGCCTGGGACCAGGATCCCGATGTGGCACACATGTATGCGAACCGGCCGAAGGGCCTCCTGCTCGATCCGACCTTCCGCAAGGGCTTTGCCTGCCTGGCGCCGCTCGGGCTGAGCTTCGATGCCTGGCTGTTCCATCCGCAGATCGGCGAACTCACCGGCCTCGCCCGCGCCTTCCCCGACACAAGGATCGTGCTCGACCATTGCGGCGGTCCGGTCGGGATCGGCCGCTTCGCCGGCAAGCGGAGCGAGACCTTTCCGGTCTGGAAGGCCTCGATCGAGGAGATCGCCAGCTGTCCAAACGTCGTCGTCAAGCTCGGCGGGCTGGCGATGTGCCTGCTCGGCTATGACTTCCACCTTCGCCCGCGACCTCCGTCCTCGGAGGAACTCGCCGCCGCATGGCGGCCTTATATCGAGACCTGCATCGAGGCTTTCGGCCCCACCCGTTGCATGTTCGAGAGCAACTTCCCACCTGATAAGGGGCAATGCAGCTACCAGGTGATCTTCAACGCGTTCAAACGGCTGGCTTCGCAATATGGTGAAGCTGAGAAAACGGCGTTGTTCTCGGCGACGGCCAAGGATGTATATCGGCTCGACATCGGGTAATCTTGCGACTCATGGATGACAGCATCACCATCCGGCCGCTCCGGGAAACCGATGCGGAAGCGGTTGTCGCACTCTACGGCAAGGCAGCCACGGTCGAACCGAGGCTCGGGCCGATCACGCTGCCGCAATGGCACCAGTTCCTGAAGCTTCCGCAGAACCGGGGCGGGCGCGACTTTCGCGTCGCTGAACACAATGGCCGCCTCGTCGGCCTCGCCGAGTCCTCGTTGCGCGACCAAGGCGCGCATCATTCCCGCTTCCTCAAGATCGTCGTGGCGCCCGAGGCGCGCCGCCGCCGCGTCGCGCTGGCGCTGTTCGATGACGTGCTGGCGATCGATTCCGCCGACGCTCTCGCCATGCAGACGCTGGTCAGCCCCGACTGGCCAGCCGGCACGGCTTTCGTATCGGCGTTCGGCTTTGCCCGGATCGAGTCCGAGATCGGCATGAAGTGCGTGGAACCGCTGCAGCCGGCCCGCACGCTTGCGGCCGCCCGCGCCAGCATCGAACGGACCAGCGACATCACCGCCTGTGCTGCGGCGATCGCGCATATCCACAATGCCGCCTATGCCTCGGACGCCGCGTTCCGGCTCTATTCGCCCGAAGAGATGGCGCAATTGCTGACCGAGAGCGAAGTCTGGATCGCCTCGGAAGACGGGCAGGTGTCGGGCTTCTGCCTGACCGAGCCGGAGCAGAACTCGATGTGGATCGAGTCGGTGGCGGTCGATCCGGCACGGCAGGGACGCGGGCTTGGCCAGCTACTGGTCTATCACGTGCTGACCGCGCACGAGGTTTCGATCGAGCATCCGTGCTGGCTCAACGTCTCGAGCAAGAATCCCGCCGCGCTCAAGATCTATCGCCGGCTCGGCTTCCGGCCGCAGCACGAGACCTGCCGCTTCAGTGCCACGCGCGGCGAGTTGCTCGCCGCGCGTCAGCGTTTCAATTAGCGCCGCCGTTACGCCCACTCTCCTTGCCGGAACACCGGCACGCTGCGTCCGTCGGCATGGATGCCGTCGATATCGGTTTGCGCGGAGCCGATCATCCAGTCGATATGGATCAGGCTCTTGTTGCCGCCTTGGTCGACGATCTGCTGCGGGGTCAATTTGTCGCCGCCAACGAAGCACTTCGAGTAGCACTGGCCAAGCGCGATGTGCGAAGCGGCGTTCTCGTCGAACAGGGTGTTGAAGAACAACAGCCCGCTCTTCGAGATCGGCGAGGAGTGCGGCACCAGCGCAACCTCGCCGAGCCGGCGCGCGCCCTCGTCGGTGTCGAGCACCTTGTTCAACACCTCCTCGCCGCGTGAGGCCCTGGCCTCGACGATGCGGCCTTCCTCGAACCTGACGGAAATATTGTCGATCAGGGTGCCCTGATACGACAGCGGCTTGGAGCTGACGACATGGCCGCTGACGCGCCGGCAATGCGGCGTGGTGAAGACCTCCTCGGTCGGGATGTTGGCGTTGCAGACGATGCCGTTCTTGGCCGTCGATGCGCCGCCTTCCCATTCATGGCCGTCGGCAAGCCCGATCGTCAGATCCATGCCGGGGCCGGAATATTTCAACGCATGGAAGCGCTGACCGTTGAGCCATTCAGTACGCTCGCGCAGTTTTGCATTGTGCTTGTCCCAGGCGCCGACGGCACCGTCCTGGTCGACCCGCGAGGCAGAGAAGATCGCATCCGCAAGCTTCGCCACCGCGACGTCCTCGGCATCGTCCGGGAAGACCTGCCTGGCCCAGGATGCGCTCGGATAGGCAATGATGTTCCAGTTGGTGTCGAAATTGACGATCTTCTCCAGCGCCGGCTGATAGGCGATCGAATTGGCCTTGCTGGCGCGCGCGACCTTGGTCGGATCTTCGCCCGACAGCAGCATCGGATTGTCGCCGACGATCGCAAGGCGCGCCGTGTTCTCGCCGAATGCCTTCGCCATGCCCTCATAGAGCCAGGTCGCGGCGCGATCGAAGCTCGCATCATCGGCGTAGCGGTAACGCGCCAGCGTCACTTCTTCATCGGAATAGAACGGGGTCACGATGCCGGCGCCGGCCCTGTAGGCATGTTCGGCGATCCGCCGCACCAGCGGCATCGCCACAACAGGCGCCGTCAGCAAGAGATCCTGTCCCGGCTGCAGTTGCAGCCCGACCTTCACCGCGACTTCGGCGAGCCGATCGAGTTTCACGGGGTCGATCGAGGCGGAAAGGTGACGTTGAGTTGCAGTCATGAAGCGTCCGGCGTGTGATTGAGGGATTGAGGATTCGTAGTCCAATTCGAGCCGCCTTCGCAAGGTTCCCACAGGCTTCGCCGATCACGCCACGGCGAGCGGACGTCATCACTCTACCGCTTCACCGATGCCAGCACGCGATCGACCATGCGAGGGGCGAGCCCGAGATAATTCCTCGGCGCGGTCAGGCGGTCGATCGTCCCCCGATCGATACGGTCAGCCACGCGCGGGTCCGCGGCCAGTGCATCGGCCAATGTCAGGCCCTTGTCGTTGGCGACGCGGCAGGCGTCGTAGACGACGTCATGCGCCTCCTGGCGGCCGATCTGAGGCGCCAGCCCCATCATCACGGCTTCGGCGACGATCAACCCGCGGCTGATGTCGAGATTGCCAGCCATCCGCTGCTCATCGACAATGAGACCGCCGAGCGCGAACCTGGCCTGATGCAGTGCGCCTGCGGTCAGCACGAAGCTCTCGGGGATCGCCATCCATTCGGCGTGCCATGGTCCGGTGGCGCGCTCGAAATCCTGCACCATCGCATCGAGCATCAGCCCGGCATGCTGACGTACCGCTTTCGCCGCGGCCAGCATCAGTTCCGACGAGATCGGATTGCGCTTCTGCGGCATGGTCGAGGACGCACCGCGGCCCTTCACGAAGGGCTCGTAGACTTCGGCGAATTCGGTCGAGGCCATCATCATGATGTCGAGCGCGATCTTGCCGAGCGTTCCGGTGACGAGCGCCAGGAAATTCACCGCCTCCGCGAAGCCGTCGCGTGCGACATGCCATGTGGAGACGGGAACGCAGAGGCCAAGTTCGTCGCACAGCGCCGTCTGGACCTCGAAGCCCTTGTCGCCGAGCGAGGCCAGCGTGCCGGCGGCGCCTGCGAACTGTCCGACCAGCACCCGCGGCTTGAGCTCGACCAGCCGCTCGGCATGACGGTCGAGCGCCGCGAGCCAGATCGCGGTCTTGTAGCCAAAGGTCACCGGCAGCGCCTGCTGCAGATGGGTGCGGCCGGCCATCGGCGTGTCGCGATACCGCTTCGACAAACCGGCGAGAATACCGCGCAGCGCTGTGATGTCGTCCGCGACGATCTTCAGACCGTCGCGGATCTGCAGCACCACGGCGGTGTCCATGATGTCCTGCGTGGTGGCGCCCCAATGCACATAACGGCCGGCGTCGCCGCACTGCTTCACAATCTGATGCACCAGCGGCAGGATCGGATAGCCGACGATGTCGGTCTCCTGCCGCAGCAGCTCGAAATCGAGCGCGGCGACATCGGTCCGCGCCGCGATCGCCACGGCCGCCTCAGCCGGGATCACGCCGCAGCGCGCCTCGGCCTTGGCCAGCGCGACCTCGACCTCGGCATAGCGCGCGACCAGCCGCAGGTCGGAGAACACCTCGCGCATCTCGCCTGTGCCGAAGGCGTCACGGAACAGCACGGAATCGAGAACGGTGGTCGAGGTCGGAAAGGCGGGCATGGGTGCATCCTGTTGCCGGTCGCAGCTCGGCAACGTCCCTACCATGACCCGCCTGGAGGCCCTATTCCTCGGCGGTCGCCGCGCCGAATACCTCCGCGGCGATGTTGCTGGTCTCGATTGCGGCCGGAACGCCGCAATACATCGCGACCAGGAGCAGCACGTCCTGCACCTGCGCAGCCGTGCAGCCATTGGCCAGCGCGCCCTTGGCATGGACGCGGAACTCGGCCGGCTTGCCGCTCGCTGCGGTGATGCCGAGCATGACGAGGCTGCGGATTGGGTCGGACAGCCCGCCGCGCTCCCAGACATCGCCATAGACATAGGCATTGATGATGTTCTGCAGCGGAGCGCCGAAATCGCCGGCGGCCGCCATCCGCTTCGCGACATCGGCCTCGCCGAACATCTGCTGGCGCCGGCGCAAGCCGCGCGCATGGAGATCGCTGGTATCGGCCATGGGGTCTCGGGCTCCTTGTTTCGAATATTTATACGGACAAGTCGAACTGGTCTCAATTGTTGTATGCGGCCAGCGCTTGCGTATTCGCGTCATTTGTCCGTATAAACTTGAACAAAACAGACCCCGGAGGGATCGGGATGAAGTTGCGCCCTGGCTTGCTTGCCGTCCTGCTTCTCTCCGCACTTGCAAGCCTGCCGGCGCTGGCCGCGGATGATTTCCCGCAGCGGCCGCTCAAGATCATCGTTCCCTTCCCGCCGGGTGCCGGACCGGACAACGTCGCACGGCTGATCGCCCAGCATCTGCAGGACGCCTTCGGCCAGACCGTGCTGGTCGAGAACCGCGCCGGCGCGCTCGGCAGCATCGGCGCCCTGGAGGTCGCGCGCAGCGCGCCCGACGGCTACACGCTTCTGATGGGCACCAACACCACGCATGCCAGCAACGTCGCGACCTTCAAGAGCCTGCCCTACGATCCGGTTAAGGACTTTGCGCCTGTCATCCGCACCACCACGACGGCGATGGTGCTGCTGGTCAATCCCAAATTCGAAGCCCAAGACCTGCCGAAGTTCCTCGACTACGCCAGGACGCATCCGAATTTGACCGGCGGCTACGGCTCCGGCGCCTCGCAAATCTCGATCGCGCAGCTGCAATCCCGCGGCGGGTTGTCGGTGGTCGCCGCCTCCTACCGCGGCGTACCGCAGGCGATGACCGACGTGATGGCCGGCGTGATCGACCTGACCTTCGGCGACTTCTCGGTCGCGATCCCGCAGATCCAAGGCGGCACGCTGCGCGGCCTCGGCGTCACCTCGGCTGCGCGCAACGAGCTCACTCCCGGCTTGCCCGCGCTGTCGGAAGCAATGCCCGGCTTCGAGGCCACGATCTGGTACGGACTGTTCGCGCCGGCCGGCACGCCGGCACCCGTGGTCGACAAGATCTACGCCGAATGCGCCAAATACCTGGCGTTGCCGGAAACGAAGAAGAAGCTCGCCGATGTCGGGGTGATCGTGGCGCCGCTGGCGCCGGCCGAATTCGGGGCCTTCGTCAAAGCTGAGGTCGTGCGCTGGTCGGCCGAGGTGAAGGCGGCCGGCATCGAGCCGCAATAGTCTCAACCGACGAGATCGCGTCATGAGCCAGGAAAGGATGGACCGCGCGGCACCGGTCGGAGTGATTGGCCTCGGACTGATGGGATCGGCCCTGTCCGCGCGCCTGATCGACGCCGGCACAGGCGTGATTGGCTTCGACGTCGACGCGGCGAAGAGGAACGCCTTGCGCGCGAGCGGCGCCGAATTCGCTGATTTCGCCGCTGATGTGGCGGTCCGCTGCCGAACATTGGTCATCGCGGTGTATGACGCCGCGCAGATCGAGCGATTGCTGCCCGACATCGCCAACGCCAGGACGCCCCTGCTGGTGATCTGCACCACGACCTGCGCACCGGACGAGATCATGGGCCTTGCCGAATTCGCGACCCGCGCGCGCCTTGCCTTTATCGAGGCGCCGATCTCGGGAACCAGCGCCGAGGTCCGCACTGGGGCCGCCACCGCGCTGGTCGCAGGTGACGCCGACGTCGTCGCGTCCGCCGCGACGACGCTCGATATCCTCTGCCCGCAGCGCGTCAATGTCGGCACGATCGGCAATGCCAGCCGCACCAAACTTGCAATCAACCTGATCCTGCAAAGCAACCGCGCCGCGCTTGCCGAGGGCCTCGCCTTTGCCGAAAGCCTCGGCCTCGAGGCTGCTGCCTTCCTTGCGACCGCACGCCGGTCGGCGGCATATTCGGCCGTGATGGACAGCAAGGGCGAGAAGATGCTGGCGCGGGATTTTTCGCAGCAGTCGCGCATCGCACAGACCCTGAAGGATGCCGAGTTGATCCTGCGCGAGGGAGAGCGGCACGGCCTTGCCCTGCCGATGACGGCGGCGCAGGCCGAGCTGCTGCGCAGGGCGATCGCGCTGCAAGGCCCGGACAGCGACAGCGCCGCGGTGATCGAGGCGATCCGTGCGCGGCGCACCGAGAGCGAGGGAAGCAGATGATCAATTGCGCGATCGCGGGCCTCGGACGATGGGGCCGCGCACTGGTCGAGGCTGTCAGCCACGAACCGCGGCTGAACATTGTCAGTGCGATCGAGCCCGACGTCGCGAACACCGGGGATTTTTGCCGGGCGCATGGCCTCAAGCCCGCGGCCAGCCTCGAGGCGGTCCTTGCCGACCCCGGGATCGACGCCGTGCTGCTGGCGACGCCGCATTCGCTGCACAAGGCGCAGGTGATCGCTTCTGCCGCGGCCGGCAAGCAGGTGTTTTGCGAAAAGCCGCTGGCGCTCCGGCGCAGTGATGCGGCGGAGATGTTCGCCGCCTGCCGCAAGGCCGGCGTCGTGCTGGCGGTCGGGCACAATCGCCGCTTCTGGCCGTCGATGCGGGCGTTGCGTGCGATCGTCGCCGGCGGCGAGCTCGGCACCGTCCTGCATGTCGAGGGCCACAACAGCAACGAGAACTCGCAGGGCATCACGGCCGGATGGCGGCTCTCGCCTGAGGAATCGCCCGGCGGCGGGCTGACCGGGGCGGGCCTGCATGTGCTCGACGGCTTCGTCAGCCTGCTCGGCCCGGCGCGCCAGGTCTATGCCCGGCTAATTGGGCGCGAGGCCGGACCGCCGCCACTCGACACCGCCATGCTCGCGATTGAATTTGTGAATGGCGTCAGTGCAACCCTTGCGACAATCCGCGCGACGCCGTTCTATTGGCGAGTGCATGTGTTCGGAACAAAGGGATCCGCCGAGGTGCTGGACGAGGTGACGATGGTGCTGCGCAAATCCGGTGAAGCGCAGGCGACCGTGCGCTATCCGGCGCTCGACACGCTCGCTGCGGAGCTGTCGGCCTTTGCCGACGCGGTCGAGGGCAGGCACCCGTTCCCGGTGCCCGAAGCGGATGTGCTGGCAACGCTCGGCGCGTTCGAGGCCGCGCTCCGTTCGATGCAGACAGCTCAACCGGTGGCATGCCAGTGAGCCGTTATGCCTGACAAACCAGCGAAGACGAAATCGTCCCGCTACCGCGACATCGCCACACGGCTGCAAAAGGACATCCGGCTCGGCACCTACGCGGTCGGCAATCTGCTGCCGACCGAAACCGAGCTGATGGCGAGCTATCAGGCGAGCCGCCAGACCGTGCGCGAGGCGCTGCGCATCCTGATCGACCAGGGTCTGATCGTGCGCCGCGCCGGGCTCGGCTCGGTGGTGATCGCCGCCGAGCCGCCGGTGCTGTTCACCCACAGCGTCAAATCGCTCGGGGAATGGCTGCGCTATTCCAACGAGACCTATCGCGACGTGGTGCAGAGCGGTGACATCGTCGCCGACCGCAAGCTCGCCGCGCTCTTGAAATGCGAGCCCGGCAAGAACTGGTTCCTGATCGAGGCGGTGCGCCGCTCGGATCAATTCGCCGCCCCGCTCGGCTGGACCGAGATCTATGTGCTGCGCAAGTTCGCCGATGTCGTGAAGCGAAGCGACCACGGCCGCACGCCGGTGCACGAGCAGATCGCCAAGATGTACGGCCAGACCACCGAATATGCGCAGATGGAGATCTTCGTGCGCGGCATGCCGGCACCGATCGCCAAGGCGCTCGGCGTCAAGACCGGCTCGCCGGCGCTGACGGTGGTACGGCGCTACTACGGCCTGCGCGAGGAATTGTTCGAGGTCACCATCACGACCCACCCGGAAGGCCGCTACACCTACACGATGGACATGCAGCGCTCGCTGCGGCCACGGCTTTAGCGCACTTTCGAGTTCTAGTGCGAGCGCGCCAGATGCGTGTTGGCGGAGGTGTGCGCCATCTGCGGGGTGCCCGACACGCCCCAGATCGCCACCGCGATCAACGCGGCAGCCCAGACATAAGGCGCAACTTTCGGCCTGTTCATTTCCAAGACCATCCCAACCACCGACGGGTCTGATGAATCGCGTAACCCGTCGCAGGATCAGGGTGTCATCAGCCGCGTCTCTTTCACAAGACCGACTAAGGTTAGACCATGTCGGTTTCAGGACGGTGTTGCGCGAATTCCGAAATGATTTCATCGGAACCGGGCTGTCTTATCCAAATTGATGAGATTGCGAGCCGACAAAAGCATCTGCCTTGCTCGACATGCGCTTGAGAGAATCTTCTGCCTAAATTTGAGTCAGGAGAGCAAAAAACGTCCAAACGGCTCTCACTGAATTCTTTTTGATTGTCGCCCGGAGTCCGGCCATGCGATCAATGGCTGTGACAGTGCCATGACAAGGGTTCTTCCGTGACTGCGCAATCGGCCAAACCACAAGGCGGCCCCCGCCGCCCCTCCAAGGAATCGCATGAGGAGGTGGCACGATCGCTCGAACGGGAGCTGAGCTTCCTGGCCGAGGAGCGGCGGGAGCGGGCGCTCCGGTTCGGCCTCGACATCGGCGCCCCACCGACCAAGGTGCGCGAGTAGAACACTCCGAGACAAGTCCAGTGTCATCACCCGCGCATGCGGGTGATCGGGTATTCCAGAGACGACTGTGGGTGAGCCGAGAGGCCACGGCGTACCGGATCGCCCGACTTCGCCGTCCGCCTCGCGCGCACTCGTCAGTTGCGCACGAAACGTCCACCGCATCCCACCACAACGTTCGTGACGATCGCGAAGCACCCCTCAGGCCGGTGAGACGGGAAAACCTATACACTGACTTTAATTTTGATAAACCGAAATCGTTCTGTTCGGCGACTTGACGGATTTTGACTGATTTGCCCGTCAGGTTAACTTGTCGCAACTTCGACAAGCGCGGCGCAAGGCGCACCCGGACAGGACAGGCCGATGCAAGGTGATCGATCGCAATCCACCCCTCGTCATTCGGGTCCGCTCGCCGGGCTCAAGGTCGTCGATCTCACCCACGTCATGGCGGGCCCGACCTGCACGCTGATGCTTGCCGACATGGGTGCCAACGTCATCAAGATCGAAAAATGGCCGAACGGCGATGACACCCGCCATTCGGTGCCGCCGAAGATCGGCGACGAAGCGGCTTCCTTCCTGATGATGAACCGCAACAAGCGCGGCATCGTGCTGGATCTGAAGACCGATGGCGGCAAGCAGGTGCTGCGGCGGCTGATCGCCGACGCCGACGTGCTGGTCGAGAATTTCGCACCCGGCGCGATGGAACGCCTGGGCTTCGGCTACGAGGCGCTGCACAAGGAGTACCCGGCGCTGATCTATTGCTCGCTGTCGGGCTTTGGCCGCACCGGGCCCTACAAGCATCGCAAGGGCTTCGACCTGGTGGCGCAGGCGATGAGCGGCATCATGAGCTTCACCGGCGAACGCCCCGACGGACCGCCGGTGAAATGCGGACCGCCGCTGTCGGATATCACCGCCGGGCTGCTCGCCAGCATGGGAATTCTCGCCGCCTACACCCATCGTCTCAAGACCGGCGAAGGACAGTGGGTGGAGACGTCGCTGTTCGAAGCGGCCCTGGTGCAGACTTACTGGCAATCGACGATCGCGCTTGCTGCCGGGACCGCGCCGCGCGCGATGGGCTCCGCTCATCCTCTCAACGCGCCCTACCAGGCCTTTGAAGCCTCCGACGGCTGGCTCGTGGTGGGCGGCGCCAACAGGAAGAACTGGCTGTTGATGCTGGAGGCGCTGGGCGCCACCGAGCTTGCCGCCGATCCGCGCTTCGTCACCGGCGCTGACCGCATGGCACATCTGAAAGAGCTCGAAGCGGTCCTGAGCGAGCGCTTCCGCACCCAACCGCGATCGCATTGGCTCGCGGCACTGGAAGACAAAGGAGTGCCGTGCGGGCCCGTACAGGACATGCTGGAGGCGCTCAGCGATCCGCAGACGGTTGCGCGCGAGATGGTCGTTGAGGTCGACCATTCCGTCCTCGGACCGGTGAAGACGATCGGCCTTCCCGTCAAATTCTCGGAGACGCCGGGCAAGGTGCGGACCGGCGCCCCCATCTATGGCGAGCACACGCGCGAGGTGCTGGCAGAGCACGGGTTCGACGAAACGCAAATCGAAGCCCTCGAAAACGAAGGCGCCATCGTTTCGGCGTCCATGGCACGCCAGAAATCCGCCGTCTGACCGGCACGCCTTTCCGGATCATGCGCTACGTCATCCCGAGATCTCCTCGAGTTCGCGATCGAGCGTGCGCGGGCCCCATACGCCGATGGCGATGACCACGATCACCATGGCACCGGCGATCAATCCGAACACGCCCTTGGTGCCCGCGGTCTGCAGGAAAAAGCCGATGATGAAGCTCGCAAATATCGCGCTCAGCCGGCTCAGCGAGTAGGTGAACCCGACGGCGCGCGCCCGGATCCGGGCCGGGAACAGCTCGGCCTGATAGTTGTGGAACGAGTAGGACAACACGTTGTTCGACAGCGTGATCAGCACGCCGAACAGGATCAACAGCGGCATGGCGGTCTGGAACGAGAACAACATTCCAAACGCGGCGATGCAGCAGGCGGCCGCGACCAGCTGCCACTTCCGCTCGAACTTGTCGGCGAAGCTCATGGCGAGCAACGGGCCGAATGGATTGGCGATCGCGATGATGAAGGAATAGAGCAGGCTGGCGCTGACATTGATGCCGGTCTGCTGGGCGATCAAGGTCGGTACCCAGGCCGCGAAGCCATAGAAGCCGAAGGTCTGGAAAAACTGGAACACCATCAGCATGAACGTGCGGCCGCGGTAGCGCGGCTCGAAGATTTCGGCCAGGCGTCCCGCGGACTCGGCCTGCTCCACCGCATGGCTTCCCGGTGTCGCCAGCGCCGTGCCGTTGAGATCGCTTCGCACTTTGGTCTCGATCGCGGTCGTTATCGCGTCGGCCTCGTCGAGCCGTCCCTGATTGATGAGCCAGCGCGGGCTCTCCGGGACCGAGCGGCGGATGTACCAGACGAACAGCGCGCCGGTCGAGCCGATCAGGACCACCCACCGCCAGCCGTCTACGCCGAACGGGCTGATCGGCACCAGCCGATAGGCGATGAACGCCACGATCGGCACCACCGAGAACATGACGGCCTGG
>Ga0153933_1000071_pt1 | contig 59329 bp, 50 predicted proteins | sample TSNJ017MetaG_FD_102275 | JGI IMG/M metagenome (GOLD analysis project Ga0153933, IMG submission 102275) | Attine ant fungus gardens microbial communities from New Jersey, USA - TSNJ017 MetaG | ecosystem: Host-associated > Fungi > Mycelium > Unclassified | place: USA: New Jersey, Wharton State...
GCAGTAGTCCTCGATTTCCTTGTCCGTGTACGGACGGTCCATGCGGGGAACAACCCAGTTCGGACTGCGCTGGAAAACGTCGAGATGCCCCACAACGGGGGCGATTTCGGGGATGTACTGAACGGCGCTCGCGGCATTGCCGATGCTCGCAACACGCTTGCCGCCCAGATCGATGTCATGCCTCCAGCGGGCCGAGTGGAACTGGTCACCTTTGAACGCGTCCTGTCCTTCGATGACTGGGGTTTGCGGGCGGTTGAGCTGTCCCCACGCAGCAACGAAATTGCGAGCCGTCAGCACGCTGCCATCGGCAAGCGCGACATTCCACAGCAGCGTCTCGTCATCCCACTTCACCGACGTAACCATCGTTCCCAACCGGATATACGGGCGAAGACCGTTATCGTCGACGATGCGCTTCATGTACGCCAGAATTTCCGGCTGGCGCGCGTACACGCGGCTCACCGTCGGGTGCAGAGCAAACGAAAAGCAGTACAGGTGCGACTCCGTATCGCAACCCGAGCCCGGGTAGGTGTTGTCGCGCCACGTGCCCCCAATATCATTAGCTTGCTCAAGAATTATAAAATTCCGCTGGCCTGCTTCCAGCAACTTGACACCAAGTCCGATTCCGCTGAAGCCCGCACCTAAAATGATGACATCGAGGTAGCTCTTCATACAACGTCTCCTGTCTTAAACCCTCGAACTACGATTCGAGAAACCCGCGCGCAAGGAAAACGCCGTGCGCTGCAGCTGCAATTTGTGCAAAAAATTGCCTTGCCCATTGCTGTAACCAAGGCATAGCTCTCCTATTCCGACTATTCGTCTTCCACTGAGTAGCGGCAAAGCGTCTCCCCACCATCGACCGGAATGAGTGCGCCGTGGATGTAACCTGACTCGTCGCTGGCGAGGAACACCGCTAGATTCGAAATGTCACCGACTTCGCCCCAGCGTTTCAGCGGAATGGAATTCGCGAATGCCTTCATGTAGTCGCCGTCATCAAAGTGGCCGCGCGTCATTGACGTCTTCGCGTAAGTCGGACAAATACCGTTCGCGCGAATGCCGTTTCGACCGTATTCAATCGCAATGCACTTCGTCAAGCTCGATACAGCACCCTTCGAAATGTTGTAGACAGATTGCTTTGGATGACCGCCCAGGCCTGCAGTAGAGACGACGTTGACGATAGTGCCGCCGCCCTTGGCGAGGAAAACCTTGATTGCTTCCTGGCAACCGAACCAGGTGCCCTTCAGATTCACGTTCCAGCATGCCTCGAGGTCCTTCTCATCGAACTCGTGAACGAGCTTTCCTGACCGGTAAATGCCCGCGTTGTTCACGATTACATCCAGAGTACCGAACCGCTGGACGGCAACGCTCACCAGATCGGCCACTTGCTGCTGACTGGTGACATCGCACGTCGCGAAGAAAGCTATGCCTCCGTTCTTCTCAATCTCTTCAACTGTCGTCGCTGACGTTGCAGCTTCGAAGCCCCCCCGATTCCGACCTTCGCGCAGATCTGCAACGACGACCTTGGCGCCTTCATTTGCATACTGGACGGCGATTGCGCGGCCAATGCCAGAACTTGCCCCAGTGACGATTGCCACCTTGCCTTCAAGTCGGTTCACATCTGCTCCCGCTCTGTCGAATGGTTAGAGTGGTTTATCAGCGGGCGACGAATCCACCGTCGAGTGTGAGCATCGAGCCCGTCATCCATTCCGCGTCGTCCGATGCAAGGAACAATGCGGCCTTTGCCACATCGTCAACCGTTCCCAAACGTGGCCATGGCGTGAGACCATGCAGCCACTTGCTGGTCGCTTCATCTTCGAGCGCCGAACGCACCATGGACGTCGCAAGGAAGCCGGGGCAAATCGCATTGACATTGATTCGCTGCTCGGCGAAGTCCACGGCGATTTCCTTCGTAAGACCGACCACCGCCGCCTTCGACGCGCAATACGCCGGCTCCTTCGCGAGACCGACAAGACCAGCCATCGACGCCATGTTGACGACCCGGCCGCGAACCTCAGCACCATTGGCCATCCTGATCGGCTCCTGCTTCATGAACTGCTCGATGGCGTATTTGCAGCCCAGCCATACCCCTTTTACGTTGACGGCCATGGTGGTGTCGAAGTCCTCTTCACGCTCCTCTACGACAGTCGCGAAATCGAACGCGACACCTGCGTTGTTGACCATCACGTCCAGCCGGCCAAACTTCTCAACGGCCGCGGCTACCAGTGCCTGCACTTCCTTCGACTTGGTGACGTTGCAAGGAACAAATTGCGCTGCACCGCCACGTTGCACGATGAGGTCATCCGTATCGATGTCGAGGTCCGTCTCGTAGCCGTCCGCGTTCGCCGACTTACGGATGTCGGAGCACACTACCGACGCACCTTCCTTCGCAAGCGCAAGAGCGATGGCACGACCAATTCCGGAGCTTGCGCCAGTAACCAAGGCAACGCGGTTCTGCAATTTCAAAGTCATTTGTGAAAGCTCCTGCCAAGGGTTTTGAGGTGTGCGGCGACAGTCTTGCATCTCCACCGCTCGCGAATTCGAAGCGATGTAACCACGCAGAATTTGGAAAATGTTATTCAGTGGCAGCGCAACGCCACAGGTTCGAGCAGGCCAAAATTCCCCGACGAATGGCCATTTGCAGAGAATCAGGTCAGCCAAATCGATAGGCCGCCTACGCCGTCATTTCCCGTAGTTAACCTTGGTGCCCAGCCAACCCTCCCAACGCCTGGACCAGTAAAAATTGTGCAGCTTCGTAGTCAAAGCGCCCGGTCCGCTTTTTCCACCGAGGACGATCCCGTCAACACTGTTGACCGGCATGATGCCGCCAGCGGTCGATGTAACAAACGCCTCATCAGCGCCGCGCAACTCGTCGGCTGTAACCGACTTCACGTGGACAGGCACGCCAAGTTCCACCGCCAGTTCGAGCGTTGTTTTCCGGGTGATACCCTCGAGACAGCCAGAGTCCGGCGTGAATATTTCGCCGTTCTTGATGAAGAAGATGTTCACCCCCGGACCTTCGGTCAGGTTGCCCCGCGCGTCGCACAACACCGCCCACTCACACCCTCGCTCTCCCGCTTCGAACAGCGAGAGCTTCAAATCCATCCAGTGGAAGTTCTTTGCCGTAGGGTCTACGGAATCCGGAGGAATGCGGATATAGCGCTTGCTGACTAGCAAGTCCAAGCCGCGTTCACGCTGCTCGTCGCTCGCGATAAAGCGATATGGGATGGCGAACGCATAAAACCGATTGTCGTAACTGTTCGGATCCGTTCGCTTCGCGGGCGTCGGCCCGCGCGTGACTGCCCACCAGACGTATGCTTCGCGCGTACCAGCGAGCGTTACAAGCTTGTTAAGGATCTCAGTCGTTTCGCCCTTGTTGTAAGGACTGCGCAGATGGAATTTCTTGCAAGCGCTCTCGAAGCGTTCGAGATGGTCTTCAAGCCGGAAGAAAAAACCTTTGCTAACGCTGACAACGTCATATGCCGCGTCTGCCTGCATGAAACCGCCGTCGGTAATTGGCACACTTGCCTCGTTGATCGAGCAAAAGGTACCGTTGACGTACGCGCTTCCATCGTCAAACTCCGGAGCGCACTTAAGCCGTGTATGTGACGGGTCAGTCAGCATGAAGTTGGCGGCGCGCGTGATGTTCATATTAGCCTGTCTTTCTCACAGTTCAATGACGTTGCAAAATCCCAAGGCGGTCATACCGCAAACGGCAATGCATTTGACAATAGGCCGCCACGCATGAAGAAACGGGTTAGGAGCAGTCAAAGGAAGGCCCTGGCGGGCCAACCAGGATGCGGTCGCACACCAACCACTCCGCTACCAAGCACAACACTACTCATGACCGGTACCTGTTGTAGCTATTAAATTCTGTGAGCGCAGCGATTAAATCTGCACTGCGGCAACGAACGCAATTTAGGCCATGTCCTAACGAACTCGTGTGCCTTCACAAAATTCAGTTGGCCATCGCCGCCCGAACGCGACTCACCCTGGTCGCGATACCCTTTGCAAGTCGGTCCGTTCCGTCAGCGAGCCGCTTCATTTCGCTTGCAACGACGGCGAAACCGCGACCGGCTTCACCGGCTCTTGCGGCCTCGACGCGTGCATTGAACGACAGTAGCGACAACGTTTTGATGGTCGTGAGGATGTCATCAGCGTCCGAGAGGATGCCGTTCGTTTCAGTAGTTAGCGCTACGAGACGCTCTTGCCTCTTCAACTCGGCAGCACGCTCTCCCTCAACGCCCAGCACCAAACCTTCAATGAACAGAAGTTCACCCTCTTCTCCGAACACGCCGCCGCCGACCTCATGTATCCAGACGGACCCTTGGCTCTTGGTCTTCAACCGGTAATCAATTGTCCAAGACTCCTTTTTCAACAGGGCGTTGTTGACGATACTCTCCATGTGAACCGCGTCCTCACGGTCGAGTAAAGACGTCATCGTCTTCGGGTTTTCGCCGAAGAATTCTGACGATGCGTAACCGGTCAATGTCTCGATTGAAGGAGTGACATACAGGACTGAATAGGTAGCATCATTCATGCAACGGTACAGAAACCCCTTGAGTCGGTCGGTGATGCTGCGCAGGATGCCTAGTTCGTCGCCGCGACTGGCCGGTTCGTGCCGGCCGGTCGAGTCGATGCGGTTCGTTGTTTTCATTGCCGGGCAAAAGGCACGCGAGCTTTCGCGCCATGAGATGAATCACCAAGACTTCGCGGCCACAACCTCTGCGCGACGCATCCCAATCATGTTGGTTAACAGAAGACTATCTGGCCCACGTGTCGTTTAACATGTTTCTTGCGGTCAAGTGACTATGCCATTTAACACAGGCACCGGACTGTGGAGATTGATGGTAATGGTGACGCACAGCATTCATTACGCATCTCAGTGCCTTAGTCACCAAGGATCGAACACCGGCCGCCAGGCGCCCCTGGACCCGGCCCCGCCATTCAATCCAACGGTCGTTGATTTACGTTGGCACCTAATCGAAGACGGCACGTCAACGCGCGAACGACGTCCACCGAATCCGCACTACGTGGTAGCACGCCAGGCTGGAGATCGGGACCTCGCCGCGACTAGGAAATGGTCCCCTTGGCCTTTCCCGTTGAGCCGCGAGCAATTTCGACAGATATTGCCTTGAACAGTCGTAGCACTATGTCCAGGCCCGGTGTCTGTCGGCCAGCGCTGTAGGTATAGACCATCAACCCTTCAAGTTGCGCTGCAATGAGAGTCGCGCGTGCCAGACACTCACGGCCTGACGCCACTGGGTCAATTTCCCGCACGAGATTTACGTAAATCTGACGGTATTCAGCGTAGGACTTGCTGAGCAGGTCGTGAGTGATGGCAGAGTGCTCAGCCAGGGCAAACATCTCAAACGAGAAACGGCACACGCGCGGATCGCACGCCTCTTCAAATACGTCCTCAAAGATTTCGCACAGCCGCTCGATCGCAGGCTTCTCGCTGGGCAGGCTCATTTCCGACCAACGGTCGTAGTACGCGGAGAAAAGTGCGTTGATTGTCGAACTCAGAAGATCTTCATGGGTCGGAAAATAGTGTTGCAGACCCGACGTGAGAATTCCGACTTCCTTGGCTATACGCGCTAGCGTAAAGTTCGCATACCCTTCCGAAGCCAGTATATTGGCTGCTGCGGCGACAATTTCATTGATTTTCGCTTCCCGTTTGCGGCTCTGCATCGTCGGACGAAGGTAGCTCAGTTCTGAACTACTCTGCCGCACAGCAATCTCGTATTGGCCGCGCCGCATGTGCTTTTCGGAACCGAACAGCCCCTCCCGAACACCCGTGCCTGCGGGTGCCGATGTCAGTGCTGCCGCGGAACGCTCATTGTCCGATGGCTCGATCCAAAGCGTTGTGGCCGTCAGCCCCGCAACCGATTTAACGCTCCGTTTGGTGGTGCGCACGAATTCTTCATAGTCCTTTTCGGAATCGTCACTGCGCGCGGCGAATATCATCATGCCTTCGGCCTGCGCCGTGAGCACCAGCGCGCGCGCCTTGCATTCGTCAGCCGAAAGCGCCGGATTAATCTCGGACAATAACCCGGCGAAAATGTCCCGATACGTAGCGTAGGCTTCTACGACTAGAGCAGAAACATAAGATTCGTGCTGCGCGAAAGCCCACGTCTCGAACAGGAACTTCTCTACGTTGGGCTTGTTGATATCCTCGAAAATTTGCTCGATAAGCATGGCGCACCGCCGTTGCGCCGTTGCGCCGCTACGGTTCGCGATGCCGAGATACTGGTCGAGAAAGCCCTGCAGAAAGTTCTTGATGACGATAGACAGCAGTTCATCCTTGCCCGGAAAGTAGTACTGCAGGTTGCTCAAGGTGAGACCTGCCTTCGCCGCCACCTTCCGTGTCGTAAAGCCGGCGTAGCCTTCGTCACGAAAAATTTCCGTGGCGGCTATCAGAATGTCACCGATTCTACGTTCACGGTTGCGCCGCTGCACCGAACCGGCCTCAGCCGCCTCACCCTGCACTTTCATCGCGCCGGCGCGCGCAGCTAACTTCTCTTGCACGTGTACGTTCCTCACGAAAGCATCCTGTGTTGTCCAGTGGGCATTATAGGTCAAATCACCAGCTTACGATGTCATTGCAGATGAATCATTTTCCCACAAACGCACCAAGATGGAGCTCGGACGACGCCCTATAACAGCGCACAAGCGCCGGCCTATAAGGGATTCTACTGGGTGTCGTTTTTATTTTTCATCTTGATTTGTTGGTCACTCAACTTCTAAACTTAGGTCATGCAACCAGATATTTGTAATTAGATACCAGCAGCAACGCGCCTCACGACAACTGAGCTTTAGCGCCCACGGAGCAAACATGGAAAGGCAAGATATGGATTCGGCTACCGCGTTCGCCGCACTGAACCCTGCGGAAATCACGTTGATTGCTGATACAGCAGCGGCCACCGGGGTTCCCTCATCCGCAACTCTGGAGGGAACCGGGCTCTCGCCGGCCATCTTGCTCCAAGGGAAGTGCAAGACATCAATGCAGCAACACGTCACTGCGCTCAGTAACGCCATAGTTCTTACTGGTGACCGCCTGCTGGCCCTGCGCGCAGGCTCGCGCGCGCACCTGACCGCCTTTGGCATCGTTGGCTATGCACTTTGGAGCAGCGCGACGCTCCGCGAAGCACTTACCGTGGCCCGTGAATATGCGGCGCTGCTCAACCTAAAATGCGGCCCCACTCTCTCAGTCGAAGGCGGCGCTGCGGTTCTGCGCTTCACCGAACCGGGTGGATTGAGCATTGACGACACTGAATTCTCGGTCGAATTCGAGCTGGCCAAGGTCCTGACGTTTCTTCGAGACCTACAAATTCCGCACTTCCAACCGTCGTGCGTGCGCTTGCTCTCCCCGTGTACCGAGCATCAAAGCAGAGTTAGCACTTTGCTGGCCTGCAACGACATCCGCAAAGACACCGCAGCTCAAATCCACTTTGACGCCGCATGGCTTGACCACTCGCTGTCGCAAGCGAATCCACGCACACATAGAGCATGTCTCGAAGCGTGTAATCAGCTTCTCGAAACGCAAGTTGGCCATATCGACCTCGCGTCCAGCGTACGTTCGATTCTCGCCAATGCCTCCACTTCAATCCCAACGTTGCCAGAGGTGGCCAGCACATTGTGCATGTCAGCACGCACGCTTCGCCGCCGCCTGGACCTGATGAATACGTCCTATAGTCAGTTGCTCGACGATGTGCGCAAGACGCTGGCCATCCGGTATGTCGCGTCGACCGGTTTGACCACGGAGATCATCGCCGAGAAGCTCGGTTACAGCGATGCCGCGAACTTTAGCCACGCTTTCAAGCGCTGGACCGGTCAGGCTCCGCGCCAGTATCGTGCGACGTCGGTCACGACAATTGCTGCTCCGAAGGGAGCGCTTGTCGCTGCGCCGCGCGCCGCACAACACTTCGAGTTGCTTCAGACGGCGGCATAGGAAGGCGCGCACGCTCCCGAACAGGCGTCACGCCTCCAGCCGGCGACATGTGTCGATGCGTGCGAAATCCGCATCGCCAACTGGTACCTCGAAAGACGTGGTACGTGTTCCCGCTACATCCCTATGCTTTTTTCCAAGCTTGATCGATTCCGGAGTGGAAAATTCGCCTGGTCCGAGACTTCAACCGGCGCAGTCTCCCATCACGGCGACCTTGGACGGGCCTCCACAATATTCGCTGAGTGCAGCTGGCCCCAGCGGGCTAAAAATGTATCCTGCGGCCCGTTCGCTGCGATTAACCTCCATCCTCGCAACGAGGGTGCCATATCGCAGCTTTCCCACAACACCCTTCCTACTGCATGAGCAACCGAATTGGCCGCCCCTCACATGGCCGGCCGCCGCCGACGCCGATACAGTTTGCGCATCACATGTCGTGATGGTGCTTATTTCTGCGAGGGTGCATGTACAAGCTAAACGTATCAGTCATCGGACTTGGGCAAATGGGTGCCGCGTTGGCACGCGCATACCTGCGAGAGGGCGCTCAGGTCACGGTTTGGAATCGTTCACCTGGCAAGGCGACGCCGCTCGTCGAGCAAGGCGCGGCACTGGCGCCAGACATTGAGGCGGCCATCATTGCCAGCAGCCTCATCATCCTGTGCCTGACCGACTACGCAACTAGCGATGGCTTGCTCAAGCGGCCACAAGTCGAATCGCTGCTGAAAGGAAGGACGCTCGTGCAACTGACCACCGGCACGCGCGCCGACGCAGAGCGTTCCGCTCAATGGGCCGCTGACGCAGCTATTCCGTATCTCGACGGCGCCATCATGGACTATCCAGCCGCGGTTGGGTCGAACGAGTGCATGCTGCTGGCCTCGGGCTCAAGGGTGGTGTACGAACGCCATGCACAGGCACTCAAAGTTCTGGGCGGGCGCTTCACGTACGTGGGCGAACAGCCAGGCGCGGCGAACGTTCTCGATGGGGGATTGCTGACCATCTATTACGCGTCGGCAATCGGCTTCATGCAAAGCGCAGGGATGATGATGGCAGAAAGCGTGACACCCGAGACGCTGAAGCACGCGCTGGACTCATTCAGACCCGTCATCGACAAAACTTTCGAATACTGTGCAGATCGCATATCCAGGCGTGAGTATGCTGGAACTGAAGCGTCGGTTCATGTGCACACACTCGGCGTGAAGTCGTTGCTCAACCGCGCAAAGTCAGCAGGCATCGAGCACGGACTTCTTCAACTCTTCGTAGACTACCTCGAGAAAGCCGACGAGGGCGGCCATGCGACCCACGAACTCCCTGCTGTTTTCGAAGCATTTCGGCCGCACGAAGCGGCCACAGTGTCGTAAATCTGCCAGTTCAGGCTATCCACTTTCGGCCCTCGAGATCGGGCGCTCTTCGACTGGTGCGTAATAGCCCGTCTTCCCAGTTAGTGTCCTGAACCCAGGTTCCGGACACTTTTTCCTTTTTTAACTGGACACCCCGTCCATCATGACCCAAACACCAGCTGCACTTCGCGACGTCAAACACACGCTTCACGGCTTCGTCGAACTGAACACCCATCGCGAGAAGGGACCGACCGTTATCACCGGCGGCAAAGGCGTGTGGGTATTCGACGAAAAAGGTACGCCCTATCTCGAGGCCGCCGCAGGTATGTGGTGCACCTCCTTGGGATTCGGCGAGCAGGCCCTCATTGACGCAGCACACGAGCAATTCACAAAACTGCCCTACTATCACTCCGTAGCATTCAAGACGACACACCCCGCCATCGACCTTGCGGAGCGGCTCGCGGCGCTTGTCCCAATCAGGAACGCGAAAGTTAATTTCTGTCTATCCGGTTCGGAGGCGAACGACTTCCTGGTGAAAATCGTACGCTTCTATAACAACGCGATCGGGAGACCCAAGAAAAAGAAAGTCATTGCGCGTGTCAATGGGTACCACGGCGCGACGCTCATGGCAGCCAGCCTGACGGGGATTGCCGCGAATCATGCCGGGTTCGATTTGCCGCTTCCGGGCGTAGTTCACGTTTCCGAACCGAAGGCGTTTAGCAACGCATTGCCTGGCGAAACCGACGTGGAGTTCGCCGCGCGCCTTTGCAAAGAGCTTGAGGACAAGATTTTGCAGGAGGGGCCGGATACCGTAGCTGCGTTCATAGTGGAACCGGTGACGGGCGCAGGTGGCGTCGTGATTCCTCCAGCCGGCTATTACGACGGGGTCCAACAGATTCTAAAGCGTTATGACATTCTGTTCCTCGCGGACGAAGTCATCACCGGCTTTTGTCGCACGGGCCGGTACTGGGGCTCAACGTCAATGGGTATGACACCGGACACCATGACGCTGGCCAAGGGGTTGACCTCAGCGTATCAGCCACTCGGCGCGGTCGTCGTTTCCGAAGAAATTTACCGAGGACTTGAGCTTGGAAGCGCTAACCTTGGATGGTTCGGACACGGGACCACGTACGCTGGTCACCCTGTAGGCTGCGCGGTTGCGCTGAAGGTCATCGAACTGATTGAAGAGCGCGGAATTGAAGCCCACGTTGCGCGTGTCGCCCATACATTCTCAAAACGCCTCCAGTTGCTCCGCGACTTGCCATTCGTTGGCGACGTCCGGTCAATCGGACTGATGGGTGCGGTTGAGTTTTTCGCAGATAAAAGGACCAGGACGTCATTCAATCCCACGGGCTCGTTCGCGAAAGCACTGAAGGAATGTGCCGAGCAGAAGTATCAGCTGATTTGCCGAACTCTGGCCGGCGGCGACAGTTGCGCATTCTCTCCGCCCCTAATCATCACGGAAGAAGAAATCGATGAAATGTTCGACCGCTTCACATGCGCTCTGGCCGACGTAACCGCTCGATATTCGCGCTGACCTTAAACAATGAGTGCCGGCCGCGCTCCTGTTACAGCGTGGCCGGACGTCGCCATCAGCGTGTCCAACCAGCTGAGGGGCTATGACAGAGCGATGGGTGGCGTCGCCAGATCTGCCCACGTCAGCACCACTGGCATCCCGGGAGATTTCTCCAGAGCTCTCGAAACGGCCTCAAATATCGCTGACCGACCGATAGAGAACGCGTCTTTCTTCGGGATAATGTGGTCCACAAGTGCGGCAGCACTTAAAGCGCTCTCTGTCACCAGGCAGTGCACGGGTTCTCCATCCACGATGGCGTCGAATACCGCGTGTCCGTCCTCAAATGAGATCGCGTCGGGCGTAGGAAATACGATGTCCATGCGTCATTGCCTTGAATGATGTAGGGGACGCTCGCCATAGGCATCTAGCCATGGCACGAGCAGATCGACGCATTCGACACAGGTCAGTGCGTTTGAATCTATTTTGCACACTCGTCCGCGATGCTTCGAGGTTCTGAAAGGACATTTACGTACGCACCCTGGCCTTTAAAACGAGTGGCATAACCAAGACGTTCCAGCAGGGATAGGCGCTCGATTCAAGATTCCTTATGCGTCGCAAAGCAGGAGGCGTTGAGGCCTACAGCGCCATCCGTTCAACTCCTGTGACGTGCGGCCTGTCGCCATCCCAAATGTCCTTTGCGCACATTGTCATTTATTCAGACCCGATTAGACTTAATACGCGATTCCTGAACCGTATACCGATTTCGCAGCGTCAAACAATTTTGACGCCTGGAACCAACGCATCAGCGTAGCCGAACTATCTGAATATCCGTTACGGAGCCATTTCATGTCGTCAACATCAAACAACCAACGCCTCCAGGAAGTTCCCGCCGGTACTCCGGCGGACGAAGTAAAACGAATCATCGATGCCGATGGCGGCGTCATCGTCAAGGGTCTATTCGCAGGCCGAGTCGACCGCATGAATGAAGAGGTCGACCCGCTTCTCGCCACGTGGCACGAGGGCGTCAAGGGCAACGAGTGGATGGAAGAGTTCTCTGGCCGCCAAACCAAGCGCATGACACAGCTCGTTGCACGAAGCAAGACCTTCCGCGAAGAAATGATTGACGACGCGACGATGCTCTCGTACGTCGATACCATGATGCTGGAGAACGCCGACTCGTACTGGATGAATACGGCCCAGGTGATTCAGTTGCAGCCCGGCGAAAAGGCGCAAATGCTACACCGTGACCTTGAGAACTATCCCGTCTTCCGAAAATATGGTCCGGAAGGTCCTGAGGTAATGTGCAACTGCCTCGTGGCGCTTTCTGACTATACGGAAGAAATGGGCGCCACCCGTGTCATCCCAGGTAGCCACAAGTGGGCCGACTTCGAAAACCGAGGCGACCCCTCGCAGACAATTCCGGCCGTCATGGAGAAAGGTGACGCACTCGTTTACTCCGGAAAGATGCTTCACGGCGGCGGCGAAAATCGCAGCAACAGACCACGCCGCGCCTTGGCGCTAGCCTTCTGTCTTGGTTGGTTGGTGCCAGAAGAAGCCTATCCGTTTGTGGTACCCCTTGAAATTGCCCGAACGATGAGCCCACGTGCTCAACAGTTGATGGGATTCCGGTCATTCCACAACGCCAAACTCGGCGGAGGTAGTCTGTGGCAAGTCGACTACCTCGAGCTCGCTGATTTCCTCAAGCTGAACAAACCCGAAGTAGCAGCGGCGTAACGCCATCCGACGACGCCGTTGTCCTTATCGGCCCGCTCAGCTCCCCTAACAATGGCTGCGGGCCGGGACATAAGGGCGGCTCCCGCGCCGTCACCCTCTCCGCCACATTCCGCACTACCGTGCATGAATTCGCCATGGGCTGGCCCGGAAGCCGAGCTGCTCGTGCCTATCGCAGCCCCTGCAACGACAACCCAGGCAGCCATAGAGCCGCCCGTCGCGTGCAGCCAAATATGAAGTTGATGGTCGGACCGTTGCATCGAACCCGTTCTCGTCGACCCATACCCTCGCCCAGCGCAGTGCCGGCGTGCACGCGGCATCGTGTTATCGAATCGGTCGCTCGCCCGCGCACGCATCAACACCTCACCCCTGAAGAAAATGATTCCGCGAGCACTGTAGCTTCCGTCGGCATTTCTCGTCTCGTCAACGACAAGAACATGTCATCGATACCGGATCATGATAGCCAGCTTCTATATCGATATTCTGGGCAAGAAACAACAGCGCTATTTGCCGTCAGTAAAGTGTGACATGCTCGAACGCTCGCCCCCTCAACCGTTGCCCTGACGCTATGCGGTTTAGCGCAAACCTTAGCAGGGGTACCGTGGAGTTTGGGTATAAAGGCGATGGCTTTCCGGTTACACGCATAAATGGGAGTCGTCAGGAAGCGCGCACTGGCACTGCGCTAGTGGGTGACGATGCCCGCGCTCAGTTTTCCCGGTCTCAACGGTGACCGGGAATCGCAGGTTGCGCGTGCCGAGCACAGCTCCCTCCCTGCCCGCCACGCGCTCTGCCAGAGTTCGATGTAGCCTGGAAACATGAGGCAAATGGCACGATGGCAAACTTACGCCGAGGCTACTGCTTTACTGGTCCGCTGCCAGAGAAAAAGACCACTCGTCCGTCTTGAGCCTGCGCGACCGCCGTCAGCGGCAACCGGTCAGAACGCTGTGTTCCGCCAAAGGTTGCACCGTCATTATTGCTCAGCAACGAGACACCATCGAGGGCCACCGCCTGGACAGTTCCGTTCTTACGCTGGATGATGCTATTAACCGAACTGTGGAAACTCGTCGTGACACTGGTCCAGGTTTGCCCGTCATCGCTACTTCGGTAGATTGAGCCACGAAGGCCTCCTACCAGCAACGTGCCGCCCTTCAACGCGGTACCGCTCCAGAAGCTGCCCGCGTATCCAGTCGGGAGATAGGTCCACGATTTCCCGGCGTCGGTTGATCGTAGTACGAAGCCCTTCTCAGCCGGAATGAACAGGTCGCCCTTCGCGTTCGAGAACATACCGTAGAGGTTGATATCGGCCTTCGTACTACCCGGCGGCGGCGGTAGCGCAACTTCCTGCCATGTCGTACCTCCATCAGTCGTATGAAGCATCAGCGACCAAAGCCCAACTGCCCATCCCTCGGACTTGTCCTTAAAGTACACAGAGAAAAGTGGTCGGTCGTTGGCCACGTCGACACGCTGAAGCCGCCAAGTTTCGCCGGCGTCGTCTGTCCTCAGGATGGCACCCCACTGCCCCACCGCCCAGCCCGTCTTGTCGTCAACGAAGACGACGGACGTCAGCATCGAACTGACAGCCACGCGCGTGGCTTGGCGAAAGTGTGCGCCGTCGTCGTCGGAAAGCAATATGGCGCCATGGTCGCCAACGCTCACGATACGCTTTCCGGCGGTGGCTGCGCTGAGCATTGGCGTACTAAGTGCGCCGGCATTCTGCGCAGCCGGGGTGACCGTGAGTACTGGCTTGTCAACCGGTGCGTCCGCGGCCACAACAAGGCTGGAACAAGCGAGCGTGCATACGGCCACCGTGAATGCGCGGACGCCTCCATGTGTCGAACTCAAGGGTGAATGAAACAGAATTCGCAGAACTTTTTGCATCAGAACACCTCAGTGACTGAGAACGCCGGGCGCCCGTACGGGACGACGCCGCGGGAATAGCTTTTCCATGACAACGGCCAGTGCCGGCAGCGCAGTCATCGCCATGACGAGATTGACGACGAACATGAATGCGAGCAACTTGCCCATATCGGCCTGAAATTTGAGTGCCGAAAATGACCACGTCGCAACGCCGATTGCAAGCGTAATCGCCGTGAAGATGGTTGCCATCCCGACCTCAAGAATCGAATGTTCCAAAGCCTTGACAATCTGCTCGCCTGCTGCCAGATGCGCCTGCAGGCGGTTGTATATATAAAAGGCGTAGTCAACACCGATTCCGACCGCTAGCACCATCACCGGAAGCGTCGCAACGGTGAGCCCAATTTCGAATTCCTTCATAAACCAGTAGCCGATAAACGTCCCTACCGTCAACGGCAAACAGCAAGCAACGACAGCACGGAGGTCGCGATAAACAACGAACACCAGAACGACGATAGCAAGGTAGACGTACAGCATCATCGGGAGCTCGCTTTTCTCCACCTCATCGTTGGTTGCAGCCAGCACACCGGCATTCCCGCCCGCGAGGCGCATATGAACCCCATTGACCCGATGCGTCACTGCGAACGAGTTCGCAGCAGCAATGACACGATTTATCGTCGTGGCCTTGTGGTCCGATAGATATAGGTGAACCGCTGTCATGCTGCAGTCAGCCAGCATGTATCCTCGTACGCGTGCAATTTCAGCGCTGAGCGACGAATAGTTACCCGGGTCGATTGGGACAACACCCATCTTCGGATTACCTTCGTTGTATCCCTGGTTGTAGTCGCGTAGCATCGTCGCGTACGAACTGACGGATACCACTCCTGGCACGCTCTGGAGGTCATAACCCACGGCGTCCCCGTATTGGCCAACCGCCGGCGATTCGCAAGAGTTCGGTGGGGCCTCAATCACGATCGTCAGCCAGTCCAGACCCACGTCAAAACTGTTGGCGATTGAAACGGCATCGAGGTTGAAACGCGCTTCCGGGCGAAGTTCCGGCGCGCCTGGCTGCAGCGTACCCACCACCCGATCCCGGCTTTCCCATACCGCTGTCGCGAAGACTCCGGCAACTACAACTAGCGTAATCACGGCATTGCGCGGCTCGGCAATTCGCGCGAGTACACGCAACCAGCGTGCGCGGCTCTCGCGCTTCCGCATGGCCTTCTGCGCATACTCTCGCGTGAAATGGAAGCATGACGCGGCCACAGGCAGCATCACGAGATTGGTCAGAATCTTGTAGCCGACGCCCAACGACGCCGTAATCGCGAGCTCCCGAATCATCGGGATTGGAATGAGGAGAAGCGTAACGAACGAAACCAGAGCCGTTACGAGCGCCAACGTGCCTGGAATCAGAAGGCCCGTAAAGCTTAGCCGCGCGGCCTCTTCCGTCGACTTACCGTGCGCCAGCTCCCGAACAATAAAGTTAATCTGCTGCACGCCATGCGATACGCCAATAGCGAAGACCAGAAACGGGACAAGGACAGCGAGCGGATCAAGTCCAAATCCCAGCAGTCGGAGCGTACCAAACTGCCACACCAGTGAAGTCAGGGAACAAACGATCGGAAGAACGGTAAATCGGACCGAGTGGCAGTACCAGTAGACGGCGATAGCAGTCAAGACCAAGGCCATTCCGCAGAACAGGAAAACCCCTTGTGCGCCGTCGGCAATGTCTCCAATCTGCTTCGCGAAGCCTATAATCTGGACCTCGTAGTTGGCATCCTCGAAGGGTTTGCGGATTTTCTCCTCGATAAGCTTGTTGTACGCAATGTAGTCCAGGACCTTTCCATCTGGGCCCACCTCGTTGATCGATGCCGTAACCATGGCCCCGCTCTGGTCGCGCGACACAAGTGAGCCCATGAAGCCGCCTTGGTCCGTCGCTCTACGTGCCGCCTCGATGGTAGCGGCATCGAGGCTTCCCGGAGTGACGGTGCCAGGGATGATTGGTTCCGCACGAAATCCATCTTCTGTTATCTCGTTTACGAAGCTGTTTGGAGTCCAGAGTGATTGCACTCCGAGTCGGTCGACGTTGGGTAGATACGTGACGGCTTGCGTAACCTGGAACAGTCGGGAGAGCCCCTCCTTGTTCCAGATGGTTCCATGTCGCGCCTTTACAACCACTGTTAGCCGATTCGCTCCAAGCAGGTCGTTCCGATACTTCTGGAAGGTCTGAATATATTCGTGACCTATCGGGATCTGCTTTTCAAATCCTGCCTGCATACGCAGCTGGACAGCAAATGCAGCCATCACCAGCGTGAAGACAAGAAATATAACCAACGTTAGCGCGCGATGGGAAAACAGCCATCCTTCAAGCTTTTGAATGACACGTATTAGCACGTTCAATTCCTCAAAAAATTCAACTGCAGCCCCCACGGGACGTCATGCTAGAAATTGCGGGTGACAAATGCACCGACAAAGTCCCGGTCTGCGTAGTATTGATATGGCTTCGGACCCATATAGACAGTCACGTTGAGACCAGCCTGCCAGACCGACGGGTTCTGGTTGAACAGAAGATAGAAATTCAGCGAGCTTGCGTTTTGCAGATAGTTCGCACTGAATGTAGGGGTATCCCCAGCCAATGTACGTGAGTAAGTCACCCCAGGTGTGACCTGCCAGCCGTGAATGAGTGTTCCGTCGTACGTCCAGTTAAAGTCCGCAACCATGCCAGCAGACGTGGACGTTCCTACGCCTACCGGCGTTGCATTTGAACTGGATGGATTATTGAGCCACGTGACGTAGCCGGCTGCCGGAATTTGCTGCACCGTTTGGCCGTTGATTGTGCGCGTGATGATGCTGTTGGAACTAATGCCTGGAAACTTCGTGACCCCAACTTCCAGTGACACGTTCGCGGTATCCGCACCGCCCAGCATCTTGAGAATCGCTGGGTAATTCGCCGGCGTGATACTCAGCAGAGCATCGATGTCGAGGTTGATATTCTTCTTGTCCTCCCACAACGGACAATATCCGCTTGCTGCATTGGTATTGGCGTTGATAGGTCCGTTTGCGCCGTAGCAACCTGACAGCGAGACGGCATCATGCGGGCGATACGCCAATTCGCCTCCAATGGCCCAATCACCCAACTGAAAGTTTGTGCTGAGCCCGAGAAGTTGACGGTCATTCAGATACTGATATTGATACTTCCCGTTCGAGGTGACGTTCATCACAGGGCTTTTGTCGTTGTACTTCATATAGTAGAAGCCGAAATCTGCCTGGACGGATGTGGGCTTATAGTGGAACGAAATACCATACTGGTCGCTGTTTTGGCCATAAATGCTGCCAGCGATGGGTACCCCTATCGAGGAATAGGGAGCGCCCGCATAAGCGCCTGCTACGAGATTCGAATACGCGTTTCCAGTTGCGCTCCGTGTGCCACTGCCTGCAATCGTGGCACCGTCGAGGCCGGCAACGTTGCCATTCGTGGTACTAATGCTCGCGGGCTCGTTACCGTTGCCGAGAGTGTCATTCGTGCTGAAATACGAACCCACTGCAGGATAGATGTTCTGATTCCAGCCGAACTGATAATACGCGGCCATACTGAAACCATGACCAAGCGCCGATTCAAATTCGGCCATTGGCGCAGGAAGTACGGCCTCTTTCAGCTGGGTCCCAGGAATCAGAAGTTTTTGATAATCATACGAGTTGGTGGCGTTGATACCCCCGGTCAAGAACAGGCTCTCGCCCCAATTGATGACCTGGTTCCCGACGCGGACGTGTGCGGCTTCGTCATTTATCTGAAAATCCTTCTCGGCCCAAAGGTCAAGCAGTCTCACGTTCCGGACCATCTGTGCATAAGCGGCAGAACTCAACTCCGTACGATCGGTTTCTGCGGCAGCAAAATCATAGAAATACGTGGCGCGCGCGAGAAACTTCGCCCCAAGAGTCGGATCGTCGAGATATAGCTCGTTCGTACCTTTGAGGTATGCCGTATAGAGCTGATTTTTCCTATAGTTCAGGTCTCCATCGTCGCCATTGGCCCACTGCGCGGTATTCGCAGACCCACCGCAATAGGTCGGATCTCCCGTCAACTCGCAGCTTGGGCTTTGAAGTCGGTAGCCCAATCCAGCGGTATAAGCCGAGTCGAAACTTCCGTCGACGGGCCCGATGCTAAACGGAAATGCATGGGCAATCGACGCCGACATCGCGGTCATTGCACCGACGGACAACACTTTTGCAACTCGACGCTTCATACCTTTCCCCTGTTCGATGGATTCCGCACACTGTTAGTTCTGGCAATAAATTCAACACAACATTGGTTCAGGAGTGCGTTCTGTAAACTAGTAAGGCATGCTTACAATTTACTCTCGAAGAGTTTGACAAAAGTGCCACCGCTCTATCTGCACGTCCCACAGACATACAGTAATAAGCGAAAATTTTTGCAACAATGTTGCGGTCGGCCAAGCAAATAGTCTTGGATGGCCAGATTTTCTCGACCGCAGATTCTCCGCTTTGACCGTATCGGTCATACTTTTTCTGGGGAGAGCAATTCGCGCTTGACTTCGAGACGACTTTCTTTGGAGGCCCAGCGCGGCGCAAACCAGACACCGCTAGACGTCGATGAAGAAGACAAACCGGAAGGTAAAAACGCTGCGCACTTCTTCATAGATTGCGCAGCGCCACCACGACGATAACTAAGGAATCCGTACGAGTCCGCGGATCAAGGGATGAAGTTCAGGGGATCTCTATCGCGAGCTTTGTTGTTGCAAGCTCTGCATCGTGTAGTAGTCGTCCTTGAATTCTGGATTTCCTTCGCTATCCTCATAGTAAATTGGATCCTTGGACACTCCGAAAACCAGTCCATCACCAACATAACGACCATCGTTCACGTCGTACATGACGAACTGGTCAGCCGAGCACGCACCATGGAGTTCGGAAATCGGAATGACCGGGGACTCTTTGACCTTCCAAACTTTACCTTGAGTATCGTAGTCGTCACCTACAACAGCGTTCCAAGTGTCTTCATCAAGATAGAGAATTTTCTTGGGCATGGTGTGGCGCATGCCCGACTTGACAGTGCCCTCGACTGTCCAGACACGGTGCAGTTCATATCGACGATTGTTCGGATTGATGAAGTGGTCCTGCGCACCCTCCGCAATTGATGTCTTCGTATCAAGCATTCCAAACGAATTGTAGGGAACATAGATCTCCTTCTTGCCCAAAATCTTCCAATCGAAGCGGTCAGGGAGGCCAAAGAAGTTAAGACTTTGGTCGACCGTATATTGGTTTTCGAAGCCGATCAACGGGGCATCATACGCGTAGCTCGGGAGGCGACGAACGCGTCGCTGGCCTGTAAAGTAATAGTATGACTCGCCGTCATCCTTGAAATAGACCCGATTGACAACCGCCTGACCAGCGAGCGCCGCCGGCTGCGAATAGCCATACCACGCGCCCATCAGCATGCCGTCACCCTTGAGAGGAGTAGGTTGCCCCTTCTTCGCCCAAGGATAGTAGTAAATTTGCTTCCACCTGACGTCGATGCGGTTGCTCTGACCGGGGCTTGCTGAAACGATCGTGTAGCCATCCTGCCAGACGAGCCCTACACCATGGTACCGTGTAAGAAAGTTCCACATTGCTTCAATCCCCGACTTGGGCTCGGGAAAAGGAACGCTTGGCAAAACTGCGTTTGTAATGGACCAGCCGTCGGGACCGATGCCCGCTTTCCCTGCGGCCGCTTTGGTATTTTCCTGGACGAACGAAGGCAGTTGACAATCGCGGTGTGAAGGGTAGACGGGCATCGTGTAGCCCTTGTTTGTCTTCACCAGGGCGATTTGACCAGGAGTAAGCTTGTCGGCATATTTATCGACATTCGATGCGTCGATGATGAAAAGTGGCGTCTCTCCCTTGTGCGTCCAGAAGTCCACGCGATTTTTCCCGGGTGCCCAGCCGTTTTCGAGACTACTCGAAGTCTCGTATGCGGGTATGGTGCCCTCCTTGTTTCCTGCCGAGTCGGCACCAGCGGCTGTCAAATCTGCTGCGAAGGATGGAGCGGCGAAATCAACGAGCATCGCCGCCATCGACATCGCAACAATAAGTTTGGTTCGGAAGATTGCCATCACGTCCTCAAATGTTTTACGCCGTCTGCACGGCCGGGCCAATCGCAGGGCGGAGCGAGAGAAGGCATGCAGTTCCCTCTTCAGAGCAGCCTGCTGCCAGGGATCCGGCGCGCCACCCTCAAAGACTTAAAGCGATTTGTTATAAGCGTAGAGGAGTAGCGTGCTCGCAAACATGTTCCGGCGGGACAATCGGCAGTGCCAGACGGTCACCTGACACACGACCGTGTCGCAACCCCTCATATGCGCTTTAGGCGAGAGAGATGATTCAAGCATGACGCCCCGTGTGCGGCGAGTTGAGCGAAGGCGTTAGGCGACACGAAATGACTGGGGCAGCTCTTTTTTCACGCCGCGCCTGCCTTGGAAAGTAACCGTCCGACCGCACTTGCAATTACCCACTTCGATTCGGGGCGAGTTCATAACCTAGCTGAAATTCGGTGAGGCGCCGCATGCCACGCCACACGACGGTATTACCTGGTGGCGCATCACTGGCTCGACCCAGATAGCCTCCAAGCCGGGCTACCTTGATAAGGTTTCGCAGGGGCGGTGGTGCCTGCGCGGTAAGCGGCAAGTCAGGGACTATGCGCTCGAGCAATTCCATTTCCGTTGAGGTGAAGGCTGCCTCAGCTGGAGCTTGCGGCGCACATCGGCTGATCGTTGTCAGCCAGAATATGCGCCAGCTCAGGATGCAGAATACGGAGATCAGGTTCGCAAGTCGATCGGCGGTACGTAGCTTCGAGTCCCCGGCTTTGCATCCGGATTTGAGAATCTTATGGAACGTTTCGATCTTCCAGCGCATGGCGTACCAGTCGAGCTTCTCGATTGCTTCTGCACGCGATTGGACCGGGAGATTGGTCAGCAGCTTCCACTCGATGCCGGGACGCCCGGGCGGCACATCGCGCTCTTGCGCGTGGATCACCGTGAGTTGTAGCGCCGGGTAGCGGCTTTGCTTGCCAAAAGGCGGCAACACCGTCATGCGTTGGTAGCGAAACTCAAGGGTTACAGCCATCGGATGTCCCTTCGCATCACGAATCCCGACACGATGCAGTCCTTTGACCTTGACGTGTTCCATTTCGTCTGCGATGGTGTGCTGGCCATCTCCGGCGAGCCGGTCAACGCAGGTCCGCAAGAGAAAGTAGGTGCTCAGATCGTGCGCTGTGCAAAACAGTTCGTAAATGTCGCTTTCCCGATCGCCAACGTGAATGCAACGCACTGGTTCACCGAGCAGCGCCGTTGACTGGCGCATGTTCTCCAGCCAGCGGTAACTCTCCTTCTCTTCAATTGGTACGCGTGTAGGATTGACGTGCCGCTTCAGCGCGGTAGTGCCCTTGAACCTGCTTCGGGTCCAGAATTTTACGGCGGCCAGACCCAGCGGCAATCCCTCGGCAGTAACAACCAGACTCGAATGCATCAGGATGCCGCATTGTGTCAGCGGCCTTAGCGAGCCATTTTTTCCACGCTTGATGGCCATCTTGCCTGTATAGCCGATCAGCTCCGGGCGCTCCCACTGATACGAGAATGTAGTCGCATCCTGAAGGATAAGAATGGGGCCCTGCGTCGACCTGAAGCGCTCTGCACCCGCATGGAAGTGACCGCTCAAGATCTCCTGCTCGCTGACTCGCTCATTAGACAGGAATCGGTAAGCCGCCTTCGTTGAAGACCAATCCTGACATGCAAAGGGGATCGTCTGGCCTATGCCTGACCACAACCGTTCCAGCACCATGCCAAAGCGCTTGCGTGCGTATTTCGGCGAAGCCGAACAGGGTTTTCGGTTGAAGCCGAACGAGAACGCTGGTGTTCCGAAACGGCTGTTCGGTTTGCCGAAATGCCTGTTCGGATTTCCGAAACCAGCGTTCGGCAAAGCGAAGCGGATCGTCAGTTTCAGGTTGGCGGTGCTGCGTATGGATCAATCCGTCGGCATTAAGGTAGCTCCCTTTGGGAGATATTGACGATGCCGGCTCACCGGACAACCATGCGCAGAATCAAGGAAGTGCTTCGCCTGAAGCTGGCTTGCAATCTCACACACCGTCAGGTGCAGGGCGCTCTCGGCGTCGGCCTTGCGACGATCACCCAGTATCTTCAGCTTGCCGCAGCAGCAGGACTCGACTGGGCGGCAATTGAGCCACTGGAAGAGGATGAGCTTGAACGGCGTGTGCTGTCGCCGGCATCGTCGCCCGATCCGTCGAAGCGGATCGAACCGGATTGCAGCGTCATTCATCGGGAACTGCGCCGTAAAGGCGTCACGCTTCAACTGCTGTGGGAGGAGTACGTCGAGTCCCATCCCGGCGGCCGCACATACGGCTATACGCAGTTCTGGCGGCGGTACAAGGACTGGGCGCAGACGCTCAAGCGTTCGATGCGCCAGCAGCATTGCGCCGGCGAGAAGCTGTTCGCCGATTTCGCCGGACAGACTATGCCGATCCTCGATCGCGCTGGCGGCATCGCGTTTGAAGCTCACATCTTCGTCGCCGTGCTCGGCGCATCGAACTACACGTATGTCTGTGCCACGCGCTCGGAGACAACGTCGGACTGGATCGGCGGACTGATCGACGCGATGGAATTCTACGGCGGTGTTCCCGAGTTGCTCGTCCCAGATAATCCCCGAGCTCTGATTGCGAGCCCGGACCGCTACGAGCCCGGTCTCGGCCGAACCGCGCAGGACTTCGTGAATCATTACGCAACCGCGATGCTGTCGGCACGGCCGCGCAAGCCACAGGACAAGGCGAAGGTCGAAGTCGGCGTGCAAATCGTGGAGCGCTGGATTCTTGCGCGGCTGCGCAATCATCGCTGCTTCAGCCTCGGCGAACTGAACCGGGAGATCGGCAAGCTCATCACCGATCTGAACCAACGCCCGTTCAGCAAGCTTGAGGGCAACCGCCGTCAATGGTTCGAACGGCTGGACCAGCCCGCGCTGCGCGCATTGCTAGCCCGTCGTTATGAGATCGCCACGTTCCAGAAATGCCGCGTCAACATCGACTACCACGTCGAGGTCGACCATCACTATTACAGCGTGCCGCATAGCCTGGTTCGTCAGGAAGTCTATGCGCGCATAACCCGCCATGGTGTTGAAGTTCTGCATGGTGGCAAACGCGTCGCCGCCCACGCGCGCAGTCGCCTCAAGGGCAAGCACACCACGCTGCCTGAGCACATGCCGGCGGCCCATCTTGCCCACATGGAATGGACGCCCGGTCGCCTTCTGAACTGGGGAGCCTCGATAGGTCCCGGCGCTGAGACCATCGTCAATCACCTGCTGACCAACCGGCCGCATCCCGAGATGGGTTACCGGGCCTGCCTCGGGCTGCTGGGGCTCGCTCGCAAGTATGGCAAGGACCGCCTCGAGGCAGCCTGCCAGCGCGCGCTCGTGATTGGTTCGACGACGCGCCGCTCTGTGCTGTCGACCCTCGAATTGGGTCTGGACCGGCAGCCGACGCTCCCGTTACAGCTCACCTCATGGCAATCCCCGGAGCACGAGAACGTGCGCGGTCCCGACTATTACCACTGACCTCAGGAGGTCACGATGTTGACGCAGCAAACCCTCTCCCAGCTCAAAGCTCTCAAGCTCGACGGTATGGCTCGCGCGTTCGAGGAGCAGGTCTCACTTACCGCCAGTTCGAGTCTGTCATTCGAAGAGCGCTTCGGCATCATCGTCGACCGGGAACTCGCGTGGCGCGACACGCGAAGGCTCGAACGCCTGATGAAAGCGGCGAAACTGAAGAACCCACAGGCCTGCATCGAGGACATTGAATACCGCCAGAGTCGTGGGCTCGATCAGCGGATCGTCGCCACGCTCGCCGGTTGCGACTGGATTCGTAATGCCCAGAACGTCATATTGAGCGGTCCGACCGGCGCCGGAAAGACGTGGGTCGCCTGCGCGTTTGCACAGCAGGCCTGCCGGCAGGGCTTCTCAGTACTCTATGTCCGCGTTGCCCGGTTGTTCGAGGAACTGAAAATTGCGCACGGCGACGGCAGCTTCACCCGTCGACTGGCTCAGCTTGCGAAGATGGACGTCCCGCTGCTGGACGATTGGGGCCTGCAGGATCTCGACCAGGGTGCTCGCAACGATCTGCTTGAAGTGCTCGACGATCGCGTTGGCACCCGATCAACGATCATCACCAGCCAGTTGCGCCTCGAGCACTGGCACGCATGGCTACAAGATCCCACACTCGCTGACGCCATTCTCGATCGTCTCGTACATCAGGCACACAAGCTCCCATTGAAGGGCGAATCGATGCGCAAAAAGAACAAATCCGACGACGCCATAGCCTGATTCCGAACACTCACGCTACAATCCATGCACTACGCAGCACAGCCTTCCAATCTGTTCGGCTTCGCCGAAACGCCCGTTCGACATCCCCAAAATACGCACGCTTGCGCAATCTGGCATCCTGAAACCTGCTCGCCTCGATTTCCTTCTCGAAACAGGCTCGTTCGTCTGCCGACCCCTGTTTAGCCATCTCGCTCGCACAATGACTATAACGCGTACCAGGTTACCAGGTTTCGTGGATGAACGCGTGGGTAATCACAAGCAGGGTCGGACGGTTACAAACAGTTGAAGGTAGCGTGGCGAGTTTAGGCGGCGTCGGAGCGAAGCTGATCGGCAACGACCCACGGAAGCAGTTCATCGACGCGATTGACGGGATGCTCGGCGATGCGAGCGATGACGTGGCGGAAGTAGGCCTCGGGATCAAGGCCATTCAGTTTGGCGGTACCAACGAGAGTGTAGATTGCGGCCCCGCGTTCGCCGCTGCTGTCGGAGCCGAAGTGCAGATAGTTCTTTCGGCCGAGAGCGACAGCACGTCAAGCGCGTTCAGCTGCGTTGTTGTCGATTTCCACAGCTCCGTCATCGACGTATAGCGTGAGCGCTGCCCACTGATTCAGCGCGTAGTTGATGGCTTTGGCGATATCGCCTCTCTGCGACACCGTACCTAATGTCGAGCGCAGCCGGATCTCGAAGGCATGGAGTAGCGGACGAGACTGCTCCTGCCTGACACGTCTTCGTTCGTCTGGTGGCTTGCCACGAAACGCAGCCTCAATTGCGTACAGTTCGCCGATCCGGCGCAACGCTCCAGTGTTGACCTCGCTCCTGCGTGCGACGAATAGATCGTGGAATTTGCGGTGCGTGCGCGCCATGCATGCAGCCTCGCGCACATCATCACCGGGCGCCAACCGATACGATGTCACCTAGCTTCATGACTGGTTGATGCCATCCCGCCGATCGGCGGCAAACGCGGCAGGCCAATATCGAAACCGCAGGTCGTTCATGAGCGACGGAGGCTACGATCACGACAAATACCCCGCCCGTTACACGCTACCGGCATTGCAACTAAAATAGCACGGCGCGGCCAGCCTCAAGGCAGTGGTCTGGGCAAAACCCGCTGGGTCGGAGAGCGGACCTTCTCCTGGCTTCATAACCTCCGTCGACTGCGCATCCGTTTCGAGCGCCTGGACTTCATCCATGAAGCTTTCTTGAAGCTGGCCGGCTGCATCATTCGCTCGCGCAGGCTCAAGACTCATTTTGTTAACGGCTCTAAGCGCCATATGTAAGTCTGACCCGTATTGGCATTTCGTACACGCCACAATATTCCCGCTAACGAGGATACCTACTCATCCGTCACGGACCGATTTTTACGGCGCGGTATATAGTTGCGATGTCGTTAGCACCGTCACCTGCGCTTTGAGCTCTTTCCAGATATGTTATGTATGCGTCTGTAACTTCGCACGCAACGTGTTCAGCCTTATACGCATCGCGTACTATCAGTTGCCCCGCATGGTGTACGTCAATCGACGCCTGCTCGCCTGAGTAATCCCCCGACTCGATTCGACGCGTAGCATCCGGCAGCGCTTCGTTCAACATGTCGAGCATCATTTTTGACGTCTCTCGAAACGCTTCTGGGGGGACGCCTGCTCGCTCGGCAAGTGCTGCACCCTCAAAGAATGACGCGACGCAACCGAAGTAGAACGCATACAGCGCAAGATACACCGTCGGCGCAGTGCCCGGGTCATGCCCCAAATAACGCACATTTCCGCCGAGGATTGCCAGCGCTTCCTTATGTTCTTCAAAGGCTGCTGCATTGCCCGAATACAGAAGAGAGGTGGACGGCTTGCCGATGTCGCGCGGATAGCACATGATTCCGCCGTCGATGTAACTCCCCCCTCGAGATTCGACAAATACCGAAATACTTCGGGCGTCGTCCACGCTTCCCGTGCTGAGGTTCACGACGGTCTTGCCTGCGAGAGTCGAAGCAACGTCGTCCAGCTTCAGGACTTCAGCCGCCGCAGCTTTATCTATTGTACACATTACAAGCAATGGGCTTGCGGCTACCGCGTCAGCGGCACGCTTTGCCCCCGCCGCCCCTTCCTTGATCACCCCATCCATCCGGGCCGTCGTCCGGTTCCAGACGGTCAGATTGAATCCACCCCGAATGAATGCCCGCGCTAGCGCGGTTCCCATTGCCCCGAGCCCGATAAGCGAAGCCTTTCTCACGTTTGACATTGACACATCCATTTTCATTGCGGGTTCTGCGGTGGATCGCCGTTGGCGCCAGCCGCTCCTCTCATGCGAGTCAAAACGGCGCCAATGGATTCCACATTTCGCGCCTCTCGCCGCTACAATTCCGATTCAAAATGATTCGTCGATATTGCATTGGGCGCACTAACATCTTCCCTCATCTGTATGACCCTAGTCGTTGAGCCCAAAGACGCGGTCCACGCGTCGTACCTGTCGTACCAGCCCGCACCGGTACAGGCAAAGCGGAAGCCAAACGGATTCGCAAGTGGTTAGTAAATGAGGTTGACTGTTGCAGACATCACAACGCAACCGTCACAGATCCACTTTCAGGTTTCTGACTCAGCGTCGCCCGACTAATCATCCGTTCACTCGCCGCATACCCCCCCATACGTAGCGGAAGAAGAATGGCCTTGACTGCTACGAAATACGCGAGACCAGATAGAACAACCATCGGGAGAGACGCGCCCAGGTACTTGAACGGCCCACTCGTGTCCGACGTAACCGGGTTGTAAAGCAATAGATAGCCCCAAGTCGAAATGCCGGTGATAGCGACAGCAATCCAGTTAACACCTCCCCAGAACTCATACCTGCTCCCGGTGGTCGCAAAGAGGTGAGCCGGGTCAAGGTGCTCCTTCCGGAGAAAGAAGTAATCGACGAAAGTGATCCCCGTTACGCCCACAAACATGACGCCGTTATATGACAGCCAGCTCATGACGGCAGAAAGCAACCACTCCGTCTTGAAGGCAAAATAAATTCCGGGAACAAGCATAAGAGCCAACAGTAGCTCCCACCTGATTTGGGAAAAAATCCTGACCTGCTGGATTGATACACCGGCAAGGTAAATCATCACAACCATTGTCGCGATGTTTGCGGTAAGAACTACTGCCATGGTGGCACTTCCCAAAATCGGACCAGCAAGGGAAATCATCCAAACCGTCGGGTCATAGGTGCCTGCACTGATGGCCGCTAAAGCTGCTACGGAAGAGACGAAGGCTGCGCCCATAAGCCCGACACCAATTATCGATGGTCCCATGATGTGACTCCGTCGTTTCACGAGCCGCGTCAGTCCGCCCATCACTGACCACCAAGTCATAGCATTCGACATGCCAAATTCAACCGCCAAGGCTAGTCCACGGGTCTTGTCATGCGTAAGCATTTTGTCAGAGGAAATTTGGTTTACCCACAATGTGTGCAGCCCAAATTTATGGATCAGAATGCCGAACATCATCACGGTAATTACCATGTGGAACGGCCCAATATAGCCATTGAGTCGCTCGAATAGCTTGGGACCTTTACACGCCATCAGCCAGACGATCAGCAGTAACGCAAGCGCTACCCCGATCACCAGCTCCTCATGGGCACCACCCGTCACATCTGAGCCTGTCAAGGATGCTGCGATATTTGCGGCACCCCGGGACGTCAATGCTTCGACGACATAAGACCATCCGATGAGCGTCGCAAGCAGTCCAAGCAACGGCACGACAATACCGCGGTAGCCAAAGCATGACTTGGCCGTATCAATGACGTCGGTTCCGTACTTGTAGCTCGGAACCCCCGAAGCAAGTGAGACGATGGCCATTCCGATAACAAGGCCGATGACATAGCCGGCGACACCGAGGCGCCAGTCGCCGACATACGGCAAGAACCCGCCGATGAGGAACGCCCATGTCGCGGCACTGAACGTACAGCACGTCCACATAAACGACCCGTAACTTCCATAAATGCGCTCGCTGGCAAGAACGGGAAGGCGACCAGACAGTGCTTCTTGCTCGATGCTGTTCGCATGACTCTGATTGGATTCGATCACGGTACTGCTCCTACGACACAATATAGATAGTGACCACCCAGAGGATCGCCCCGAATGCACTCCAGAGTAAGCCCTCAACCAGCATTGGACGACTGGACGCCCAACACTCCGAATTAGCGTGCTCCCCTTGTACCATCTCGTTAAGTTGATTGACCAAATCCTGGTTTAATTGCAATTCATGACCGATCATATCCGGTGTAACTTCAGCGCCTTTAGTTGCCATACTTATCTCCACTCCCTAATCCCCAGCTAATCCTGTTTTCACTGGTCATGTCCGCCTTCGGTAGCCCTCTGGTTGCCCCTTTCGTCAGGCGAAAGCAATCTTTCGTGCCGCTGCGTCGCAAGATGCGATCTCAAAGAAAGAATACGAAGCCGAAAATTGATGGGAAATCCGTACCCTATTTGCGTAGAGCTTGGCGAAGACGACCTGAACTGTGCTTAGCATCAGACTATTTCCATCAAAATTAAAGGGTAATGTGTGCGGCGGCCTCGATGGCTGTGAATTGCGGCCATCCTTGTCCGCGTAAGCAGAATCTAATGTCCACGTCGTTCTGAGGTCCAATCAGAGTCCCTCAGATAGTTGAGGGCAGCAGATGCCTACAGGGCCGAGGCTGGCATTCGCGCGAGAATCGGAACTCTTTTAAGCGAATGCGACACACTCCCGAATGCATTAACATTTCCGGGTTGCTGGAGCCACGCAGGGTTACCCTTCGCGTGGACATACCGAAACGACAGAATCGTTCACTGCGCACCCTCTATTCGACGTCCAAAACATGTACTGGGGCAAGCGCCGTTGATACCGTTGATTGCGGCTCAGGTCGGTCGCGAACCACTAGCTTGCGAGAGCATTAGGGGTCTATACCACTGTCTTTTGCGGTTCACCGACTTGCCGCGGAACTATGCTCGGCAGACTCAAATAGAGTGAATCGATCGACCACATCGGCTCGATGCCCTTCACATCGAGATGCGAATTAAACCAGCATCACCGCCTTTTACCGAGGCGGTGATTCGACAGGATACCGAAGTACCCAACTCAGCAGTACGACTTTACAACTCACGATTCTTTCAGTCCGCGTTTTGCCACGCTCCGACGGCTTGTGATATCACACAACCAACCGCAACCGAATCGAATCGACCAAGCAGGCTGTTGAAAAGCGCCCCGTCATGATGACCGAAGCAGCGTTCATGAGGTTTCCGCATACGAATTGAACCGCCCTGGATCCGGGGCGGTTCACATTGTATAATCAGCACACTGATAGCCGGATAAAAACTTGGGGCGATACAGCAGCGGTATTAGGCACTTCGGTTGCGCGTGGTAGCTACCCGCACCAAGGCTCCATGATACGGTCATGGCGAAATTTGCTGACCGAGGACGAACCGAATCCGCTTACTTTGTGCGGCGCAAAGCAATAGCGGGGCTGCGGTTAGAATCGAAATCCGGTTGTGTCGTCCCTCACAGCGAGATTTATGACTTCCACGATATCGAAGAAAGCCGCCAAAACAGCGGATCCTGAAATCGCCACGGGCCATCTGTGGCAACGTCCCGGCTATCTGGTGCGGCGCCTGAACCAGATCCATCACGCCCTGTTCTTCGAATGCTGCAAGGACTTCACGATTACGCCCGTTCAATACGGTCTGCTCACGACGCTCAGCGAACAACCCGGGCTTGATCAGACCTCGCTGTGTGCGGAGCTGGGCGTGGATCGTACAACCATGGCTGACGTTCTTCGGCGGCTCGAAGAACGCCGCCTCGTCAAACGTGAACCCAGTCCGGCAGACGGTCGTCAGAAACTCGCGCGCATCACGCCGAAAGGTACAAAGCTGATGCATCAGATGTACGAAAAAATGCGTGAGGCTCAGGTGCGCTTTCTGGCGCCACTGAGCCCCGAAGACCGTATCCGCTTTGTCGAGATGATGATGCAGTTGGTAGAGGGCAATAATCAATATGGACGCACCACCGTCAAGCTATTCGAGTAGCGCCTGTCTGCCCGGGCGGAAAGGCAGCAGCGTTACCTTGTGACGCCCCACCCTCTGACGATCCCCTGGCTTAGCTTCCCGCCTTGGTTGTAATCGGCACCCACGCGCCCTGTTTTACTTCATACAGAGTCGAGCTCGCGTCCTTCAAATCACCATTCTTTTCAAAGATGATCGTCCCAGTCACGCCGCTGTAGTCGGTCGACTTGATCGCCGCATTGAACACCTCAGGTTTGACCGAATTGGCTTGCTGCATGGCCTTGATGGCTAGCCCTGCCGCGTCATAAGCAAACGGTGCATAAGACAGCATGCTGGTGCCGTACGTCCTTTTGAAGTCGCTATCGAACGCCTTGCCTTGCGGCAGCGTGTCCAACGGATGCCCATATTCCCAGGCCATCGCACCGTCACCGGCAGGGCCCGCGAGCTTGATGAAGTCGGCGTCCATCACTCCGCCGCCGCCCACGAACTGCGTCGTCATGCCGAGTTGCCTCATCCGCTTGACGATCATCGCAGCTTGCGCGTCCAGCACACCGCAGAACAGCAAATCAGCATTCACGCTCTTGATATGAGTCAGTTGTGCACTAAAATCCACCGCTTTGTCGTTGGTAAATTGGTGGTCGACGATGGTGCCGCCGCTCGCACGCACTGCCTTTTCAAATTCATCGGCTTCGCCTTGTCCAAATGCGGTGCGGTCATCAAGCACTGCAATCCGTTTGGCCTTGTTCACCGTCGTGGCATAGAGACCGGCGGCGCCCGCGTTCTGTGCGTCAGTGGCGATCACGCGATACACGGTCGACAGCCCCGCCTGGGTGATCGCCGGGTTCGTCGCCGACGGCGTTAGCATCGGGATACCGGCTTTTGCGTAAATCTGTGAAGCCGGTAGAGTCGTGCCAGAGTTGAAGTGGCCGACGACCACTGCAGCGCCGCCATCGACGAGTTGCTGTGCGACCTGCACGCCCGTGCGCGGATCGGCCTGGTCGTCCCCGGACACCACCACAAACTTAACCGGTGTTCCCCCAATCACAGGCTTTTGTGCATTGGCTTCGGCTACCGCCATCTTGACGCCTGCCTCAATGTCTTTCCCGTAAGCTGCGTTGCCACCCGACATTGGCGCCGCAACCCCTATCTTTACAACTGTTTCCTCCGCGCTGGAAGCGGTTGCCCAAAGCAGCAGCGCGATACCAGCTAACGCAGCCGGGCGGTAATTGCAATGACGTGGCGTCATGTCGAATCCTTGAACGAAGTTGATGAAGAGGCTCGCCTGCGCGCGTAGTTCTCTGACCCAAAGCACAGAAGTGTCGCGACGCTCACGCGGCTGTCCCGTCGTCAGGTTGCGCTTCTCGATATGATCAGCACACTGACAAATTGGTTTTTATCTGGAAAAAAATAGTGAATCAAGAGGAATCGCCCCTGGTTAGGGTTGCTCAGGAATACACCACAAGCACGCCTGAAAGGAAAAAGGGAAGCCGACTAGCGGTTGATATCGCACCGGAAGGTTTCGGGAACGAACAGCACCCCAACCACCAATGAAAGCGCCGCCACACCGACTGAATACCACAGGCCGAAGTAGATGTTTCCGTGCGCCACGCCCATGGCCGAAACGACGAACGGCAACATTCCGCCGAACCAGCCCGAGCCGAGATGGAACGGCAGCGAAAGCGACGTATAGCGGATCCGTGCGGGAAACAGCTCGACCATGAATGCCGCCATAGGGCCGTAGACCATCGCCAGGTAGATAATCAGCAACCACATGAGCAGCACCACGGCTGGACCGTTTATCCTGGCCGGGTCGGCTTGCTCGACCCACCCGGCCGCGAGCAGTGCATGTTTGAGCGCGATCGGTTCACCACCTTCCACAGTGATGTCGCCGATCGATGTCGACGCTCGCACACCAGGCAAGCCTACGGCATGCACATAAGACACACCGGCAGCACTCAGAAAGGCGCGAATGCGGTCGCAATCGGTGACAGGAGCGGCAAACAGCGAGAAGTGACAATCGCCGGCGCGCACCACCACCGGGGAGCGCTGCTGAAATGCTTCGAGGGCAGGGTTTGCGTAGTGCGTCAATGCGTGAAAAATTGGCTGCGTCGTCAACGCGAGCAGCAGGCAGGCGCTCATCATGATCCACTTGCGACCGATACGGTCGGACAACCATCCGAAGACCAGATAGAACGGAAATGCACCGACGAGGGCGATGGCCAGATAGAGATTGACCGTGTTGGGCGTGACCTTGAGTGTGTTTTGCAGGAAATACATTGAATAGAAATGACCGGTACCAAACACGACACCTACGCCAGATGCCGTGCTGAACAACATCACCAGCACGTACTTGAGATTACCCCACTGGCCGAAACTTTCGCAAATTGGCGATTGCGACAGCGCACCCGCCTGCTTCATGTTCTGGAAAGTTGGTGACTCCGCGAGCCGGGTGCGCAGGTACACGGAAATCGATAGCAGCACGAGCGAAACCAGAAACGGGACACGCCAACCCCAACTCTGGAAGCTTGCATGGTCCATCAATGCGCGCGTGGCGCTGACCACCCCGATCGACGACAGCAGTCCGAGAGTTGCCGTGGTCTGCAGCGAGCTCGTATATATACCCCGCCTCCCCGCCGGCGAATGCTCAGCCAGGTAGGTGGCCGCCCCGCCCGTTTCACCCCCCAGCGCGAATCCTTGCAACAGGCGCAGCAAGACCAGCAGTACCGGCGCCATCAAGCCAATCTGCCTGTACGAAGGCAGAAGTCCGACGCCAACTGTGGCGGTGCCCATCAGCACGATGGTAGCCATGAACGTGTATTTGCGACCAACCCGGTCGCCAAGTTGGCCGAAGAACAGTGCGCCGATCGGCCGTACCAGAAAGCCCGCGCCGAAGGTGGCCAGACTGGCTAAAAGCGCCGCAGTATCATTACCGCTCGGAAAAAATAACGCACCGAATGTAACCGCCAGAGACGCATAGATATAAAAATCGTACCACTCGAGCAACGCGCCGAACGACGAGGCGATGATGAGTTTGAGTTCGTGGCGTGTCACGCTGCGCCTCGCCGGCTGGGCCATCGAGAGTGCCATTTTCATACCCCTGTTACACGGTTTATGCACCGCTGTAGCTTAGTGGCAGCCGGTCGCGCGTGCGCAGCATCCGGCAGCTATAGATGCGCCAGAATCTGCAGTGCTTCGTCGCGCGGCATCACTGCTGCATACTTTTGTGCCATGTCGAACAGATTGGCATCGTGCGGGCCAATGGCCCGGTCGCCCACACAGTCCGACAGGACAAACGGACGGAACCCGTATTGCATCGCGTCCACCACGCTCGCCCGCACACAGCCGCTCGTGACCGCCCCCGCCACCGCCAGCGTCTGCACACCGCGGTGCGCGAGCCAGGCCGCCAGCGAGGTGCCGAAGAAGGCGGACGGCACTGTCTTGCGCACCACCAGTTCGCCTGCCCGCGGCGCCAGTTCTGGCACGATCGCGCTGTTATGCGCGCGCTCCTTGAGCGTGAGCATGCCCGGCACCTTCAGCGAGAAGATGTTGTGGTCGGCATCATCATCCGCAAAGACAATGCGGCTATGTGCAATCGGCCATGTTCGTTCACGCGCTAGCGCGAGCAACGCAATCGTGCGTTCAATTGCAGCGGGAATATTGCCTCCCCCAAAAACATGCGGGTCGGCAAAGCCGTTGACAAAATCGACGATCAGCAGACCGACGGGTGCTTTCGCGGCAAGCATCGAGCCGAAGCCTTGGCGCTGATAGGTATCGAGTTCACCGGTCATGGCTATCCTTCATTGGTCGATGACTTTGCCGTCGCGAACAACGGCTTCACCGTCGAGAAACACGCTGCAATGGCGCAACGGAATGTCAATGTGGCACGCGGTCGTGCGCATACCGCCGGCCTCGTTGTTGGGTCCGAGCGAGAACAGAAAATTACCTTCGTAGGCGCGTGCATCCATGCCGATGGTCGCTTCACGGTCGTATAGTCCGAGCGTGGACCAACGCGCACGCGGCTGCAAACCCCAGCCTATATGTGAGATCGCGTAAGCCTCGGGATCGTTGAAAGCCACCATGTAGTCGCTCAGCAGCGCCGCGTCGACACCACCTTCAATGTGTGTCGCGAAACCATTCTCGACGCTCAGCTCGATGCGCTCCTGCACGTAGCATTTCTGCGGTAGCAAGATGTCGCCGCGGTCGATGACGATGCGCCCGTGCGCGCACCCCTCGTCGGGAAAGGTCAGCACAAAGCTGCTCGGCCAGTGGTCCCAGCGGCCCGGTTCGTCGACGAATCCATATTCGGCAATTGCCTCAAACTGGCCGAGCGGGCAGTAAAAATCCGTGCCGGCAGCCGACACGATATGCATCTCTCTCGCACGCCCGATCCGTGCCTTCGCAGCGAGAGCGCGTTCACGGTCGGCGAGAGTCGGTACGAGCCGTGCGAGCACTTCTGGTGGCTCTACTGCAAGAAGAATCCGGGTGCCGGTTTTCAGAATGTCGAGTTGCTCCGGCGAGAATAGCAAGGTCATCAGATCGAGGACGAGATCGCTTTCCTTGAGCGCTGCAATCGCAGCACGATTGCCGGTGAGCGGCGTCGTGCCGAGATACGCAAGCGAGTCGCGGCTCAGCGCTTTTTCGCCGTTGATGGGCGGCAAGTCGAGACGGTTGACGATCGCCGCCATCGACTGTGTGGCGACCAGCGCGGCCGACAAGGTTTGTGCATGGGTGGCGGCGCTCGTCAGAATCGTGACCGTCTGTCCGCTCTCCAGACGGCACAACGTCAAGACCTGTTTCCACGCCTCAATCAATTGATAGTCGCTAACCGGCATCATGTCCTCCCGATAAAAGCTGCGTCAACGGAGCACCGAGAAAATCGCCGAATGCGCGGTAAAAACCGGCCTCGTCATCCCACGGAATCATGTGGCCGGCATCCGGCACATGCGCGTGCACGACTTGCGGCAGCAGCGTGCGGATCTCGTCGACATCTTCTGCGCACACCACGTCGCCACGACCCGCGGTCATTAGCATGGCCGGAATGGAGATATGCGGCAGATCACGATGGACGTCGTCCGTATGGAAACCGTCGAAGCTCGCCAGCACGGCGCGCTCATTGCAGGTGTGCAACCATTCGGCGCGGGTTCGCAACTGGGCGTCAGTCCAAGTCGGGCAGAAGGCGCGCATCGCGTTCCAGTCAGCGCCTTCGCGAGCGAGGCGCATCGAATCGACATACCAAGGCAATGCCGACGGATACGGCCGGCGTCCCGGTCCCGATACCGGTGGATCGACCATCACCAGCCGGGTCATGCCTGCCGGTTGCGTACGCGCGGCACGCATGCCGATGCGTGCGCCCATCGAATGACCGACGACGCTATAGCGTGTCAGACCGAGCGCGGCAGCGAACGCAAGCAGATCGTGCGCCTGTGCGTCGAGACTGTAGTCAAGCGAGTCCGATGCCGATGAAAGGCCGCGGCCACGGACGTCGAGCACATACGTATCGAACGCCGCGCCAAAGCGCTCGCCGACGAAGCCCCAGGTCGCCGCAGGGCTGGTGATACCCGGCAAAATGATGACCGGGGCGCGGCCAGCGCGCACACCGTCGTTACCGCCGTAGCGCAGGTAGTGTTGGCGAATGCCATTGGCGTGCAGGTTAGCGCCATAAAGCCATGTGGAAGTGCCTGTCATGGTGCCCCCGTATTGAGTGACGGTGCGCGCATTCAGTACGCCCCCGACAGCAGCGCCCCGGCGCCCGGCACCACCCGTTCGAGACCGAGTTGCTTGAGCAGTGCGTAGGTCGTGGCGATTGCCGCCGTGATGACCGGCTTGCCCGTCATCGCCTCGACCCTCGCGACCGCCGGCAGCGACGGCATCTGCACGCAGGCGGACAGCACGATCGCATCGGCATGGAGCGTGTTCATCTGCGCAACGATGTCAGGCAGCCGGGCCGGATCGTGCCGGCCGACCTCCAGGTTGTCCGCGATCTCCAGTGCACGCCAATCGACCACTTCGAAGCCCTCGTTGCGGATGTAATCGACCACCATTACCGTCAGTGGCTTCATGTACGGTGCGACCAGCGCGATGCGCCGCGCGCCGATCACGCGCAACGCGTCCACCAGAGCGCCGGCGCTCGTGACGACTGGCGCCCGCGCACCGTTGTCTTCCGTGTGTGCTTTCAGACGCGCTTCGGAGACACGGTGATAGCCATGCCCCATAGACATGATCGCGACGAGACATGCATAGCCGAGCACATCGACGCGCGCATCGCTTAGTTCGAGTGCACAGCGGTCTGATTCCGCATCCATCGCAGCAAGCTCTTCCTTCTGGACGGTTTTCATGCGCATACGGCTCGAATGAAAGGTAAAGCGCTCGGGCCGGATTGTCTGGCGGGCGTTCAGCATGGCGGGAATTTCCGTTTCCATCGTCGTGTTCGAGCTCGGCACGATCTGGCCGATACGGAATGGTTGACTCATGGTCGACTCCTGATGATTGAGATTGCGCATGCGTGCGGCGACGCACGCCCCGCGTCAAAGCTTCAAGATGCGCTCGGCGTTTCCGTGGCAGACGAGATGCCGTATGTCGTCCGAAATCGGTGCCTGCTCGATGAAATCGGCGGCCAGCGCGCTCGATTCGTAGGGATAGTCGACCGAGAACAGCACTGCCTGTGGACCCAGTTCGCCAATCGCACCCAGCAACGCAGGCGCAGAGCACACGCCCGAGGTCGTGATGACGATGTTGCTGCCGAGATATTCGGACGGCGCGCGCTCAAGCTCGATGCCGTGCGAGTAGACCGCGAAGCGGCTATCGAACCGCCAGCGCATGTACGGCAGTCCCTCTCCCATGTGGCCAAGAATCAATTTCAAGCGTGGAAAGCGGTCAAATACGCCACTGAATAGCAGGCGCAACGCGTGCGTCGCTGTTTCGACACCCCAGCCCCAGACCGCACCCGTCAACTCCGGGTGTCCCGTGTAGGCGACTGGCATGACCGACGCATCGGTCGGGTGCAAATAGAGCGGCACGTCCAGTTCCTGCATCCGTTCCCAGAAAGCGTCATAGGCTGGGTCATCGTAGTAGGTGCCGAGCGTATGGCCGTTAACCAGCGCACCCTTGAAGCCGAGTTGCTGGACGGCGCGGGTCAGCTCGTCGGCCGCTCCCTCTGGCGTATGCATCGGCAGCATCGCGAATCCGCCGAAGCGGGCTGGATGACGCGCGACCTGCGACGCGAGAAAATCGTTGTTTTGCTGTGCACGGCGCAGCGCGAGCGCGACATCGGCTTCGCCCTGCACGCTCGGCCCCGTCTGCGACAGAATCGCGAAGTCGATCCCGGCGCGATCCATTTCCGCGAGGCGCAGTTCATCGAAGTCCGTTAACCTCGCGCCGAGTTCCGCAAGAACAGCCGCGTCGATGTACTGCGTAAAGCTCTTCGAATATACCTGAAATCCCGGCGCGGAAAAATGCTCCTCCAGCGCGATCTTGCGAATCCTCTTATTCAAGCGCAGCTCCTATTTTAATCAGTACACTGATCACAACAACGCACTAAGCAGCGAGCGCGGATGCGCGTCGCAAAATCACTGCTTGCTTAACCTTGGTGCCGGCCGAAAAGCTGCTTGATCCGGCTCCACAGCACGCTCCAGACGAGGCTGCCCGCGTTGAACGACGGCGGCGCCGCCAATGTGTCGGGACCGGCGCCAGTTGCTCCGCCGAGTTGCGCCGTAATGCGCGCGCCGAAATCCGCGATCATCCGGCGCACAAAATCTTTAACCAGCCCCGAGCGCGCGAACTGCGCGAGCGGCCCTTGCAACATATACTCGAGCGTTACTGCCACACGGGTTTGTGTGCCGCCGGCTTCGTCGCTCAACGCATACGTCACGTCACCGTTGGCCCGCGAGCGGCTGATATTATCCTGACCGGCGCCGCGCATGACCGCACGATGTGCTGCGTCATCGCGCTCCAGCCTCGCCGCGCCAACGAAATTGGCCGACATGGGGCCGAACTTGATCGCGATCTTGCCGCGCACTTTCGCGGCATCGTGTTCGAGCAGTTCGGCGCCGGGTAGACAGGCCGTCACCGAGGAAAGATCGCCCATGAAAGCCCACACCCGTACCAGCGGAAACGGCACCAAGAAGCTGTCGTCGATTGCCGTCCACCCTTTGCGTTCAGCGCCAGGTGGTACCGAGTCAACCTGAGCCGTTGCAGGCGTTGCGTGGGTGGGTGCTGAGGTGAGTTCCGCATCGAAGGTCCGAAAAGCCGTTACGCTGCCAGTCGACACAGTCCGAACGGAAGCGGCCATCGCGCCGGAGGCAACCACCTTTGAGAGCGGATTGATCCGCAGATCCTTCAGTACGGCAACGATCGCGGCCACGATCCCCACGTAACCCGTGCAGCGGCACAGGTTCCCTGACAGTTCGAGACGGATGCGTGCCTCGTCCGCATCTGGGAACCGCTGCACGATGTCGCGCGCGGTGATCAGCATGCCCGGCGTACAGAAGCCGCATTGCAAGCCGTGATGCACGGAGAAGGAATGACGCAGCCGTGCCATCAGTTCGTCGTCGTCGAATCCTTCAATGGTACGCACCTGCTGCTCGCCGCACGCGACAGCAAACGTGATGCAGGAGCGCACCGGTTCACCGCCGACAAGTACCGTACAGGCGCCGCAGACGCCATGCTCACAACCGAGGTGCGTGCCGGTCAGATGATGTTCGTCGCGCAGGAAATCGCCCAGATGGGTGCGCGGTGTAACCTCGTTGCGGACCGGTTTGTCGTTGATCGTGAGTTCGATGATAGACATGAGAGTTCCCGTTAATGCCCGGGTTATTGCCCGGTCGATCCAAAGGCTTGAGCGAGGCAGCGCGTAACGACGGCCTCGTGCATCTTGCGTGCGATGCCGTCGCTACCCGGCATGACAGCAGCCACAGCCGCCGCAATCTGCTCCGCGCTGGCCGCCGACGGTCCGTGCTGCGCGATCGAACGCGCCAGGACGTCGAGACACACGGGTGGACCATCGAGCGCGCCGACCACCACTCGGGCAAGACGGCGCTGCGCATCGAATGCCGCCGCGGCGCTAGCATGCGCAAATTCGCCGGTCTTGCGGCATAGCTTGTAGTAGCCCCAACGCAGCGCCGGGCTGGTTTGCGGCACCAGCACGGCAGCAATCATCTCGCCGTCGGCCAGCAACGTCGTGAACGCGCCGACCATGAAGTCGCTCAATCGCACCTGCCGGGGTCCACCGCTGCTGGCGAGTTCGAGTCGCGCATCGAGCGCGGCAAGCGCGAGCGGCCAGTCTGCCGCAGGGTCGGCATGCGCCAGACTGCCGCCGACCGTCCCGCGATTGCGAATCGCCCGATAGGCGATGCCCGCTGCGACATACTGCAAGAAGCCACCGCGAATCGGCTCATGAATGCCGTCTTCGATTTCCGCGTGCGTCACCGCGGCACCGATACGAATGACGTCACCCGTGACGCTCACCCTGCGCAGTCCCTCGATACGCGACACATCGACCACGCGAGCGGGGCGGGTCAGCCGCAGATTGAGCATCGGCCCCAGCGACTGGCTGCCCGACATAGGTTTTGCGCCGGTTCCGGAAGCGCCGAGCTCACGTAGCGCCTCCGCCAGCGTGTTCGCCTTGACGTATTCAAAGGCTGCTGCTTTCATTGGACAACCTCATGCTCGGACGTCGCCGTGGTCATCGCGAGACGCACTGCACCGGCTGCTTCGATCGCTTCCAGCAAACGACGCGGCGTGAGCGGTGTTTGCGCGACCAACGCGCCAAGCGGACGCAATGCATCGTTGACTGCATTGAAGAGCGCGGCGGGCGGCGCAATTGCCCCGCCCTCGCCGACGCCTTTGGCGCCAAATTCGGTGTACGGAGACGGCGTCTCCGTGTGATAGATCCGTACCGACGGCAGTTCGGTCGGGCCCGGCAACATGTAGTCGGCGAGCGTCGACGTGAGCGGCTGGGCGTTGTCGTCATACAGCGTCTCTTCGAACAACGCGGTGCCGATGCCTTGCGCCGTGCCACCGATTGTCTGGCCTTCGACGACCATCGGGTTGATCATCGTTCCGCAATCTTCGACGATCACATAGTCGAGGATCTCGACGTGGCCGGTCTGCGGATCGACCGCCACGGCTGCCGCATGCGTTGCGTAGCTGAACGCACCGGTGTCCACCTTGGGCTTGAAGCCCTGCGTCGCTTCAAGGCCGGTCAGATCGACGCCTTGCGGCAGACGCTCGGGGCGCAGGTACCACGCCTTCGCAATCTCGTTCAGCGAGACGCCGCCGCTCACGCCAATCACCTGGCCGTTTTCGAAGCGTACCGCCTGCTCCGCTTCGCCCAACAGATGTGCGCCGATCTTGACGAGGCGCGGTATGAGTTCGCGGCAGGTTACCGCAACAGCTCCGCCCGCCATCACGATGCTGCGCGAAGCATAGGTGCCGGTCGAATAGGGCGTCAGCGCAGTATCGCCGTGCACGACGTTGATTTTGCCGACCGGCACACCGAGTATCTGATTGGCAATCTGCGCGAGCGTGGTTTCCATGCCTTGGCCGTGCGAATGAATCCCTGCACGGACTTCGAGGCCGCCGTCGGGTGTAATACGCACGGTCGCCAGGTCATAACCGGGCACGACGGGCAGGCCCCACGACGCGAACACGGCTGTGCCGTGTGCGGACTGTTCCGTGAAGGTGGCGAATCCGACTCCCACGAGTCGCCCGTCCGGTTCCCCTGCCTGCTGCCGGCGCCGCCACTTGTCCACATCGAGACGTTCAACCGCCTGTTTGAGGCTTGCCTGAAAATCGCCGCTGTCGTAGTGCTTTTTCACCACGTTGGTGAACGGCATGTCCGCACCCCGAATCAGATTGTCGTAACGCACCTCCCACGCCTCCCGTCCCACAGCGCGCGCGATCGCATCCATCGTCAGTTCGATGGCGAAGCACACGCCCGTGCGTGCCACACCGCGATACGGCAGGAAGCCCGGCTTGTTGGTCGCCGCACACTGCGTGTGGCAGCGGTAACCGCCGAAGTCGTACGGCCCGGGTAGATTGCCCAGGGCCTGCCCCGTTTCGAGACCGATCGTAAATGGCCATGCCGAATAGGCGCCGCCGTCGATCAGCAGTTGCGCATCGAGCGCAAGCAAACGGCCATCGCGGTCCGCATAGGCCGTCAGTTCATAGTGATGTTGACGGGTGTTGGCTCCGGCGACCAGATGCTCGCGCCGGTCTTCGATGAAGCGGAATGGCCGTTTATGCTTGAGCGCCAGCCAGGCGATGCACAGCTCTTCCTGCTGCAATACGCATTTGTACCCGAAGGCGCCACCCACGTCCGGGGAAATCACTCGAACCAGTGCATGTTCGATGCCGAGACACTGCGACAGCACAGTGCGGATCATGTGCGGGACCTGCGTCGACGTCACGACGACGAGCTGCCCCTGCGGATGATCCCAGTAGGCCAGCACTGCTTTGCCTTCCATCGGCACCATGCATTGTCGGGCGAGATCGACCTTTTGTTTGACGACCACCTGCGAGTCGCGCGCGCGCTTGTCGAAACCGATATCGGTCTTCAGATCGAGAAAGAGGTTGTCGCTCCAATGGTCGTGCACGCGCACATCGGTGCGCTCGCGTGCCGCGAAGGCACTGGCGAACGCAGGTAGCTCGTCGAGATCGAGCTCGATCTCTTCAGCGATATCCTCGGCCTCGGCGCGCGTCCTGGCAAAACACATTGCGACCGGCTCCCCGACAAAGCGAACCTTGCCCGACGCCAGCGGCGGATGCGCGGAAGGCTTGTAGCTCGGCAAGCTGGAGTCGGCGACGATGTCGGCGGCCTCATGCATGTCCTCCCGCACGACGATGCGATCCGCCAGATGCGCCGGTTTGCCGATGCGCCGAATCTGAGCATGCGCGAGCGGACTGCGCAGGAAAGCAACTTCCTGCAGATCCGGTAGCACGTAGTCGGCGACGAATCTGCCCTTGCCGAGCAGATGACGCTCGTCTTCGCGCCGCATCACCCGTGCTCCCACGCCGCCGCTTTCGACGGGTGCTTCAACGTGATCGGATTGCATCATCCAGGTCCTTGTGGGTCATGTGTGGCTCGGGTCGCGCTTGTCGCCGGCTCATACCGGATAGGCAAGATCGTTGGCGATCATCGCCGTGTCATACACGGCCTGCCGCTCCCTCAGCAGCAGCGCCTGACCGTTGCGCACGAAACGATCGTACAAGCGCCCCGCCTGATGCAAAGTCGTCGCGCCTTCGACGAGCGTCTGTAGCAGGATGTAGTTGCTTTGCGACACGATCTCTTCGTCCGTCGCGTCGAGAATACGCACGTTGCTCACCAGATGAAGCATCTGCCGTGGCGCAAACATCTGGGTCCGCACGATTGCGACAGCGCGGTCGCGCAGCATGTCGCGGCCTTCCGCGTACACCAGCCCGACAGGCAAACCGTGCACGACGTTCTCCATCTCGGTCACGCGATACAAGCAGTCCTCGGTAAAGAATTCGGGCCATCGCTCGATGGCGCCGTCATCCAGCGCTGCGCAATAGTCGGCGTGAAAGTCCTCGACCGCAGCGCGGGCGAGATAGGCTCGCTCGAGTGCAAGAGGCTTCTTTTGAAATCCTGGTAGCATCTAGAACCCCATCACTTCACGATAGTGTTGATACATGGCGCGGATCGCGGCCTCGGAAATCAGGTTGTCGGCCGTACCGATCTTGTCGCTGTCCAAGCGGATGACGCTACGGTCGGTCACCGAACGGCGCACCCCTTCCTGCACGAATTTCATCGCTTCATTGTCTTCGAGGCCGAGAAAACCGGCCGGTCCCATCAGGTTACCTTGCCGCAAACGGTGCCGCGTCATGACCTCCGTGTCGTCTTCGTAACCGAACATCGTCCACAGCATGATCATGCTGTTCGACCCATTCGGCACGATATGCCGAACGCCGAGCGTATTCATCTCGCGCTGGACGATCAGATTCGGCCAGATCGTCTGCATCGTCACCGACCATTCCGAATCGAACTCCTTGACGAATTCGAGGAAACGTTCGTCGCGCAGCGACATACCCTCGTGAAACGAGCGCATCTCTCTCCTTTTATCCTCATCGATGCTCGCATAGAGCGAGTCGCTTTTAGCCGATGCCATCGTGCCGTGGATACCGTATTTGCTATCGGCTACCATCGCCGAGCGGTTGCCTGCAACCAGCAAACCGAACACCACCAGAAACGAATGCAACAGGGTCGCGTGGTACGGATCCTTGAGGTTCTCGTGATACATCTTCCAGTTACACGGCAACTCGTTTTTATAGAACCCGAGCACACGCAGTTTCTTGCCGTTGAACACGGCATCGAAGTCTTTCAGGATGTCGTCAGTCAGATAGTCGGCGAGCGGTTCCATGTCGTACACGAACGACGCAAACACCACGCCGTTGCGGGTTGCGACAGCGAGTTTTCTCAAGCCATGTTCTTCGTTGCGGAAATCTTTCGGCATGCCACCAAGCTTGTTGACACCACGTTTGAACGGGATGCCTTGCAAGTTGCCTTTCAGGTCGTAGGACCACTGGTGGTACGGGCAGACGAATTCGGTGTTGTTGCCGCGGCTATGCCGGCAGAATTCGGCACCGCGATGCGCGCAGCGATTTTCGAACACGTGGATCGACCCATCTTCCGCACGCGATACGACCACTGGGGTCGGCCCCACGTAGGAGCGCTTATAGTCGCCGCTGTTGGGTACTTCCGCTTCCAGTGCGACAAAATTCCAGGTTCGGCCGTGGAAAATACGCTCGACCTCTCGCTCATAGACGGCATCGCTCGTATAGACCCAGTCGGGAATCGCGTGCAGGCCTTCGGCCGGCCATTCGAGTGTTTCGATCGGCAAGTTTTTGGATCGTGGCGTACCGAGTCCAATCACGGTTTCGGATGAATACAAGAGGCTCTCCTAAATACGTTCTGATTGCACCAGGCGCTCAAGCTGACGCAGCTTGATGCCGGGGTCCGCAAGCGCGTGCGGGTCGACCTGAATGGCCTGTTCGACGAGACGCCGGATTGCGCGCAGGTCACCGCCGCTGTTGATCGCGACGGCCTGCACGATGACGCCGCCGCGCAAACCCATAAGCAATGTCTTGTCCGGCGAAGCGGAACGCTCCACCCAGGCATCAACCGGGCTGTCCGGCATGCCAAGCATCTGGATGTTCCAGTCATACTGATCGGTCCAGAACCACGGCGTCGGGCGATACTCGAGAGCCTCACCGAGCATATTGCGCGCCGCGACGATGGCCTGGTCCTGAGCGTTTTGCCACGATTCGAGGCGCACGCGCCGGCCAGACCCGTCCAGCGGGAAATTGGCGCAATCGCCGGCCGCGTAGACACGCGGGGTGGAGCTGCGGCAGCACACATCGACGTGAATGCCATTGCCCGTCTTCAGACCGGCCTCCTTCGCGAGTGCATCGTCAGGCTGCTGACCGATAGCCACCACACACAGGTCAGCGTCGAGCGGCGGCCCTTCCACCAATTGAATGGTCATGCCGTTTGCGTGGTCAGCGTAGTCGAGCAGCGACGCGCGCATCCTGAACGTGACACCGTGCGACTCGTGTTTGGCGCGCAAACGTGACGCAAAGTGGGTGGGCAGCGCGCGGCCCAGCAGCTCGCCACCCGCTTCCACGACCGTGACCTCAAGTCCGCGGGCGCGCGCGCTGGCGGCAAATTCCAGCCCGAGGAACCCGCCACCGACGACGACCACGCGGCGTGCGTCAGATATCCGTTCACGCAGCCGTAGCGCATCCGGCAGCGTGCGCAATGTCATGACGTTGCGGCTGCCGGCCAGCTCTGGCAGATGACGCGCGCGGCCTCCGGTAGCGAGCAGGCACAGGTCATAGTTCACCAGCGTGCCGCTTGCGAGGCGCGCAACGCGCTGCGTAACATCCAGTGCCACGACACCGTCGTGCAGGCACTCGATGCGGTTCTCGTCATAGAACGGATGGGCATGCAGCCATCCATCGAAACAGCTTGCGCTATCCGCCGCGGTCAACACACTTTTGGACAACGGCGGACGTTCATAGGGCAGCAGCGATTCGTCCCCGGCCAGCAGCACGCGGCCGCCAAAGCCCCGCTCGCGCAACGTTTGTGCCGCCCGTCCACCCGCCTGGCCAGCTCCGATTATAAGAATGGTTTGCATGTCGGATTCCCGATGCGTCTCATGCCGGGCGAGACTCACAGATCGACCATCACGTCATCGCCCTCTACGTGCACGCGGTACGTTTTAAGCGGGGCCGTTGCAGGCGCACAGAGCGCGGCACCGGTACGCACGTCGAATTTGCCCTGGTGGAGCGGACATTCGATGCAACCGCCTTCCAGATAGCCCTCGGTCAGCAACGCAAACTGATGGGTGCAAACGTTCTGCGTGGCGTAGATGCTGCCTTCCACGAGATAGAGGGCGATCTGCTCGCCAACCGCCGATACGGCAAGGGGTTCGTCCAGGGAGAGGTCTCCCACCTTTGCGACACACATCAATCCCATAACCCATCTCCGAAATATTCATCAGCATACTGATCAATTCCATGTTGGCATACGGAAATGATGAAGTCAAACTGGCAAAAATGATGGTTAACCCTTGTATAGCCCTTCAAGCGCAAGGTCATGGGGTACGGGAGATTGCCTGAAAGACCAGCAGGAGCGCATCGACGATCTCACGCGAGTTGCGTCGAAACGCGGCAACTCGAAGCGGCCGCATCGAGTACCGTGCCACTACTGCACAGTGGCATGCGCACCCTCGCGCGAAGCGTCCCAAGACCGCCAAGACGTCATAGCAACCTCCGTGGTTTTCGTCGCCGCAACTCAGACAACAGAAATAGCGACCGCGAACTCTACCTATCTGCAATAGACGCCAGCTAGGCCGCCGCTTCCCGGTACGTCGCAACCTTCGAGGTTTGTCCGATCCCTGGGTCGAAACAATTGCGACGATCGATCTGCTGACAGAACGGAGCGAGCTGGGGCTGCGCGTGGTACAGATGACCGACGTTGTGTTCAGCCGTATATTAGGCGCCGCGGCGGGCGAGTCCGACGGGAATACGATGCCGTGGACACTCATCGCTGGTTCTTTGCCATTTAATGCCGTGTACCTGATGTTGATGGACTCTACACTTCGCTGGTCGCCTCCGCTGTTTTCATTCCCCCGAAAAGCGCGTCACGGCCGACTTTCATGGCGTGCTCTCTCAAGTTCGAACCCCTCTTCGCCGATAAACATGCATGCCGGGTAACTCCGCGGTGCCTCCTCCACGCCGGTTGTTGCTGATGTTTAGGGCGATGTTGCATCCTGACAGGAACCGATTTGTTTGAGGAGTGCGGCAGTGCCCCTTCGCGCCGCTCTATCCGCGTGAAACAGCGCAAGCTTCGGCAACGCCGATTCCTAAAAGCACTGCCGGCCAAATGCACGCCGACGTCGTTATTGCGCGCCAAGGCCGGCTGATAGCTGGTAGAAGAAAGGGGGCGCCAAATCAAGGATTTGGTGGCGTGACGCGCTGCTACACGCAAGGTAGGGGTATACGTCAATTAAGAAATAGGTGCTTTCTCCGTAAGTACCGAGGGCAACTGTCACCCGGAATGGCCCGGAAAGTAATCTTGACCGTGCGGGCTCACCATGTCAGACAAGACGTCCATTTTTGATTCGCTTCTCGTGACACCGGCATCGAGCAACAGCCAGATCACGGTATCGATTCGCTCGTCGCTGCTCTCCGCGTTGTTCGAGGACCAGCGATCGCTGTTCATGTCGGGTGTCGCCAGCGCATTCGTCGCGTTCGTCGCACTCGTCCGCCTGCATCAAGTGTGGGCCGGACTTTGGCTTGCCACAGATATTTGTGTTGCCATATCGCGCCTCGGCATCGTTCACGCATATGTCGTGCGTAGCCGTTCAGATACGATTCATCCGGGCCTATGGGCAACTCGGTACGCACCGCTTTCGCTGCTAGCCAGCCTCCTGTTAGGCGTCGGTCCGATGGCATGTGTTATGTCCCAGGATGCGCAGCTGGGCTCTCTTGCGACCATGGTCACGGCAGGGATTTTAGGCGGGATAGCGTCGAGAAATGCGGCTTTGCCCCGTCTGGCCACCGCGCAGATTTGCCTGGGGGCGGTTCCTATCGGGCTGGGCGCACTGTTTGCGCCTCGCGGTGCGTCGTGGATTCTCGTGCCGCCGCTTTTTATGTACATCGTCGCGATGGTCGCGATTGTCCGGCGCCACTATGAGGCACTCCTTGCCCTGATGACGGCGGAACAAAAGCACGCCGAACTCGCAGCGCGGTTCGACGCCGCGTTGACTCATATGCCTCACGGGCTGTGCACCATTGATGGGAACGGAAAGGTCATTGTCGCCAACCGCCGAACAGCAGAGCTTTTCGGTGCAACTGTAGACACGTTAAAGCTCAACGTCTCTCTGCCGGAGTTCATTGGCCATGTGGGACTTCCGAACCTTGGAGAAGCGCTCAGAAGTCAGCTTGTCGCGCGGTGCACCGCGTGGCTATCAGAGGAACGCATCCCCCTCGATCTACCGCTCAGCGACGGACACCAACTCGAGATGAGTCGAAACCCAGTGCCTGACGGAAGCGCCGTCATCATTATCGAAGACGTGACGGAGCGCCGGCAGTCCGAGGCGAAAATGCTCTATTGGGCTCGCCATGACCCCCTCACGGACCTTCCTAATCGCCGCCACCTACGCGATCGGCTGGAGCAAATTCTCACCCTTCGTTCAAGCGACCGTGGCCTCGCATTGGCAGTGATGTATCTCGACCTGGATGGGTTCAAACAGGTCAATGACAGCCTCGGCCACCATGCCGGAGACCTAGTATTGAGCGCCGTCGCAAACCGCTTGAGGAAGGCCCTGCGCCATGACGAACTGGTGGCACGGCTCGGCGGCGACGAATTCGCCATTGTTGTCGAGAACACGACGCCCTCTGCCAGCGCCGCCTTGGCGCAACGCATCATCCAACTACTATCGGAGCCGTATCCGTTATCAACAGGCGCGACGGCAAGCCTTGGCGCGAGCGTCGGTATCGCGTTCGCAACGTACGATGCGTCTCTTGAGCTGTTGATGAAGCGGGCTGACGCAGCTCTGTACGATGCCAAGGAAGCGGGCAAAGGTACATTTCGGCTTTCGACCGTCGACGCGGTCGGTAGGGCGACCATCGGTACTGTGGCGAGCAGGTGCTCATCGCAAATGTACGAATGACAGGTGTTCTAAGAGACCATTTCAAAGGGACCCTGATTGGGTTGTTAAGGAAGATCTACACAACTCGTTTTCGAACCGCCGGCCCTTTGGTCCCTGCGCGGTGTCAACGTTGAGAGCATGGTTGGGACATTGATCGCACAACTCTTAAGCTGCGCCGAGCGACGCTTGCTGACATTCGTGGAGTGAATCCTCCGGCATTTCAGGCTTTGCGCAAAGCTCTGGGAGAGCAGGACCTTCGTCGGAAATTGATGTTGCGATCAAGCGATCGTGCGCGGCCAAAGCTGGGTTTCAAGTCTTTTCGCTGCGCCCGGATTATTCTCGGGGGAGTCGAATTCGTACATTTGATCGCCAAAGGGCAAGTGAAGTGTTCTCGCCGAATCCATCCGCCACTGATCAATTCTACGACTTGGCAACATAAGCACTGTTTCGCACAGCGAGAGCATTTTCTCCGTGCGTCTTACCGCCAAAAAACCCTTTTCCCGTTACCGTGTGCGCCGCATTCGCCCACGAGCTGCGCATGATCCTGGGCCTTGATGAAGCAGCACCGTAAGTGGACAGCTAACCGTTTCGGCTCACCCGACTTACGACCTGATCTACTCGCGTAGAGACCGGTTGGCGGCGCTGAAGTCGGCATGCTCGGCGTCACGCAGCCGGCTTCAGCGACGCGCTTCAACACAGCTGCGCTACGAGGAAAACCCAGCATGGCACCAGCCCAGACTCGCGCGTGATTTTCCGGCGCACGCTACTGGGCACGACCGCCTCCAATCGCCTTTCTAAATACTCCCCTCATGTTGTAGCGTTCGATGATGACTACGTTCTGCAACCCTCCAACGAGAAACCGTCAATGGCAACGCGCACCGCTTCGTGCGGCTACGCTTGATCGATCGGGTTCACAGGCGCGTGCGCGAGCGGATGGCCGATCCGCCCGTCGGTAGCGTCAAGACGCGCATCGTCGTTTCTCTCGACTTTTGACGTCGTTCTGCTCCCGCCGCCGCGAGTCGTCTGATCATAGCTCGACCGACTCTCGCGAGCCAGCGGAGCTCCCCTGGCTCGCCGGCTCCGGTGCAATGCATCAACTATCCTGCGGCCGCCTCTGCATGAGAATAGACCGCTCCTTACCATCTGCGGCAAAATCACTGCATCTGGAAACTGTGCCTATCAAGAAGGGGAATCGGGGGTTTGCTGCGAGGTCGACAAAGAAATGTAGCAGACTTAAGCTGCGACGTGCCAGCCCGCACTGGACGAGGCACACCCATGCCAATCATGCGCTGGCCCGTGGCGCGGAACCGACGACGGTTCGGGATAACCTGCGTCACGCATCGATCGCGGCCGCCTCTATCTACCTGCAAAGCGACGAGGTCAAACGGGCACGTCAGATGACTCGGGCCTTCGCCGCGCGATAGTGCGAAGTCCAAGCCAGACGGGCGCCGCCTGCCTAACATGCATTTTTCTTCGTTTTCCGAGGCGATTCCTACTCTGCCGCAGTGCCTCGGCGCGCCCGTTTGGCTGAAGCCGTGCCGATCCCACTGGGTTCAATTGTTGGCAACACATGCGCCGTGTCACGCAGTAACGTGCGCAGCCAGGAGATAGCGGGATCGCGTTCCTGATATTTGTGCCACTGCACCTTTTCCATGAACTTTGGTATTTTGACTGGGCACTTCAGGATTCGCAGGGGAAATCGTTGTACCATTTGCAACGCAAGTCGAGTCGGTAGTGTGGCGATTCTTGATGTGCCGAGGAGAAGTTCCGGGACAAGCGTGAAGGTCGGCGAGATGACATCCTGGCGGCGTACACGCTTCCCGGTAGAAATCATCAGCGCATCATAAGTCACTCGCCGGCCGCCACCCCACTCCACACCCACATGCGCTGATTCGAAGTAATGGTCGGTGGTGATCATGTTGCCTTTCACCGGATAGTCGGCACAGACCAGACACGAGAACGTATCTTCGAATAGCCGCTCCGCTGGGTGCCCGGCAACTGTATTGAATTCGGGGGCGATGAGTAGTTCCACTTCGCCACGCTCCAGATGTTCCGGCGACTGCGGGCTGAGAGCCCGCAGGTCGAACTGCATCAGCGGTGCAAGCCTTGCCGCACGTCTCACCACTTCGGAAAGAAACACGCTGATCACATAGTCGGACGACTCAATCGTGAAGCGCCGCGCAGAGGTTGCCGGATCGAACGTCGGGCTGGCCCGTGTGATTGTCTGAATCTGCAGCAGCACGTCCCTGACGGGTTTAACCAGTTCCGCTGCCAGCGGCGTCAGAATCTGCGTCTTTCCTACCGGTACCAGGAGTTCATCTTCGAAATACTCGCGCAGGCGGGCGAGAGAGCAACTCGTTGCGGGCTGACTGAGAAATAGCCGCTCGGCCGCACGGCCGACGCTGCGGGTGGACAGGATGGCGTCGAGCACAACCAGCTGGTTGAGATCCAGTTTGTTGAAGCGCATTTTCTCATGACCTTTACAGGATAAATGACATGCATTTAAACAATAAATTTTGTAAATGTCCCGCGAAATCTATAATCCACTCAAACAGGGGCTCTTTGCCGCGCCCAGAACGCTTTCGGAGACCTGCCACGCCGCTTCCTCTCACGAGGTTCGCTTCGGTCATAACGCAGATCGGCGGCCTTACACCAGGTGCCGATTGCCCATCAAGTCGCCAGTCGCGCCCACGAAGCGCACCGCAACGCTCGCGAAAACACAAATAAGTTTTCCGTCAGCGGCGGACTTGAACAGCAGCTTTCCAGAAGTATTTCGTTCGGAGACAACGAAGATATGCAGGACTACCGTGACCGCGGTTCGACTTTTCGGCAGTGGGGGCTGGTTGCCTGCTTGACCGTGATGAGCATGCTGGCTCAGATCGACAAGAACATTCTTGTGCTCATGATTGGTCCGATTCAGCGGAGCTTCAGAGCAAGCGACGTCCAGATCAGTATTCTTATCGGCACGACCTTTGCTGTTTCCAATATCGTGGTTGGATTGCCCGCCGGCTGGCTGGCGGATCGATTCGACCGGTGCATGGTTATTGCCGCCGGTGTCGCGATCTGGTCGCTTGCCGTGGCTTCGAACGCAGCCGCGTCGGAATTTTTGACACTCATGGTGGCGAGAGTCATCGTGGGTGGGGCGGAGGCATTGATTCCACCTTCGTCCTACTCGTTGATTCGCGATGGAATCGACGAAAAACGTCGAGCGCTTGCGCTGTCGGTCTACACGATGTCACTAATGCTCGGAACCGGACTGTCGCTCGTGCTGGGCGGCCCGTTGCTAGGCGCGATCCAGTCTGCGGGTATCCGCTCAATTCCGATCATCGGAATCGTCGCACCCTGGCAAGCCGCGTTGTTTCTGATCGGGGTTGTTGGGATACCCGCGAGCCTGCTTGTTCTTTTTGTGAAAGAGCCAGGGCGGCAAGGAGGAACTGCTCTCGATACAAACAGGAGTCTGTCGGGCGTCACCCGATACCTGGCTGCTAACCGCAATGTGTTCCTGCCTCTGTTCATGTTCGCGGCTTCTCACGCGATGATTACCTTTGGTCTTGGAAGCTGGATGCCGACCATGACTGCGCGCCGCTTTCACCTCGGTCTGCCCGAAATCGGTCTGATGCAGGGCGGCCTGTTACTGACGATGGGGCCGCTCGGTCTATGGCTCGCGGGTGTGGCGATGGACCGGAAAAATGACAAAAACCTGTCGGCGGTCGTGCTTGTCGGTGTGTGCGTCACTGTCGCAGTTACGGTGTTGACGGTCTTAATGTGCCTGACTGGCTCAGTGACCGCATTCTGGACTGTCGACGCCATGGTGGTGCTTTTTTCATGGACGTTTATGGCAGTCACCTCGACAGTTGTCGCGAGAGCCGCGCCTGCCTCGATAGTCGGTACGGTCATGGCGATTGTTCTCGTGCTGAACGGACTGATTGGGCAAGGCTGCTCTCCTACCGTGATCGCGCTGGTCGGCCAGCACGTATTTGGCGGAAGTGTCGATGCGTTGCGCAATGCGATGGCGTTGGTATTTGCCGGTTCGGGTACGGTTGCGCTCTGGGCAGCCATCATGCTTTACCGCAATTTAATTCGACGGGACAGCACGGTCGAACCCGTCGCATTGAGGATGCGTATGTGAGAAATGCGGTAAAGCAGGGCCCCAATCCAAACAAGAGACACGAAAGATGCCGTCTGGATGGAACAATCGGCCCGCCTTTTCCGTGATGCGAATCGCCGTTATAGCGGTCGCCTCGGAAGAGCATCGATGGAGGCGGCGAGGAGACATGGAAATGAAAAAGAAGTTATTGGTTAGTATGCCTATATATATGACTATCTCAGGAAGCACCTTTGCCCAGTCAAGCGTGGTGCTATCCGGTTTGCTCGGAACGGGCATTGGTTATAGCACCGATGCAGGCAAGGGCGGCAGCCTGTATCAGATGACCGGGTCACATACCGTGCCATTCTGGGCGATATCGGGCAGGGAGACACTCGACACGGATACGTCCGCATTCTTTCGGCTGAGCCAGTACGCCTTTCTAAACAATGGTACAGGCACGCCGTTCGAAAGCTATGTTGGCCTGAAATCCACCGGGCTGGGTACGCTCACACTGGGGTCCATGTATGACCTGCTTGCCGATCTGGCTCCCTTCACCTCCGAACGCTACACCTCTTTTCTCGCGACCCACCCCGGCAACCTGGATCGAACCGTCGGCAACTCACTCAATAACCTGATCAAGTACAAGTCACCTGTATTTGCAGGCGCTCTTCAGTTTGGTGCGCTGTGTGGGTTCGGACAGCAGGGTTCGACAACCAACACGGGTCGAACTACCGGCTTGGAAGCCAGCTATTCCGCCGGTCCGATCCTGTCGGTGTTGGTGTGGGAGTCGGTAAACGGTGCGCCCTACGCGCCTTACACCAGGCTCGGGGTCGGTGAGTTACACGGAATCGATTTCAGTGCAAATCACGCGCTCACCGTCAGCCAGAACCAGAACACGACGACAGTCGGCGTGGCCTACGCAGGCGACACCACATCAGCTTCATACACACCTCGACTATGTCCCTTCGAAGCGTACCAGCCTCTACGTGCTCGGAGTGCTGCAAGTGGCGGGGAGCGGCCAACTGGCCGTGCTTCGAAATCAGGCGCCAGCGACGACGTCCCGACAGCTGGAGCTCGAAGCGGGGACAACGCATCTGTTTTGAACAGACGACGGTTGATCACCTCGTCCGGCGCCTTCGCCAATGAGGTTCCAGCGGGCGCCGTATTACGGGATCGCAGTACAGGATTCAGGATTCGTGTCCACCAAGTAGATGGAGAAATACGATGCAGTGGGATGTGATAGTTGTCGGCGGTGGTCCATCGGGCCTCACGGTCGCCGCGGAACTGGCAGGTAGAGGTGTCAAGACACTGGTGCTCGAGCGTCGTACCGAAGGGGTTCAGTCGCGCGCCGGCACGATCTTGCCGCGCGTGCTGGAATTGTTCGACGCACGCGGTATCGCAGACAGGTTCATTGAGAAGACGCGCAAGATCGCCGACTACCCGTTCCGTCCGTCCCACATCTGGGCCGGTTTCCATCCGATCGAATGGAAGTATCTGGAAACGCGCTTCGGTTTCACGCTGGGCCTGCCGCAGAACATGACCGAAGAAATTCTGTGGAACTGGGCGCTTGAATGCGGCGTCGAGGTGCAACGCGGCGCAGATGTGCAGGATGTCCGGCAGCACGCAGACAGTGTCGAAGTCGACATTGTCAGTACTTCCGGCACCCTCTCGACGTTGCGCGCACATTATCTGATCGGTGCCGACGGCGGCCGGAGCACTGTGCGTTCGAAAATCGGTCTGCCGTTCGAGGGCCACTCCGGCACCTTTCGCGGCATCGTGGTCGATGCGGAACTCAAGGCACCGTGGCCCGGTGGACGGGTCAACGTCGACAACGAGATGGGCTGGATCCGCGGCTACACGTTCGGCGAAGGAATCACCCGGTTCAATATCGTGCACCGTGATCGTCGTCACGCGCCGAAGGACGAACCCGTCACGCTGGAAGAAGCTTTGCAGTGCATCCGCGACGTGCACGGTACCGATTACGGCATCAAGGGATACCGCTGGGCATCGCGTTTCGACGACCAGATGCGCGCGGTCCCGAGCCTGCGTCAGGGACGCGCTTTCCTCGTCGGCGAATCCGCGCGGATTCACTACCCGGCAAGCGGCGTGGGAATGAATTTCTGTCTGCAGGACGCCTTCAATCTCGGCTGGAAGCTGGCCAACGTCGTCAACGGTGTGGCCGACGCGGCCACACTCGACACCTACGACACGGAACGTCTTCCGGTCATGCATGCGCTACTCGACAGCGTAAAGGCGCAATGCGCGCTGCAGTTCAATTTCGAGCCGGACGGCGTGACGCTCAAACGCCGGATGCAGGAGTGCATCATTCCGCAGCCCGATGTGCAACGCAAACTGGTGCGGGAACTCTGCGGTCTGGAAGCGCCCTATCCGCGCGATGCCCACAGCCACCAGCTAACCGGTCTGCCCTGCCCTGACTTCGATCTGTTGTTGCTCGACGGACGTTCCGTCGCGGTGACGGAGACCCTTCGGTGCCGGAACTTCGTGCTGATCGACTTCGAAGGCTTCAGTCGCCAGTTCGAGTCACTCGATGTATCCGGACTGCCCGTCACGGTGTTGCAGGCTCGCGCCGCCCATCTGCCCGCATCGATGGACGGTGTGAACGCACTGCTGGTGCGCCCCGATGGCTACGTGGCATGGGCGAGTACGGCGATGGCGGGTGCCGGCGAAGCGCGGGCGCAGATCGGTAAATGGCTGAAGGGGTGACATCGTGAGCGAGCGACGCATTCTGCTGACGGGCGGCTGGATCCTGAGCATGGATACAGCCATCGGCGATCTGCGCAAGGGCAACATCTTGGTCGATGGCAGGGACATCGTGGCAGTGGCGCCACATATCCACGCCCCCGATGCCGAGCGAATCGATGCGATCGGCATGGTCGTGCTGCCCGGATTCGTCGATACGCATCGCCACACGTGGCAAACCTGCGTGCGCCATCGCTACGCGGATGTCGATCCGCAGATCTATTTCTCCGAAATGCTAGGTGCCAAAGGCGCCGCGTTCTGGCCAGAGGACGTCTACATCGGCACGATGCCCGGTGCCGTTTCCGCGCTGGACGGAGGTATCACCACGGTTATGGCCTGATGCTCACATGCCGTGCCTGCAACGTCGAACGTCATGTATACCTCGTGCACGTGCTCACCGAATTGCCGCACCGTGCACCGGCTGCCGATGTCATCTACCTGCTGCCCTTCAACTTCGCGAAGCTCGCGGCTGCAGCAAATAGCGCCACTTGATCAAAACGGCGCGTTGATGCGAAGTTCGCCGTTCGCGCGAAAGAAGTCTGCGCCGGGAAACTGAAACAACTCCGAAAACCTGCTCTGGGCCGTCAATCCCGAATGCAGTCGGGGACGACGACAACTGCTTTGGGCCTGGCCATTGCCCCGTGACCGTCGTGCCGCCGGTTTCGACGGCCGTGACGACGACTTCTAGCGCCTCGAGAGCGGAATTCAAGCGGCTTAGCATAACGTCGCCTCACCGCTAACTTTCCAGCAGATATTTCCCAGAAGGCACTAAAAGGATCGCATCTACCTCGATATCGAATCCCACGAGGTTCGACTGGACCAAGGTGCGGGCGGGAAACGGTTCAGTCACGTATTCCGAATAGATCGCATCGAACTCCTTCGCATCGAGGGGATCTTTCAGGTAAGCGTTGACCTTTACTGCGTCTCTCAATGACAGGCCTGCCGCCCTGGCGGCGGCGTCCAGATTGTCTAGAGCCATACTCGCCTGAAAAGCGAATGATTTGTCTCCATGTCTGACATTGAACCTATCTCGCGGTGTTTGACCTGCCAGAAACACGAACGAGCCGGCCTTTACCGCAATGCTATATGTGCCTGCTGGCGTTGGCGCTGACTCGCTAGCGAACGATTGTTTGCCCACAGAAAAATCTCCTTGAGTTACGCCCGATAGCGCTCGGTCAACTGCACGACCCTGCGCATCGCATCCACAGCGGCGCGGTGGTTTTGTGAAAAATTAAAACGGATGCTGTTACTGCTATGAGGGCTGAATTCGGTTCCCGGAGTGGCAATCACACCCCCCTGTATCCGCAGGATGCGAATGAACTCGTGTAACGACACCGTCAATGCGGGGAAGCGTGGAAACACGTAACTCCCTGCCTCCGAGGGGCGGGCCGATATGCCGGAGCACGTCCCGAGTACCGAAATCAGATCATCTCTTATCAACTGATGTTGCCTGATTCTATCGGCCATCCAACCCTCACCCTCTGCAAACCACGTTCGTAGAACCACCTGGCAATAACCCGGCGCTCGCAGCGAAACAATCGCCTGAAGCTTTTCCATCCGTTCGATCAGTTGGGCGCTACCGAATGCCACGCCCAATCGATAGCCGCTTAGAGATTCGGTTTTGGATGGTCCCATGATGGTGACGACGTTCGCCGGATTGATTGTGGTAGCGCGAAGGTGCGAAAACAACTGGCCGGAATAAAGCAATCGGGAATAAAGCTGGTCAACGATCACCGTAACGCCGTAACGATTGGCCAGTTCGGCAATGGCCTGAATTTCGTCTTTGGAGTAGACAACTCCGGTCGGGTTGTTTGGATTCGAAAACAGCAATGTCCTCGCACCGTTTAAGAAAGCACCCTCAAGCTCATTCAGATCGAGACCAGCCCGCCCAGTGTTACCTAGGTAATCGAGGCGTACGGGGACTACTTCTCCGCCCATGAACTCCACTAACTTGCGATTTGCGAAGTAGTCGGGGCGCACGATCGCGACCTTGTTGCCTGCGGTCACTGACGCAGCAACGGCCAGAAAGAGAGCGCCCTGCGTGCCAGGAGTGATGATTAGTTCATCGGCGGACGAAATGGCGCGTCCCGTGAAATCGGCGAGTTTCTCTGCAACGCCATCCCGTATCTCCGCCTTACCCCGGTATTCGGTATAGGCCTGATCGCCACCTCGTTTCACCCCTTCCGCGAACTCTTCGAAAGCGCCAGGAGTTGGTTCGAAAGCGGTCGCATTGACGTCACCATGAGAAAAATCCACAGGTATGCCAGGGATACTTTCTCCACGGAGTGTGTTTTTATCAATTCTTGCGGCCGCTCTCACCTCCTGACCGGGCGCATTATCCGTTGCGAGCCTTGCAAACTTGTCATCGATCAAGCTCAAATTCGTCTCCGAAATATGTTTGGAGGTCGTTCATGCCGGTTCCCGGCCGACCGACCTCGGTCCGGGAGGCTATGAAGTCACCGCTAGTGTTCGTGTCGCTATCCGGCTTTCAAACACCGAGTAGATCCGGCAACGAGCGCAGGTCTGGCAGGATTGCGTCCGGGGTGGGGGTTTCTTTGAGAAGCTTTTGATCTTGCCGATTAATCCACACCGTCCGGATTCCCATGGGAACGCTTCGTGGAAGATCTACGTACTGGGACTGAGCAACATGTAGCGTGTGCTCCCGATCGACTCCTGCGCGCGCAAGCACCAGTTCGAACAAAGCCGGGTTTGGCTTGTACGTGTGAGTCGTGTCCGCTGTGATGACAAAATCGAACGGCTGTTGAAGCTTTTCGGCCGCGTGAGAAATGATGTCATCCTCACTGTTGCTGATGGTCGCAAGACGATACTTGGTCTTGAGCTTACGCAGTACCTCCACCACTTCCGGAAACGGTTCGGCAGCGGCCATGGCGTCCCCGAGAGTATCGCCGTCGTTAGGCTCGACAGGGATGCGATGGGCAACGAGCGCCTGCTGAAAAGTGTGCTTCAGCAACTTCCTGTACGGGATGAACGGCCCTTTGACCGCCGGCAGTGCATAGCCGTAATACCAGACCCGGTAAAACTGACGTGCGTCGAGTTGTTCGCCCTTCTCTTCGGCCATCTCCGCAATATAAGAAATAATTGCGCTCTCCCAGTCAATCAAGGTTCCGTACGTGTCGAACGTGATCAGTTGGGGAGCGGGTTCAAGATTCAATTTCATGAGATACCTTTTGAGCTACAGAAAAACTAAAAAACCATCGGTCAGCGGCGCGAAGCGCCGCCCTTTGACCGCGACATCGCGTAGATCAGAACGCCTATGACCGCTGCCAGCGCCCCTTGCACGCCAGGTTGCAAAAGCAACGGCACACCACGTTGATACAAACCGAAAAAGATGAGAACTACGCCAAAGGCAATCGTGAAAATTGAAGTTATCGCGATGCCTTTACGTTCAAGCAGATCTGTTCGGAGGTCGGTGCCTTCGAATGCCTTTGAATAGGCAATGCGCAAAGCACCTGCACCCACTGCAACCGACACCAGGACCAGACTGATTGCTCGCAGGGCGACGCCAATCTGGAATCCTCCGTAGACGCTTTCCCCGAGAAAGA
>Ga0153933_1000072_pt1 | contig 58671 bp, 53 predicted proteins | sample TSNJ017MetaG_FD_102275 | JGI IMG/M metagenome (GOLD analysis project Ga0153933, IMG submission 102275) | Attine ant fungus gardens microbial communities from New Jersey, USA - TSNJ017 MetaG | ecosystem: Host-associated > Fungi > Mycelium > Unclassified | place: USA: New Jersey, Wharton State...
CTGCGTGCAACATTGGATTGCGTGCACGGCACATGCAGCCCTATGCGAAGCGGAAGGGGACGGAAGCGCAGCCGTTCGGCTCGTTCGGCCAGAAGGCGGTAAGGATCGTCAACATCCACGCCGGGAAGCGCCTGGCGCAGGGTTGTCAGGCAACCCGGGGTAACCGTAACCAGATGATCTGCACGCGCATTGGCCCAGGCCCGCCGAACCTGTTCCGCCGCTGCACGGGCCTCCTTGGCGGCACCGTCGTGCAAATCCAGGGCTCCGCAGCAGAAAGCGGGCAAGCGGATAACGCGATAGCCCGCTGCAGCTAGCAGTATCTCCGCCGCCCGTTCGGCCTCGCTGTCCTGGACGCTGGCTGCGCAGCCAGGGAACAGGGCAATGACGCCCGCAGCCAATGGTTTTGTCTCGATGCGTGGTGAGACTTGCGTGGAGGGCGTGCTCCCCTTCGACAGCAAAAGGGCCGCCCGCCATGAGGCGAATCTCCGACCCGCAAGGATGAGCGGCAACCAATATGCCGCGCCGGTCCATCGAGCCAGCCGTTCCAGCCAACGGCTCAGCCTGGGCCGCTTGATCAGGCTGAGCAGCCGTTCAGGGCGCTGCGGGGATGGGCCGAGCAAGGCGCGGGTTTCCACCAGCAGCTCTTCATATTGCACGCCTGCCGGGCATACCCGCTGGCAGTTCAGGCAGCCCAGGCAATGATCCAGTGGCGCACGCAGCTCGGGGGTAGGGGAAACCTGGCCCCGGGCCAGCGCCGCGGCAATCGCGATACGGCCGCGCGGCGATTCCGCTTCGTTGCCGTCCAGGGCATAAGTAGGGCAGACGGGCAGGCAGAGGCCGCATTGCACGCACTGGTCTGCCAGCACGGCGATGCGATGGTGGGGCTTCTCAAGAGGCATGCCATTCATGCTATCATTCGCAGCTCGCAGCCCACCGTGGGCTTGCGCGATGGATGTAAGCTTCGCTATCATCTCGCGCCTTTGTTCCATCGATTCCGCGTACCGCCCTCTGTGGCGGCAGACAGGTATTCAGAAATGAAAACGTTCAGCGCCAAGCCGGAAAGCGTCAAGCGCGACTGGTACGTGGTTGATGCCACGGACAAGACGCTCGGTCGTCTCTCGACCGAAATCGCGCGCCGCCTTCGCGGCAAGCACAAGCCCGAGTTCACCCCTCACGTCGACACCGGCGACTATATCGTCGTGATCAATGCCGAGAAGGTGGCTGTCACCGGCGCCAAGCTGGACGACAAGAAGTACCACCGTTTCACCGGCTACGTCGGCAACCTCAAGACCACCAGCCTGAAAGATCTGCTGGCCACCCACCCGGAGCGCGTCATCGAGATCGCCGTGAAGGGCATGCTGCCGAAGAACCCGCTGGGCCGCGCCATGTACCGTAAGCTCAAGGTTTACGGCGGCGCCGAACATCCGCACACCGCTCAGCAGCCGCAGGCGCTGGAAATCTAAGGAAGCATCATGGCGATTCAGCAGAATTACGGCACCGGCCGCCGCAAGACCTCCGCCGCTCGCGTGTTCCTGCGCAAGGGCACCGGCGCGATCGAAGTGAACGGCAAGACGCTTGACCAGTTCTTCGGCCGCGAGACCTCGCGCATGATCGTGCGCCAGCCGCTCGAACTGACCCAGAGCACCGACAAGTTCGACATCAAGGTCACGGTCGCCGGCGGCGGCATCACCGGCCAGGCCGGCGCCATCCGCCTCGGCATTGCCCGCGCCCTGATCGAATACGACGAAAGCCTGAAGACCCAGCTGCGCAAGGCTGGCTTCGTGACCCGCGATGCCCGTGAAGTCGAGCGTAAGAAGGTCGGTCTGCACAAGGCCCGTCGCGCTACCCAGTTCTCGAAGCGCTAATCCTCACCCGAGGCAGCGTTTCGACCGTCCGGTGCACCAAGTCAGAGCGCACCGCTCGGCACGACATTGGGAGATCGTCTAACGGTAGGACAACGGACTCTGACTCCGTTTATCTAGGTTCGAATCCTAGTCTCCCAGCCACTAAGCCCCTGTTTTTACAGGGGTTTTTCTTTTTGTGCTTTGCAAGTGATCGCTGCCAAAAGTCATTGGCCTACAGGTGGATTTCGGCGACGTCGGTGAGGGATTGCTCCCAAACCGCATTTACCGGAATGAACAGCTATAACTGGGTGAAGCACCATAGATTGACTGTTCTACTCCATGGGATAGGATGCTCATAACCGATTCCGGACAGCTCACGCCGGGAGAAATCATGTCGTTCTTCTCGTTCAAAAAACAAAGTCCCATTGCGGAACAGTCATTCGACAATGACTTGGAGATGGCTGTCTTTGGGAAGATATACCGTCAACGTTCACTGCGCCGCGAGGAACTTACTAGCGTAGGCTTGAATGTGACTAACGTTTCAGGTCGGGATGATGAGCCAGAAACAATCGACGGCGCTGTATCTAAGCTCGTTGGTAGGCATTTGGTTAAAGTAATCCCTGGTGTGATCAACGACTTCGACACATTGGTTGTGACAGCGGAAGGATTTCGCCTTGCCGACCACGTCGATCTCTGAGCCGACCACAACTCCACTTTTCCCTATCATTGCTACAACGCTGCTGTTGACAGCGTTGATTTGCATTATCGATATTTGTCATGAAGCCAAGTCGAGTCCAAAACACTTGGCTACATGGAGCATGGTGTTTTTCTTTGCCATAAGCGCGCTTGGAAATGTAACGGCAGCGCTGATTGCCAAGGATCATTTCCCGATCCTTGCGAACAATGTTTACATGCAGGCGTTTGTCGGAGTCTTTGGCTTTCAGGGTGTCATTAAAAACCTGAATATCTCTTTTCATGACATAGGTTTTTTGAAGATCAATCATTGGATTCAAGTTGCGAAATCCACCGCATTGGCATCTGTTGTAGAAATCAAAGCCAACGCGCAGATAAAGCGCGAAAGTGATCTGGCAGCGAAGTTGAAAGGCCTGCCGCTAATCGCGTTGAACTCGCATGTGCTCACATTGTTGGGGTCTGGCATTTCAATAACTCTCGCCCAAAAGGCTGTGGCAGAGAACGCGGACGAATGCGAGGTGAAGGCTTACGCCCTGGCGCAGGGTGCTTACGCCAGAGCCTCAAAAATTGCGATCCCGTAGTATCCCCTCATTGCCTTGGAACATTATTCCTTCATGCACCACGACTTTTTAGGCAAGAAGTCGCATGCCAAAAACACCGCCGCGCATCTTCTCTGATGAGTTTCTGCGAAGTAACGGCATTCTGGGCTTAGATCCGGACACGTTGCTTCAACCGGCTGAGGCGGCAGTGCTGCTGGGCACCACCACAATGTCGTTGGAGCGGGCTCGTAAGGCAGGCGATCCACCGCCATTCCGGCAAGCCAAGCCTAGGGCGGCGGTGCGCTACGTGCTGAGTGACGTGCTGGCCGCACGACAGATGCATCGTCATGCAAGCATTGCCGCGGTGGCAAAGGCCCACGACGACGGCTTGGTGGGTCATCTGAGTTTCAACCAGTTCCTATCGTCGGCCGAAGCCAAAGAGACGTGGCCCTTTGTCGTGGTCTCCGTCCGACATGTCGATCGACCGGTGGATTTCTTTACAGCGCTAACGCTACCCATCGAAGAGAGAAAAGAGCTTCGTTGGTTCACGCTCATGGACTATCTGGTTGCGCTGCAAGGGGCGCTGGAATCCGAACCAGGCGCTGAGCTCGCCGACGAACGGCAGGCCGCTTCCGCTTCATATGGGAACGGCTTGCCGTCTAGGGGTAGGGTGCGGCCGCGCACATAGTGGTGGGCAATGTTCACGGTAATCCGGCCGGTGCTACGTGCCGGACAAACAGGGGGAAGGAAAATGGAGTTTGTAGGGAAACCGGGCAAGTTACTTCAACCATTGCACGTCGCAGCACTGGATGACTGCTCAGAAGTAAAGGCCGCCATTGCCTATGCTGACCACGGTGTCAATGACATTCTGGTATTCGATGATTGTTTCAGGCGTGGGAAAAAGCTGACGTTTTACGGCCGCGCCGATGGCTCTTGTCCGATTGATCTTAAAATCCTCGACTGGTTCCTCAAACGCAAATCACCCAACGCGGTGTGCCGGCTTGTTCCACATTGGTTGCACGCCAAAGTGATCTGGTGGGTCGGGCAGGGTGCCTACATTGGGTCGGCCAATCTGACCGATCGGGCGTGGTTCAAGAACTACGAGGCAGGCGTGTATCTGACCGATGCCGAGTTGGAGCACGCAGGGCTGATCCTCGAACTCGAAAACTTCTTTGAAGGGCTTGCATCGAAGTCATATGAGTTGACGCAGGAAGAATACGAGAAGCAGTTGCGGCAGGAGCGTAAGCGCGATGCACTCCTGAAACAGCTCAAAGCATTGGAAAGGGAATACGAAGATAGCCACTGGAAGCTCGGCGATCGGACAAGCCCGATTTCCGACGACATCCGCGGGGCGGATGAACGACGCATCGCGGCGTTTGAGGAAGAGTGGAGCAAAGCCCTGCAAAAAATCAGGGACGTTGGCGAGCGGGTAGCCATGGACGAAAATCGGCCGTCGTGGATTTCCGCCGATGTCCCCCAAGGTGTGCAAGGCGACCAGTTCTTGCATGCCTACTATTACCAACAAGTCCGCCCGATGTTGGAAAAGGATGCCTACGAGCGCGACCACAAGAAACACAGCAAGGACCCTGAGTCAGCTCTGAGAGCAGCCTTCCAGTGGTGGCGGGCGACGCCGCGTCATGAGCAAGAATCCGAAGCGAACATGATCTACCAATACGCACCTCGTCTCGAACAGCTCTTCGCCAAGGGAAAGATACGTTCGATCAGCGAGGGCGAATGGGTGGAAGGGTTATCGATGGTCAACGCGTTCAGTGATCACGCAGGCAAGATCCCAAACAACGATTTGGGGCTTGGTAAAGACCCCGGCGGTGCGGTGAAGACAGAGAAGCTGGCTCGCATGCTTTGGAGCCAGACGTCGTTGACGGGGCGCTTCACGGCACCAGAAGTCTTTGACTACGTGATCTGGGGGCCGGGAGATGTCGCTAAGCGGATATGGACTGCGTCATATCGAGAGGACTACAAGCTCAGGCATATTGGGCCGAATATCTTCGGCGAACTCATTGGGTGGGCGCGTCCAACGATGTATCCCCCTCGGAACTCGCGCACCAGTAAGGCCCTTCGTGCCCTCGGCTATGACGTTCAGGTTGTCGTCTGATTTTTACTCTATCGGACAATGCCATGTCGCCCATCAAAATCGTCCCCATAACATCGCAACGTTTCAAGGCTTTGGTGGCCCACAGCCGCAGTCCAGCTGTGGGATACATTGTTGAAGAACTGGCGTGGTTTGCTGACGAAGCTGAGAGGCTGATCAGCGTGATCACCCTTGACCTGGAAGATCAGGATTTTGGCGCGGTTCTACTTGGCAGAGATGAGGGGCGTCGTTATCGTTGCATCGATTTGACCGTGTCCCTCCCGACATTCGATGAGGCAAAAGCGTGGGCAGAAAATGCCATGCGTTGGCATTTAAGAGACGGTGGCGCTGAGTTTCCGCAAGGTGACGGCACAAGAGGCGTTGATCTTTTCACTCCTGTTGTTACTCATGACCGGTTGCATCCAGATTTCGTGAAGTTGACCTCAGATATAACGTTTCTGCCCGCGCGATCAATGATCAATGAGATTGCGCCCCATTTCACCGATATCGACGGTAACTTCGTCGAGCAGTTCCAGACAACGGGTTTTGATGCCCGGCTGTGGGAGCTCTATATTTTCTCGTATCTCCATGAAGAACAACTCTTCATGGACCGGACCCACGACCGTCCGGATTTCCTGGTCACCAAGTTCGGAAAGACGGTCGCAGTGGAAGCGACGATCGTTGGGCGTCGTCAAGATAACCCACCAAGGTTCATCAAGGCCCCGCTTGCCCCATTGAGCAGGGAGGAAGTAGAGCGGCGAAGCGAAGGTGAAATGCCAATCCGGTTCGGTAGTCCGCTCTATTCCAAGCTCAAAAAGCGCTACTGGGAGCTGCCGCACATGGACAGCGTGCCGTTGGTTCTGGCAATCGCTGATTTTTACGAAGACCTCTCGATGCAATGGAGTTCTCCTGCATTGATCGAGTATCTATACGGCATCAAACACGGTCACCACTACGAGAAAGATGGGAGTTTGGTGATCGACCCCACCCCCATCGAATCACATCGTTTGGGAGAGAAGGTCATTCCGTCTGGATTTTTCTTCCAACCCGAGAGCGAAAACATCAGTGCGGTTCTTTTCTCTGCGACTGGCACCATCTCAAAGTTCAATCGCTTGGGCAGGCAGGCCGGGTTTGTTCCACCAGGAGTCCTGATGTTCAGGATGGGCGTCTGTCATGACCCCACGCTCAATGCAAGCTTGCCGAAACAGTTTGGCTATCAAGTGACAGAAGAGTCAACGGAAACGTGGGCTGAGGGACTGTCCATGTTCCATAACCCGAACGCGAAGCTGCCTGTGCCGGCCGAGTTGTTCCCTTCCGTTGCACATTACTGGTTTAGAGATGGCAGACTTGGCGCTGACATGCCCGATTTTCACCCATATACGTCGATCACATTGAACATGAAGCATTCATAGCGCCTGCTATGAGAGGGTCGTGAACTGTCCTCGTGACTTCATCTAGCAGGTGGGCGGACCATCGCCCGCACCATCGCACAACACCTCATATCCCAAGCTCTTCAACACCGAAAGGAACGCCGTTTGCGTGCCAGGGTTGACCGGGTGTTTGTTTCCATTCGGGAGGTGGGCGACGAAGGCGCCCTCAGCCTTATGAAAAGTGGCGAGGCAGAACGGAATGGGTATTTCCTTTGTTGGTTCAATCTTCACTTTTGCCCAGCCGATTTGAGCCATTTGTAGATCCTCCATTGATTCGTTCCATCGATCATAAGCGAGTTGTAACCACCGGCATCAACTGGCACGCATTCGCGGAGCCCGTCGCCATTCAAGACTTCCAGTCCGTGGCCGATAGGGCCTTACCAATCCCGTAGTCCAAGCCTAGGAGTCGAAGTCATGGACGAATCGGTCAAGCTTCCTCTGCGCACAACTGCCGACAGCGGCCGGGCCGCTCCGGATCCCGTCGTGGACATCGGCGCGCTGGTTTCCCAGCTGCGGCTTGGGGCGCTCAGCGGGCCTGTGCGGGTCAAAGGCACCTCGGTGGCCTGCGAGGTTTGGAAGAGGAACTCCTACTATTGCTTCGGATCGTTGGCCGAGGGGAAAACGCGCTTGCGCTATCGGGTGCCATCCACCTCGATGCCCAAGCAAGGGGAGGACGTGGTCATCGTCGGAACCCTGGTCCTCAGCCCACTGAACTTCGAGCTTCAACTGCATGGTGATGTTGAGAGCGCCTGGCAGCCCAAGCATCGTCTTCCACGGCCGATTATTCCGAGCCGATCGGGGTCTCCTGAAACGCTGACGCAATACCTGGAACAACACGCAGTGACGTCCTTGGGCTTCATTGCCACCGAGATCGGTTGGGCGGACATCGAACGCACGGCAGGCAAGGCAACGGTGGCGAACTGCCGCCCAGAGTTTGCCAACTTCTCTGATGCGGATGATGTGATCGCCGCCATTAATCGGTTGTGTCAAAACAGCGGTATCAAGGCGATCGTGATTGCGCGTGGAGGCGGTCCGTTACTGGACGAAATCGGCAACTCCGACGAGCTTGCCATCGCGTTGATCAATCGAAAGCTTCCCTTCTATACAGCACTCGGTCACTCCAATGACCTGATGTTGCTGGACAAGTATGCGGATGAAAGTTTCGGTGCTCCGTCTGACTTTGGGCACCGTCTGCGCATCACCCTCTCACAGATCGAATCCAATCAGGAAGTCCGCCAAAAGGCAGAGGAGTTGGATGACGAGAACGAGCAGTTGAAGGGCGCGGTCTCCCAGGGCGAGCGTGCCCTTGGTGATGCAAAGGGGAGAGAACAACTGCTCCGTCAGCAGTTGGACACGGCGACCAAGTCGGTCACCGATCAGGGAAAGATGGTGAAGTGGATGATTGGTGGTTTGGCGGGACTAGGCGTGGTGGTGGTGATGTTGACCGCGATCATCTTGATGCATTGAACGACCCGGTGGCCGCTACTTCTTAGTTCGGGTCGTCTCGGAGGATTTCTTCTTGCGGGTGGCAGCGTTCACCGACTTGGCCGGTGCCCGTTTGACGCTGGGCTCCCGGGCTAACCGAGCTTGGACATCCTTGGCCCAACTGACCAAGTCTGAGCCACAGGCTTCCACCCAATCGTTGATTTGCAATCCATCGAGCCGGACCACGCCGCGCTCGGCCCCGGTGATGAACGCCTGCGGGCGTCCCAGGCGTTCACCGAGTTCGACTTGGGTCAGGCCGGCCTTCTCACGAGCCGCGCGAAGGGCTTCCAGAAAGCACGTGTTCTCACGCCGATAGATCGACTTGATCCCCCGAAGTTGGGCTTTCTTTCGCGTGGCCATGGCCCGTCCTGAGTGAACTGGGCCATAACCATATACGTGAAGATAAGTTACGCAGATACAACAACTTAATGTATGAAACGCTATGAACTCTGGCGAGGCGGGGAGCTTATGGTGAGGCTCTTGGCAGACCGGCCAGCAAAACCACCAGCGCCCGCAGATTGGCCGCCCCGGTCTTCGCCAGAAGCGCGCGGATCTGCGTGCGAACGGTGGTGACGCTGAGGCCTGCCGTGTCGGCGTAGCCCTGGGGGCTCGCGCCATGGGCCAGGGCATCTGCGAGGCGTGCTTCGGCGGGGGTGAGTCCAAAGGCCTGTTGGTAGCGCCCAGGACCGGCCGGTCGGGTGGTCTCCTGAGCCCGGATCAGGACCACCAGCGAGGCCGATGGGATCGCCCCGATCCCGCCGGGCAAGGACGGGTCGAGCACCCGGGACACGGCTGACATGCCGTTGGGCATCCGCACGCCGATGCCTCTGTCCCGGGGCAAGGGGAGCAGGGACAGCACCAAAGGGGTAGGCCGGCCGCCGACCGAGTGGACCAAAGGGAGGGTGCGCGCCTGACGGTCCTTGATCGTTTGTCGGAACTGGGTTTTGAGCTGGGCACCCGGTGCCCATGACGTGCGGAAGCCCCGAGTCGTCAGCACGTCCCCCAGGAGGCGTTGCGCGGCCTGATTCGCAAACAAGACGGTTGACCGCTCATCCAAGATCAGAATGCCTTGGCCCAGCGTTTCCAGCGCGAAGAAACCGGAGCTGGCCGCACCTCGCAGCTCATCGGCGAGGAACAAATGCCGCGCCCAGCGAGACAGGTGGAACATCACGCTGGCGACGTCGCGGCGCTTCTCGTCGGAGAACTGAGGCCGTCCCACCAGGTGGTTCAATGCGACGTGGATGTTCTTGCCACCTGCCCGGTGGATGTTCCCACCGATGACGTAACGCGGCCCGGCTGGAATCAAAAAGTCCTGATAGAACTCGTTGTGGCTGACGAACTGGTTGTCTAAGAAGTCGTGACAGGCCACCGCCACGCCGGTGGGACTGTTCAGACCGATTTGCAAGCGCGGATCAATGCGATGGTAGTGCGCCAGGTAATCACGTTCGGCGGCGGCGATGCGTTCACCGACCACCACACTGGCGAACACGCCGCCACTGTCTTCGTCTTTGCCGACCAGATGCAGGCCGTCGCAATCCAGCACGGCGTTGATGCGCGCCAGGACATCGGGGATTTGCTCAGGCAAAAGGGCGGATTCATACAGATCCGCAATCAAAGTCTCCAAGATCAACGCGCGCCCCCTCATTCCTTCGACCCTACAACGCCGTATGCGCCGAGGCATCATCAAACTTGATGATGCCGGCGTGATTCATCTTCCGTAGTCTGCGCCAAACCTCACGCTCGTGGTCAGGCGTGCTGAAAAATAATACAAGAAGTTAGTGTATTCATTTATTCTGCGTTACGCATCAATGGCTTAGGGTCGATCCGCCGGGGCTGAGCAGGTGTGCTCCGGATGATGTTGAGCAACACCTGTCTTGTTTCAGGGGCACATATGACAACTTCAAATGCAAGCTACTTGGGCCGGATGCCGGCGCTGGCCATTTCACAAGGACTGATCAGCCTGCGGTGGGTGTTGTTGGTGATCCTGCTGGCGCTGACGGGCTGCGCCACGCAGCAGATCGGGCACGACTTTGACGCCACCAAGATCACGCAGTTCAAACCGAACCAGACGACGATGGACGAGGTCATCGCAACGTTGGGGCAACCCATGGAGCGGGAAACGGAGAGCGACGGCAGCGTCCGTTTGCATTACCAGTGGGTCAAAGGAAAGGGGGACGTTTCTGACTACATCCCAGTGGTTTCGCTGTTCAAGACAGGCACATCCACCGACGGCAAAGACGCGTTCCTGTATTTCGACCGCGCTGGCCGATACGTCCGCGCGGAAACCAATGAAATGCACACGAGCTCGTGAGGTCAGCCGCCATGATCCAGACTCTGATCCAGTTTCTCCGTATCGTGATTGCGGTTGTCGCCGGGTTTGTTATTGGCTGGTGTGTCTTCTTTGTGCTCCATGTTCGCGTGCTGCCTCCTGGACTCTTGGTGCCGGTGTGCATGGCGTTGGTCTGGTGGGCGCTGCCCCGCTTTGCCCCGCGCTTTAAACGTGTTTCCAGTCATCGCGGACCGCCACTGGCTGTGACGACGGAGGCGGAGTGGACGGTCATTGCAGCGCGCCCATCACCGCTCCCGAGGCGCGGTCCCGTTTTGGCCGTCCTTATCCCAGTTCCAGTGGCCATCGCGCTCGGCTCCGCCGGCAACGTTGCTGTTGGCCTCGGAATCTGGGCCGTGGGCGCGGGTTTGATCTTCGCGCTGATGAATCATGGCAATCGAACCAAACGGCACGCCACTCTGGGCCCGTTTGCGGTGAAGTCCGATGCGGTCCGTCTCCCGGATGGACAAGTCATCTCACGCCAGCAGATCTATCGATTTGGCATTCGGAACACTGAGGACAACCGCGTGTTCTTCTACGGCGGTAACTCGATCCAGCGTGCGGGCCAAGCGGGCGCTGCAATGACCCACGCAAGGATGGTTCCGATCAGCCATGCCGTCGTCATCGAACACGGTGGCTCGATGTCTTACCTCGCAGGTGGCCTGACGCAAGAGTTGGCGCACGCGGTGTTGGACGAAATCACCCGGCATGTTCGGGGTTTCGCCGTCACATGAATCCCCTGGGCGCATGGCCCTCAGAGGCGGGGGCGGCCTCGTATCAACGCCCCGGCCGCCCGAAAGGGCGGCTTTTTCTCTCTACTGAGTATGGGAGCCCACAGGTTGGATTGAGCGGGCGCCCCGCCACGAAAGAAACGAGCACGTCTTGATTTGGATGGCCCAGAGATCATGAACCTCTGCTTGCCTCCCCTTCCGAACCGCCCGAAAGGGCGGCTTTTTTACCTCTATACGGCGTTGAAGTCGCCAAGGATTTGAAGTCTGTATCTCTGCGGCAGATCGGAGAGAAAGACGTGTATTGCCGAGCGAGCACGGGCGTCAACGGCAGGGCTTGACAGCTTGAACGGAGCGGCTAGATGTAACAGGCCCTCCCACTGAGAGTTCCCCATGAAGTTCCTGATTGAAGTGTTGTCTGAATATCCCCCGCCGGAAGCGTTGCCGCTGAATGGCCCCGTCGAGGGAAAAGCGATGCTGGTGCTGAGCGACGATGGTCAGTCGATGACGCCTTGCGCCATCTGCGCGCCGCAGTTTGAGACCGTGCCTGCCATGGCGCTGTTGAAGATCACGCGTCAAGACTGATCAGCGCTACCTCAGTGGCGTTGGACGTCTCCTTCGACGGCCGCCATTTTCTTCCAATGCTGCCTTTTTATCAGCGTCATTGAACTTGTTGCATGCGATAGAAACTTTTTGGATGTCTTTTGTGGGAGGAGGGGGAACATACCGCTTCTCCTCCGTATCGTAGACTTGATACACCACTTTGAATGATCGTTCTTCGATGATCACGGCGACCGGATCGTTGTCATCAGTCTCTTCCAGTTTGGCTGCGATGAGGTATCGATCCACTTCATGCCCCCTGTTTATGCAATGGCCTGATCGGCGCTGACATCAGGTAGTCGACCACCAATGCGCGTGAAGGAAGTGTGATACCCCAGCAGAGACAAACGCTCTGAGAGTGCCCGTGTCACCGTGACGTCATGCCTGCGAGCATCCGCTCTCCACCACAGATCCGGACGGCCTCCATCAACACCACCGCCAGGCCGTTGAGCAGGGCGAAATCGAAATCAGGATCAGGGTCATACCGTTCCCATACCCGTTGCAGTTCCCGGTGCAGATGGGGCCAGCAGTCAGCCAATGGCGTGGTCCGCACGGTCGGGCACAAGTCCAGAACGTTCACCGGCATGCCCAGCCCGTCTATATGTCCCATGAGGTAAGAGGCGCTGCGGAGCGGCTCCCCTGCTGAATGGACTGCTTTGAGGAACGTCTTGACGGCCCGGCGCGTTTGCCAATGCTTTCGGTTGTGGAGCCTCAACCTTGGAAGCTGCACCGTATGATGAAAGAGGCAGTCAATAAAGTTGCGGGCAACCAGCTTGGGATCACCGAACCGCGCGCTGAGTCGGCATGCGGCGTATTCGTCCCAGAAGTTCAGGGTGATGTAACGCAGGGCCTCATACCGCCAATCCGAGCGGGGCGTTGAGGCGACATAATCCCAGGGCGGTTTGGATTGCCAATGGTTGAGCGCCACATGAGCCAGTTCATGCGCCACGATATTCTCTGCGTAGCTTTCTTTGTGTGGTTCGTCCACCAAGTCAACGAGATGGGTGGCATCCAGAAACACGTAGCTCAGATACCGGCCGTCGAGCATCACCCCGGCGACGCAGCCCGCTGCACCGACGCGGCGGCTTCTGCTTCGAGATCGCAGGAAGGCTGAGGGAGCCTGAAACGTGGCGAGGTGGTCACGGAACATGGCATCGAGATCGAAGCCCACGGTGATGCTGTGCAGCTTGCGGAGGTTGAGGTTCCGCCGCCGCTCGATCACGATGGCTTTGATCGCAACCAGAAGCCGACGGTTCCACTCTTTGCCACGGCCGGGGCCGTGAAAGATCAGGGATCGACGCAGTTGCATGTGGACATCCCCCACATCATTGCCGCCTGTTGAGACGCACTTCCCAACATGAGCACGGTTGGCCTTGCGGCTGACGATGGATCCCTTAGCTTGGGTGTAACACGGAGGTCCCCATGCGGTCGATCATTCGGATATTTCCCCATCCATTGAAAGTGGTGTTCACAGTCTTGCTCGCCGCTGCATTATGCGGATGGTTTGCCGCTGATCCGCGGGCGGCCTTGCGATTTTGGTCGGGCGTCTTGATCGGCGTCTTGGGTGTTACCGTCGGTTGGCAAAAGTTGAAGGCGGCGAGTGCGCGATGTGCGAAACGCCGTTTCAAGGTCTTTGCGGTCGTGCTGTTGATTTGGTTCGCGCTTGCGTGGGTGCCTCAGCGGGACATTCCCGTGATCGCCGCGCCATTCGGGATCTGGCTTGCGTTGACAGTGGCAATGGGACTCGAACAACGCAGGTGGCAGCGTTGGCGATCGAGAGAGGCGTCGTAGAGTTAGATTGGGATCACAACAGCCGCGCGATGAACGGAAGGGTCATCAGCACGGCCAAGAGATGCGGGGAAGCTTTGGACAGCCCGGCTGGGCGCCACAGTCCCGTGGAAATCTCCATCATCGCGATCACATAAAGAATGAAGAACGCGATGAGCAGCACGTGCGGTGCGGCGCCGGTGAACACAGCCACGGTTCCCATTCCGAGCGTTACCTGAGCGGTGATCGAAGCTAAGTGAATCAACGTCTGAATCGCCGGTTCGACCTGTGCGGCAATCTTTTGGTGGAAAGGGCGGTGCCGGAGCCGATACAGCACCGCGCCGAGAGACGTCAGTGTGATCGACAGTAGAAACAGCGTCGCCATCGGTGCTTCGTCTAGCCACAGCTCGATTGCAAACGTTTTTGCATGGATGAGCGGCCACAGTGCCAAGTGAGCAAACGCCAAACAAACGCCAGCGATGAACCAAGGAATAAAGTTCCGGCGAAGCGCGGAAGCCACATACAACAACGGTGCGTCGGTTGAATGGGTCATGATCGGTTTCTCGGTAGAAGGAGTGACGATGCCGGATGTCGGGATCCGGTAAGACCAATCTACATCGTCTCGCCAGAGCATTGGGACACCCATAAACAGGGGCCTATGACATCCCGCTCGTGGCCCTTGAACAGCCGAGGATTGCTGGGTGAAAACGATGCATGTCTTCGTCTCATGCCGTGAGAATCCAGCCCCGTAAGCTCACCTGGCGTTTTACTCACCCCAACAGGAGATCGCCGCATGTCGAAACCGGAGTCGCATCACATGGTGAAGCCCACCACACCTGAAACCGTTAAGCCCCTGTCGCGGATTCCCTCGGCGGTCCAGATCTTCACGGCTGTGTCGCTCTTCCTCGTGGTGATGACCCCAATCGCTTATCTCAACGGTCGTGCTTTTCACGATGGTTGGTATGGTGCTTTGAAACTGGATCAGGCGATGTTTCCGTTAGACACCCAGAGCATGTTGATCGAAGCGACCTTGGCTTGGGAGGACGGCCTGTCTGTTCTATTCGTGGCGATCGGCAAAGCGATCATGACGCATTGGTGGCAACTGATCTTGATGATTGTGGTGGACTCGTTGCTCATTGCCGGCTTCATATTCGCTTTGAACTGGTGGGACAGCCGACGAGCCAAGCGCAGCGGCAAACCGACTCAACCGAAAAAGCCCCTGATTCGGCGTGCGGTGGCGCGCATCCTTTCTCCTTTGATCGTGCTCGGCATTTCCGTTTCGGCCATCTACGTTGCCATCTTTTGCCTGACGTTGGTGATTGCGGCGTTGATCTTGCCGTTTGCGCAAGTGGGCCACTACGAGGCGAAAAAGGAAGTCGCCAGTAACTTTGTAGACATGCCGATGGTGACCATCAAAACAGCCAAAGGTGATGTGCAACGACGTGAGATAGCAACGGGCCCCCAGTTCTTCGCTGTCTGGGGTGATGGGCACGCAAGTTTCTTCCCCGTGTCACAGGTCGCCTGGGGGGATGCTGATGCACCGGCGCCGGGGAAATGACCGAGCGGCCAGCACTCAGTCGGGCCCATTGATCTGGCATCACCGATGCGCTGTGTAACGATTGCGGGGAGCGGCACCGCCTATCTCCAACGGCAAAGGCAGGAGGCATCATGCAAATCGTATCGTTTGCCGTTGCGGCAGCAGCGTGTGGCACGGGTCTCAGGGCGGCTTATTTGTGGTGGCAAGCGAGTCGTATCCCCGTTGTTCCCGCATGGCATGTGGAGCCGGGCGAAGCCGAGGCCTCGATGCAGGGGTGGATTGCAGCCTTGTTGGATGCGTCGAGTAAATCCGGCGTGCAGAATGCATCCGCTGCCATTTGGACAGGGGTGTCTGTTGGGTTATCGGGCGTGGCGAGCTTGTTGGGAGCCGTGAACCTCTAACGGCGTTCCGATAAGGTGCCCATCGGGCCAAGCGTCGGAAGTATTGGATTTTGACTTGGAGCGGCGGGCGGCTTCTAACGCATACCGAAAAGGGAGGAAGGGGATGGAGGGCGAGCAGGAAGGGTTGGGTAATAGCTTGCGGGTCACGATCGAGCGCTCCGAGTTGACGGATGCGCTCATTGAGGCCGGCGACCTTTCGTTGGAACGTATTGCGGATGTTGCCGATGGCATTCCCGTTTTGAAATGGATCACCTCAGCTGGCAGAACAGCACTAACCATCCGCGACTACCTGTTCGTGCGAAAGCTCGCCGCATTTCTGACGGATCTGAAAGCGCTGCCACCCGGCGATCGTGCGAACCTGATCCAACGGCTCGACCAGGAGCCGGCATATGCAAATCGAGCAGCGGAGGCGTTGATCACAGTGCTGGATCGCGTGGACAGCACCTTAAAGGCGAGATGGCTGGCCAAAGCACTACGAGCCTATGCAACCGAACAGATCACAGCGAGGGAGCTGATGCGACTCAACGCCGTGGTCGAACGGGTGCTCGTATGCGATGTCGAAGGCATCGTGGCGATGCTCGAAAAGCAAGAAATGGAAAGGCAGGTGGACGATGACAGTGCGCAGAGTGCGTTACTGGCCGGACTTGCAGCCACTACGCATGGTTATGGCGGAGGCGGACTTGTTTCTACCCCCGTCTATCGACTTTTCAAAAAGCACGTGTTGGAAAACACGTGACGGTGGATGTCAGGCGGTTGCACGATGTTTCTATTACCACTCCAACGAACTCTGGCCACGAAGTGATTCCGAAGCCCGGAAACGCGGGATGATTGGGCGTTTCCTCACATGGCCCATCAGACCACGGAACCACATGTGTGTGGTCGATTCAGGTGTGATTGCGGTGGGGGGATCAAAGTGAAAGAAACCCTCGATATAGGGGTCTGAGCGATAGCTCTGTTCATAAACCGGGGCCAGATAGTGTTGAAGGCCCCATCGGACATCGTTCAAAAGTTCGGCAATCCAGGTGGCGCAATAGATAAAGAAGTTGTCGCCGAGGTGATCGCGTAGGTTGTCCAACACGAATGGAATCATTTCGATCTCGACTGAGTGCCCTGCTTGGTGGAGCAGGGTTTGAACCTCTTTGGAAATCGCGCTCAGCCTTGACGGATTGTGCTTGGCTTGGTTACCCGAAATACGCAAAAGTTGATGCCGGGTGACAGATAAACTAACTGTTAGGTTGATCGTGGAGAGCCAAGGCTTGATTGTGATGGACGCTTCCAACCAATCGTGCATGGCCTCTACCGCTTTCGCCAGATCATCGCCCACATTCCCGGGTGATAGATATCGGCGGGATGCGGCCTGTTCTAGGACACCCAAGCATGACGCCTTCTGGCCCAGCAAATCGGCTGATCCCTTTTCACTCAGAAAGTCGAGCAGGCGGATGAGAAATAGGCTTCGATGAGACTCTGTGCGGAACCGAACTTCCATTTCGCCCGGTCGGCTCTCCACCTTGGTAAATAAGAGCATGGCGTGGCTCACCAAGTCGGAGAGCGCATCGCAGCAGATGCTCAGTCCGATGACTTCTCGTTCGATGGGTGAAAGCACGTTGTTCATTTGGCTGATTCCAAATGGGCCGTTCCAGGTAGAGAAACCTCCGTGCCAGTTTGGATGCTCAGGTCCATGATGGACCGTATGTCAGGCATGAAGTTGACGACTGGCGCAGACAACCCAAGCAATGCCTGTCCGTCGCTAATCGCGTTCTGTTCGCATATCACGAGGTCGGTGTCGCATCCGGCGTTCCCCATGACCTTTTCGATCGCAGACGCAACAAACGCCGTAGCGAAGACAACATCTCGAAGATCGTCACCATGGACTTCGTAGTGGTCAAGGGTGATGTGTGCGATGGCTTTATTGGCCCATCGACGGATCAGCTCCGTCTTGGTGACCAGGGGCGGGACAGGATGGACCGTGGCACTTTTCTTGGGTCGGGTTGCGAGCTGCGCCGCATACGTGGTGACGTAATCAAGATATTTCTCCCGCTCCACCGGATCCGTGACTCGGCGTTCCGGCGGACAAGTATCGAGATAAGTGCACAGCCCGGCCCGGACATCTGGATTCATCAGGCCGTGGGCGATCGCTCCGGCACCCAATGATTTCTTGTTGTCCTCGACCATGGCACGTAAGTCCAGAACCACGCCACGGGTGAATGCGTGATCCATAAACCATCGCATCACTGGCTGGTTGGCGAGGGCGCCGGCTGATTGGCCATTGACGGCACCGAGCAGCGCGATCTGCCGATAGCCATAGAGCATCACGGTGAAGCGGCAGATGAACCCGCGCATGGCTTGCACCAGATGCGTTACGGGTTCCAGATCCGCATCGGGTTGGGAGGCCGGGTTGGTCGCTGCCGGTTGAAAGTGAAGCATGGGGAACCTGGGAGGCCGTGGCGTCGGGGCACAGCGTAGCGCGAGTGCAACGACCTACGCTTGGTAAACGGCCCGCTTGTTAAGGCGGGCTGTTCCTGGTCACGAAGCCGCGATCCATTGGGATATCCATCACAGGTCGAGGTTGGTGCGAAGCTGGATTTGGGTCAGCGCTGGCCGGACTCTTGGTCAGTTGGGCCAGAATACGCACTTGATTATTCTGGCGCCGCCTGAAAATAGTCCGGCCCTCGCTATCGACTCTTGCCACACACACGTCACCGGAATGGCTTACCAATGGCTCGGCGACACTTCTTGGTGGGCAACGTCTTCTTGTCGGTCCTCAATGTGATGATTGTTGCATCACCTCCGAACACGCGGTGCGCGACGGCCTCTCCTGTGCCTGCATTCTCGAAAGCCAGCGACCACTCGTCGAACGGCTTGGCCGAAACGATGATGGTCGCCAGTTTGTCTTTGCGTGCGTCAAGAAGGTCTCGAAGCAGGGTGCCGTGTTTCTCCGACACCACGTCTTCGGCAAAGTGATCGAGGACCAGCAGTCGAGCGCGGCGCAGCTGCCCCATGATCTTCTTGACGTTCCTGTCGTCGTCGTCCAGTTCTGCCAGCAGTTTAGAAAGCACGCGGTAATGCACACCCGGTCGTGTCAGGGCTGCCTCGCGTGCCAATGCGGCCGCGAGAAAACTCTTGCCGACGGAGTGGTCGCCGGCGATGACCAAGGTGCTGCCGTTGTCCACCCAGGCACAGGTGGCGAGATTCGCCAGCATGCGAGGTGTCAGGCCACGCCCTGGATGCGTCCAAACATTATTGATGGAGACCGTGCTGGAAAATCCAGCTCGGGTGATGAAGCGGTCCATACGACCGCTTCGCTTCGTGTGATCATGCGCCACCATCAGGGTGTGCATCAGTTCAACGTGTGACTTGTGAACGTTGGCTGGGCTGCGGCACCAACGCTCGAACTGCTTGGCGATGACATTGAGATTGGATGCGCGCAGCAGGTGCAGGGTTTCTTCCAAAAGGGAGGGTTTCATGGGGAGGAGCTCAATGAAGTGCCCACGCAGCCTCCTGCTGCCGTGGGCACCGAACGTGATTACCTGGAACGATCCATGGCCAGGCACCGTTTGACGGAGGAAACCGTGGGGGATTTCATCTCCATCGCGGCTCCGCAAGCCTTCTGGACGGCTTCGGATCCGTGTTTCTTGATGAGGGCGCGCAGTTCTTCACACGAACGCACCGCAGCGAAGGGTTGAAAGGCGCGCTTGAAGATCTCGGCGGCCAAGGCTTGGACGTGGCCCCCTTCCTGCTCGGCCCAGACCTTCATGCCATCAGGGCTACGCGTCGCTTGATGTCGATGCTCGGGGGTTTGATGTTCGGGGTCCGTGGTGTGGTGGCCCAGTTCGCCACTGAACCGATGACGGGCCACCAGCCGGCGCATGTGCAAAATCTCAACCCTGGTGCGGCTGATCCGTGCGTCCACCCGTTGCCCGATGAGCTCATGCGGCACCGAATAAAAATGCCCATGCACTTCGACGTGATAGTCCTGAGGCACGCGGGGGATCTCCACGTATTCGTGGTAGGTGTAGCGTTCCGCAGGCAAGGGGCGCAGTGTGCTGCGTTCAAACCGCTCGAATCGAGCGCGTCGGCTCTCTTTGTAAAGCTGCATCGGACGGTCGTTGAGCTCTTCGAGCTTGACGGCGATGGCTGCATTCAGTTCGTCCAAGGAGTGGAAGGTTTCATCCCGCAGCGCCCCCAGGATTTCCCGCTGGACGTAGCCGACACTGGATTCCACTGTTGCTTTGTCCCGCGGGTGATAGGGGCGCACGGCAGAGGGCTCGGCACCGTAGTAGCGGCAACAATCTCGAAAAGCCGGATGCGCCCATGGGTCAGGCATGGGTTTCAAGAAACCCGCTTTAAGATTGTCGGACACGATTTCGATCGGTGCGCCGCCGAAGTATTCGAGCATGCGCACGATGGCTTCGATGAAGTCCGGTGACCGTTGAGAGGGCAGGCAGGTGGCGAACAGAAGGCTGCTGGCCGGTAACACACCGACGAACAACTGCGGCGTCCTACGCTCCCGAGTCACCGGGTCGATGTAAGACAGCGAGTCACCGGAGTAGTCCACTTCGGCCTTCTCGCCTGGCGCATGATGCTGACGCATGTTGGTCGGCTGGCGACCAACATATTGCTTGTATTGATCCGCGAAGTGCGAATACGACAAGCCATCAGGGATGGCCTTGCGGTATTCGGTCCACAGCCGCTGAATCGTGACGTGCTTGCGCTGCATCTGCGTGTGCACCTCGGCCCAATCCGGATGCGGTTTCTGCGGGCCTCGTTGAGCCGGTTTATTGAAGAGATCGACCAGTTGCTCCGGTTGCAGGTCAGCGATTGCTTCCCAGTCGGTGATGTTTTGCTCGGCCAACAGGCGTCGATACCGGCGAACAGTTGTTTTGGACGTGCGAGTGCTGGCAGCGATGTGGCGGTCTTCGTGTTTGGTCCTGAGCAACATGCGGACGATGTCCACAACGTTGAGGGCATGGGCGGGTTTGTGTTTCTTCATGAGCGACAACTCCAAAGTGAGGGGAGCCCTCGGCATCCGCCGCGGGCAACGAAGGGGCGTGAGAGGGCGACGCGGTCCGAACGGACGCGATCAGAAGAGGGACTGTCGAAGCACCGATGGCGCGGTGCGCACGGGGGCGGAGCCTGTTGCAGGCATGACCGCCCGTGGGCACCTGTCCCGAAAGACGGGTGCTCTTGACAGGTCGGGGGTCTTGAGAGATAACAAACCAGCCGGAGGAATTGATACAGCTGGCGATTTGAAAGGCCGAGTGTTTCAGCACTCGGCTTTTCTATTTATCCCTCACCCGAGCGTTGGGGGTGAGCGGGGTGACATCGGTGGGATCTCCTGAAAGATGGGAAGCGGTGTCTATCTGCCTCGTGTGAAACGGCAGGACACGGCCGACCCAACCTCCCAAAAAATCGAGAGCTGTCAAGAGGTCTTGGTGCAGAGCAGCGTCTGACAAACCTGTATCGATTCAAGTGCTTTTGCGATCGATCTAAGAATCAACTCGATCACCTGCGTGTTTTCACAAGTAGGGCACAAAAGGCGGGTGCTTCGTGAGCGACGTCCCGTTTTTGTGGTCACGTGTGCGGTGCGTCTGACCCTGGATTGATCACCCCCGTCGTTGAAGACGACGGCGCCAGGATCAGGGCGGCCCCACGTAGTCGTGATACCTCGCAGCCACCCAACCGCATTGGTGCGTGGAGATGCCGCAATACCATTCAACAAGGTGAGTGGATGCGATGAAGGCCAGGTAGAGGTAGCCAAAAATGGCCGGTAGGGTGCCCATGTAGAACCGCAGCAGATCTTTGTGGCTAAGTGGCTCAATGATCCCGTTTGGTCGTTCGCGCTTGGCCCTCTGCGGAAAGTGCTTGGGCATGAAATCGCGCCCCGTCAACAGAAGAGTCAGAAGGAGCGCGAGACCCATCGCCGCGTTGATAGAAGGGGTTTTGGATGTCAGACATGCCAACCCGATGGGATAACCCAGCACACCCATGGTGCTGTTGAGATAGTCAGCCCACTTCTTTTCTGCTCGCCGGCGCTTTTCCAGCTCCGTCTGTGGGGTGTGGTTGGCATGGCTCTTCATGAGTGGCCTATCCCTCACTATGGATATCCGAGGGTCGGTTGGTGGGTCGGGCCGTTCGGGAACACTTCCGAGAGCGATGAAACGGTTTGGATGTGCCCACCATTGGTCACGGCTGCAATGAAGGAATAGTCCGGTCCTCCACCGCCTCCTTTCCCCGAACTCTTTTGGGCCACAAGCTTTTCGATGTATTCCCAAAAGGTCACGGAGTTGCCGCAACCTTTGTTTTTGAGCAAATCATCGATCGACAAGAGAGGATTTCGTTGCCAGTAAGGTGCGGCGATGAGTTGCAACTTGTCATCGTGAGGGGGCAGGACGCCATAGACGAAGAAATGCATCCCTTCGCTCTCTTTACTTAGCGCATCCTTCGCGGCTTGATAGGGTGAATACTTGTCTTCTTCTGACCTGAGATCGCCACTGCCGCGTTTGAACTCGATTAGCAGCCACTTGGCGTCTTGAATGCCGAAGATTGCGTCGGCGGCTCTTTCGTGATTCCCATCCAAAGGAGATGCCAGTGTTAGGTGGTGGGCGTGTTTCATGACGAAGGCATATTCCACAGTCTTTTCAAACCAGTGAAGCTTCGTGCGGGTAACAGCGGTCATGGAAATCCTTTGAGTTCACGTTGCTTGGGATGGTTAACGGAGGAGGCCTCCGTTGCGTTGGACCTCCTCCGAAACGATTACTTGGAGCTGCTTGATTGTGCGGTTGCCTGTGCTTTTAGCGCGTTTGCAGTGGCTTGAACGACAGCGCTTCCGATGTCCGTGTTGGAGGTCGGCGCCGGCGTGCTTGACGCATAGCCACCACAGACAGTGAGCACGTTGATGACTTGGTTTTTCCTCACCGCGACCTGCTGGACGATGTCGGGATCGGCCACGGTGATGTTGTATGGCTGATATTTCTGTTGTGAGGATGCGGCTACTGCTGGTTGCGATGCGACGGCAGGCGGGGGAGCGGAAGAGGGAGTGGCTGGTTGGGCCGCCGAGCTCCCAATCAAAGCTGCTACCTGGGGATTTGAAAGAGGCGAGTTCGGCGCCGGTGTGACCGTAGGACTAGGAGCTGCTGTGGAAGAACTTGCCGGCGCGGGTGATGGCACGGGCTTGGTTGCGGCCAACTCCTGCCACCAAGTGATGTCCACCTCGACTGCACGACACGCAGACGTCGGGAAGTTGCCGGACTGATCTTTGTTCTTGTCAGAAAAGAAGTCCGTTGTCTTGTTGAAGGCCTTACCCAGATCACCATTCTTGGTTTGAATAACAGGCGGCATGTCAGACGTGACATTCGGGATTGTTTTAGAGCCAACATCAACGGGGCGAATGCGATAGAACCACTGGGGGCGAAGGGGCCTGGGTTGCGCGCTCGAAAAAGTCGGCAACGGGGTCCAGCAATCGGTCTGCTCCGCTAGATTTGGAGGCACAGTCACGGCCACGGGTAGATTCAAAACGGGCTGGCCGTCGGTGCTCGCCGAGTAACCATCATAGTTATAGATGTTGTCTGGATTGTCAGGGCTCACGCCTTGCTGGCGAGCGGCTGCACATAAGTTTTTCACCAGTTCTGGCTTATTTGTCGTTGGCGCGGACACCGTTTCGTCACCGATATATTCGCCAAATGCGTTGCGAAGAGTAATATGTGTTTGTGCGACCGCGCTTCCGATCTCCCATAAGGATGCAAGTCCAACGGCCGCCCAACCTAAGGGGGTGCCTCCTATGGCAAATCCCGCCACAACATTAGTTCCAACATTGGTGATGGTGGTTGATGTTGCGTTGCCAGCGCTGATTGATAGTGTCTTTAAAAGTAGGGGTTGACCATCGAGCGACGCGGTGCTGATTGTGTTGTCGCCATGAAATGTCGCGAGGTAGATGTCACCCTTCGCTGGTGTGGCAACCATCCGCATGCCGTTTAGGCAAGTAGCCCAAGCACGGGCGTTGGGAGGTGTTGCGTCATGGGTGTCATTTGCGTTTGACAGAGGCGTTTTGCTTGCCGGACGCCTTTTAATGGCAGCGCGTGCCTGCTTCGGATTCGGCGCTATTCTTTGTTTCGGTATGACAGTTTTTTGATCGCAGATGTTGGTCACGACGATCGAAGCCGGATCACTTTTGGCAGCCGAGGAACTTGACGCCGCCGGATATAGCAGAAGATTGGATGAGCGCAGTGCGAATGGAACTTGATTGGTTTCAGGCGACAAAATAGAAGGCGCTTGATCAGGCAGTTTCTTTTGCTCGAAATCCACCGTCGTGCAAGCGGCAAGGAGAACGCTGGCGCACGCGCACGGCACCAGAAAAGTGCTGGTTTTCATATACAGATCCCCCTGTATGTGAGCGAGTTGTCAGGTGTAGCTGGCTTGCCTCCCCAGGCAAGTCTTCACCAGTTTGGGGGCGTGTAGGTTATCGCCAGGTGTAGGCCTTGTTTCAAATGTCGGCGCTCGCCAAGTTCAAGACCCATGACAAGTAAAATGACACCTCGACGACATACGGTTCCGGTGGTCTACAAGTCATCCCGGTAGTTCCCTTTTTCGTCGTAGTGCGGACAAGACCGATACCCAAAGCCTTGCCAAATCATGTCAGACGCCATTTTTGCTACGCGCCTGAGTTCTTCTTCGTCATCCGGTTGTTCGACGTAGGCGGCCGGGACCACCAGCGCGTCTCGGTCGGCAGTATGGCGTTTGAAATCGCGCCTCATATACGCGGGCATGGCGTAGCCAGAAACGCCGATCACCGACACGCCAATCAAAAGTGGACCATCCTTGCCTAAGGCACGGAGGACGGGCGGCCCGATTGTGATGGCGTCGTGGACTGTCCATGCAATCGGGCCGCTTCCAACAATGTCGTCGGACGAGTTGTTTGGCCATACTTGGCCCGCTGACATGACTATCTCCATGGAACCATCGCGGAACAGCTGGGAGTAACCAAACAGCTCTGTGTCTTCATCACCACCGGTTTGGTAAACCATGTAACCATCGAAGTTGATGGTGTCGTTGTGCCCGCTATGCCAGGGATGGGGGAACTTCGTCGCGAGCCCCGCTGCCTTTTGAAGATCAATGGAGGACGATTCTTGGTAGTAGCTCAGCATGGGAACTAGATGAGCCACCGTAACTGGTCCAGGCAGAAGAGGGCGCCAAGTGCGCCCGTCTTTGATGCCGGCCAAACGCTCCGTGATCCACTGACGTGCCCGTGTCGCAGCGGATGCGTTACGGTCAAATGCAGCCCGAAGTTCCTGGTATGTGTATTCACTCACCCGCCCACCTCGCCGGACACTGAAACGTCGCTTTTCAGGTTTGCCGTGCCAATGCGGTCCGGCGAGGCTGCCGGGCACTCGGATGCCCAAGACATATCCGCCGTCCACCCGAATCTCATCGAAGATCACACCCATCAGTCGCGGCTCGATGAAGCCGTCCAGAGCGCTGTGTAGCCTGACCTGAGCCTGATCGAAGGGTTCTTCGGTTATCGGATATATGGAAGGCCGCTTTGTCTTGTCGTCCTCCTCCACACCGTAGAGCAGCACACCACCTGATGCGTTCGCCATGGCCGACACATCTTTGGCGAACTCTTCAACCGGGTCCATCTTGCTTTGGGCCGCTCGTGCCGGGTCGGTGATCTTTTTTGGAAGCTCGCGCTTGTATTCGAGCTCTTGATCTTCGGGCAACGCCGCATCGATCACGCGTTGAACAAAAGCAGGGTCTAAGGGGCCAAGGTTAGTCATGTTGTGCCCTTCACTTAATCGAGAAAATGCATATCCATATCAAAATAAGCTGAGCGACGATGGACGTTGCAGTCATCAGGGAGACGAATAGATAGATTTTTCCTCCTGGCGAGGAAACCAGCTGTGGAAAGGAAGCAAGCTCTTCTCTAACTGAGGCGAGACCTTTGACTTCTTTCCCGTTGATGGCTTCTCCTCGCTCGATGGTGGCGGCAACCTTTAACGCGGTGCCTGCATGGAGATCCAGGCGCGAATAGGTCAGGAATAGCGCCCAAGTCAACAAGATTCCCACAATCGCTACAAGCCAACGCCACGAAGACGGGTCCAAGGTGTGTATTAATCCCACGACACCAGCCAGAAGCACTGGAATCCCGGCAGTAACAGTCGTTGAAAGGGTGTCGTAATGACGAAACGTCGACATCGCCTCTGAGTAGAGTGATTCGGGTTTGATCATGACAGCGCTCGGACTTGTGGTGCCTTGTCCCATTGTTATTCCTTAGTTCTTAGAACGGTCAATGATCGGTCGGTCACTTTCTGGGTTGTCCGATGAAGCTACAACAAAGCACCTTGTTCGGGCCGCGGCTCGTTGCTCTTTGATGGTGTCAACGCGCGATGCTGCAACAGCTTGCCGTAGTCCTCTCTGCTTTTGAGCACGATGAGCCGTTGCAAGTCCTCGATTCTGCATTTCAGGAGAGTTTGGATTTCCTGTGTGCTTGACGATGCCAGGAGACGATTGGCCTGAGCTTTGGGTTCCGCCGATGTTTCATCTCGGGTGGTCGGAACGGGCACCGCCAGCCAGCGCCCGTATCGCAGTGCAGCGCGGGAGGCATGCAGGCTGCCACCAGTCAGGTCGGATTGCACCATCACTACCACTTGGGCGAAGCCTGCTTGGGTGCTGTCGCGCTTCACGAGCTGCTGCGAAGAGGTCGGCGTTCCATAGGGGAACTCAGACACCAGCGCGCCTCCCTTCGCCAGGATGTCGGCCGCCAGTTTCTTGTTGGACGCGGGGTAGATCGTATGCAAGCCATGACCCAAGACGGCCACTGTGTGTCCGTCACTGTCCAATGCCTGCTGATGAGCGACACTGTCGCAGCCTTTCGCCAAACCGCTCACGATGCTGAGCCCTTGCTCGACACACCATGCCGTGATGCGCTTCGCGGTGGTCTTACCATGGTCGGTGGGATCACGTGTGCCGATGACGGCCACACAACGCTCAGGGGTGTCCGACAACTTGCCACGGACGTAGAGGAAAAACGGGGCATCGGATGTTGCCGACAAGAGCCTAGGGAAATCGTCATCCCAATGGCTCAAAATCTGATCACCAGCTTCCGAGGCAAGGGAGATCTGCTTTTCTGCTTCTTCGTTAGCAATCTCCCATGCACCCGACGTTTCCAGGACCTTGGCGGCATTCGTAAGCCTTGACGCCAAGTCCTCGGCTGCTATTTCAATCAAGTCAGGCTCGACCATAAGCCGTTTGAGTGCACTGGGGCCCACACCTTTCAGCATGGATACGCGCAGAAACTTGGCGGTGATGGGGGAAATGGTCGTCATCAGGGTGAGATGGCCTGGGTCATCGAAACCAACTTAACAGTTCGGGCGCCCGCCGCCATCAGGTAGTGGTGGGCGTTCAGCAAAGTTGCACCGGAGGTCGTCACGTCGTCGATCACCATTACATTCCGGCCTGTCACCAGCCGATTGGCATTCACACGCAGGTGATCGCGCACATTGATCATTCTTGCTGGCCCGTCTAAATGATCTCGGCTGTTTGATTTTACCCCGTTGAGGTAAAACAGTTGATCAGGCACGAACAACAGTTTGTTAGGGCCAGGCGGAGGCAAAAATGGGCTGGGGCTTGCCTTAAAGATGGGGTTTTCCGCGTGAGAAGCCGCTAACTGCATCAGGAGACTTTCGAGTCGAGGTGTTTGACCTGGTTTCGACGGAATCACAGTGACGACATTGTGGCCCTGGAACATGAAGTTCATGTCGCTACGTATTGCTTTTCGTAAGGCAAATATCCATTCCCATGGAAATACTTGTGCCTCTTTCAAGGCGACGATTTGTTGAGAAACAATATGCCAGGAAGACCGGTGTTGGAACTCATCGCACTTTTTGAAACGGCGTCCAAGCACCTCGACCTTGACGAAGGGGCGTCGATCTACGTTGTCAAAATGGCGGACCTCGATGCGTCTACCATGACCCTCAAAGTCCTTACCTTCATACACTAGACGTTCTAGGCAAGGAAGATGCGCGCTTGGATTTTCAAGCGCATCCAATAACGTTTCAGGTTGTCTGAAATCAGCGTCTGCGATGCTATCGTTACTTCGCCATTTGTCCTTATTGTCGGCTGTCCAGCTTGTGCGATCTAAGAACGCCCAAACACCAGCGCGATAAGCGGCCATGATGTCCTTTGAGTTGTCCCCGACCATGACCACTTGCCTGATGTCTTTAACCTCAGTTGCTTGCATGGCCATCCAAATGCCATCTGGATGCGGTTTGGTTCGACCGGGCACATCCTCAAAGCAGATGACGGTATCCCATGGCAGCTTTGGGTAAAACGCTCTGAGCAGCGTATTGGTATAGGCGCGAGGTGATCGGGTGAATACGCCGAACTTTAACTGCGGATATTTTGTGTGAATGTTGTGCAACATACCGTAGGTGTAGATGGGCACCACATGCGCCAACTGCGCGGTCAGCTCGTGCACATAGTTGGGTGGCGGATTCAACCCAAGATTTCCCCGGAACTGTTCAACAGCATCTGTGCGTAATAGCGTGTTGTCCAGATCGAACAACAGTAGTTGGAAGTTCATCCCCTGTCTCCCGTCCCTGTCCTGGCCACTATCTTCAAGCCATCCCTATGGCCTTGGCTAGGGACGGGGCTTTGAAGACGTCATGGACCATGGCGATGCCAAAGCAACCATTCGTCAAGTGCATGAAGACGCTCCACCTCTTGGGGGCGTAACGGGCAAGGACGATGCCGCCTCCGGCGTCACCGTGGGGATAGCCGGATGGATCGCCCGTGGACAACGCAGGCGTTGCCCACCGCCGACCCACGCGCCTCTCCCCACTTCGTCCCCTTTGGGCTAGATCAACGACGCTGCCACCAACGCCCGGACAGTTAGAGCTGTCCGGCTTCCGATGGTCCAGGTCAAAGGCGCCACTTCGTCGGCTTCTCCGGTCAAGAGCCGTTCGGGCCCGTGTCCTCGCTGCGCTGCGGGCCGCGCCAGCCCTCTCTGTCCGCGAAGCGGACCGTTCTTGACCGCGCCTCCTTCGTGCCACGGCGGCTGCCATCGGCAGCAGGCGAACGCCTGCTGCCCATCACGAGATGGGCCAGCAACCACGAAGAAGGGAGCAAACCCATGACCAGTGACAAATACCCCGAACTGTTTGGCGATCTGATCTATGCCTATACCCGTGCCGATGCGTTGCGCGATGGCGTATTGGTGGAACTGCCCTATGCCGTTGCGATGGGATTTCGGGTGCCGGTGGCGATCACGAGAGCGGCTTACGGGAAATGCATCGCATGGCCCCATCCCGATCCTAAGCTGCCGGACATCCTCCGCCTGCGGAAAGAAGTGGTGCTTCTCTCAGCGCTGGCGGAAGCCAAGGCGCAGCGTCGCCGGCTGCGTCAGGGGTCCGAGGAGAGGGCGGACCGCATCGACTTCGTGGTGGACGCAGTCACGTTCGAGGAGGGTCGGGCGGAGGTGGTGAAGGTGCCCGTCTATATGGTGATCGGTCCTGGCGATGACGGGGCGCCGGTCGGGACGATCATGCTGATCGGGGAAGACTGAGGGGAAGTGAGGTGGGCGGTTCGCCGCCCACTTGGGATTACGCGTAGCGCACCTGATTCCGTTTTGGATAAAACTGTGTAGATCCAATCGGAAGCGTTTTCGATCACCTTCATCAAGGCTGCACTTAGGGCAGCCTCATCATCTTGGGAGTTGACCGTGTCTGCCGAACTTCTATCTGCATTTACCCCTTACCTCACCCTTTCTGTCGTGCTTTCCGCAGTTGGCGGCTTTTGCGGTGCCTACTTCACCAGTTATCTCCGAAAGAAGGGAGAGGATCGAGCCGTCAGGGAAAGCTTGGATGAGTTCACCCGCATCGCCGAAGGGATCAAGCACGACTACACCATGTTGACTGAGCAGTTTCGAGCCGATCAGAGCCATCGGTTCCTTGTTGCCGAGAAGAGGTTCGATGCACTCCAACAGGCCTTTGTTCAGTGGCGTGTGGTGTTTGATGCCATCGGTGACCGGGCCACCTTCGACGTTGCAGTGGAGAAGGCAAAGCAATGGTGGAATGAGAACTGCCTTTATCTGGACCCCAAAGCGCGGCAAGCTTTCAATCGTGGCATGGTAGCTGTGTTGCAATGGGCAGGGCATCGAATCCCAGATGAGGAACACGAGCGTCAGTGGAATGTGTTTTTCTGGGATACACCGGAAGCCATCTTCGAGGCGGCCAAGATGCCTCCTTTGGCAAAGGACGAGTTGCCTGCGGAGCCCGAGACTTTCGAGGGGCCTGCCTTTACATCCGACGAACAAATGGATCAATAAGCGAGAGCACCTGAACCGTCACGACGATCTCGGCTGTCTCCACCGCCGCCTCACGAGATCGGCAACGGTCGGGAACATCATCGCCCAGTCCCTATCGGGGGAAGGAACCGATGAGGCTTCGTCCCTTGCCAGTGAGAGGTCTCCAAGATCGGTCCGGCGCACCAGGCCGTTGTGCTCGATCACATCCCACAAGGCATCCAATGCACCTTCTCGGGTAGGCACCCAGAAGACGGCGGGCGTGTTGTTGCGCCGGTGAGTGTGTTTCATGGACTGTCGCAACCGCCAGCCGTTGTGATCGAAGACCAAGCGCAGTTGCATCGAAGAGGGGACCTGCACGGCTTCGCGCCATCCGATGAATCCGCCGATGGGCAGCAAAGCGCCATGGCAATGAAAGCGGGGATGCCGCCAGCGTTCGGTGATCACATCGGTGGCTTTCGCCGGCGTCTTCATGTCGGCGGGATCCCGTGACAGATGGTTCCACGAGTCGAGCGCCAACGCCGCGCGAATCGCCCTGAGTTTGGGGGAGGCATTCGGCTTCCAAAGCAGCAGGTCACGGCGTCCACGTCCCTGCCTGCATCCCTTGCAGGTCAGCACCGCGGCATCCGGGCGTTGTGGTCCGCCGGCCACCACCGGAATCACGGCATCAAGGTCGGGTGCGCTTCCTGCATCTTGTCCACAGTAGGCACAAAGCCCGTCGAACTTCCTCATGGCGCTGGCCAGCCACCATCCCGGCAGCCTGGGCGACGGATAGCGGGCCGCCTCGATCGCCTGCACGAACGCCGAAAGAGCGTCGGGTGGGGGTTGGATGTCGGTGGCCTCCGGTAACTGGGGCCGGTTCGGACCGCCAGCGTCGGGAACGCTGAGGGCGTCCAGCGACACGGCGGCACTCGCCGCCTCGCTGGCTTGAATGGTCTCTGCGATCTCGGCCGGCGTGTCCACATGCGCCGGTATCGGCTGCTGTTCCATTGTCGCCCCCTGTGGCTCCGATTGACGACCTCGCGTCCTGCGAAATCGTCCGTTGGCATCAAACCACATTCGGCCGCGCCGGCAAGTCCGTTACGCCGGAGGCCTCTTCGCTTCGACCCAACATCGCTGTATGCGTGCCGTTCGTCGCTCAGGGAAAGGTTGAGAGAGGTGGATACACCTCACGCACCAAGGTGTCTTCCCGTCATCAAGGCAAACGCCGCCAACACGTCGCAGCATCTGGGCTTTTCGGTCATCCCATGGGGATGATCGATTCATAGGCATTTCAAGTGGAAGCCTTTGGTGGCGTTGAAAAATCAAAGGATGACTTTGGAATAACCATCACAGTTCCGGTTCTTCTGGCCAGCGCGATTCACGGCTTTGATGGAGCCATGAAACGACGCACCTTCCACCTTCCGCCGAATCTCGACCGAGCCCTCGCCAAACATGCCGAGTCCCGCCGGACGAATCTTTCCGACGTCGTCCGCGAGGCCCTCACCACCTACCTGTTGGTTGAGGGCAATGCACAACGCATGAACACCGCACTCGACGCGCTGCGCGAGGAAATGCGGGCCGGTCTGCTCTCCATCCAAGAGCTGATCACGCGTGAGCCGTCGGGTCCCCAACGCATCAGCACCCCGGCCAGCACTGACCGCGTCCGTGCGCTCTTCGACCACATCAACCAGAAGGAGGATCCTCATGGAAAAGGAAACCGTTGATCGCATCGCATTCATGGCGAGCCGCTTTGCCACCGTGTTGGTGGTGCTCACGGGGCTTCAATCCCTGTGCATCGTCATCGATGCACAACTGGGCCCGATCGCCACCTTTGTGGCACTCATGTGCACCGGCCTGTCTTGGCAAGCAAATCTGCTGCGCGATCTGCTGTGGCGACGCCCGAGGCTCTTTGTGGTGATCGCCGTGCTCAGCGTCGCCGCCATGACGGTCATGTTCATGGCCTCCGCGCCCATCTCTTCGACCGCTGATCCCTCGCCACTCATCTGAGCCCGTGGCGCTCACCGATCTCTCTTTTTGCGTGCGAGCGCAAGCCACCGCATCACCTCATCCACACTTCAAGGAAGACCACCCATGCCAGTCATCAACAGCTTCGGGCCGCCCAGCGTTCCCCCGTCACCCTCGCAAAAAATCCGCCGCCTCGATCATGGCGTGCTCGCTGGCGCCATGGGTTTCGCCCTCGGCACGATTCCGGTGGCGTGGGCACTGTGGCATCCGCTGCCAGGTGCGCCCCTGCCGGATGGTGGCCTTTGGCAGCACCTGATCACTTATCCCGAGTTGCTGGCGAATACGTTGAGCTTCGGCCGCGTGTGTCCTGATGTGTGGTTCGACGATCCTGCGGCCACGCGGGTGAGTGTGGCGGCGGTGCATCTGCGGCTGTTGCCCGCTTGCGTCACCGGTGCTGTATTGGCGGTGAGGTGGGCGCTGCACGCACTGCAACCGCAATCGATCTTGAAGCATTTGTCTGGGCCACAACTGCTGGAAGGGCCGGAAGCCAAGATCGAGGCGGTGCGCTTTGCCGCGCGTGAGCGGGGTGGGAAGAAGGTGCCAGGTTTCATTCGATTGCACCCGCTGCTGGACCTAAGCAAGCGCACGTGGTGCCGGCATTTCTTCATCGCGGGAAGTGTTGGGTCCGGCAAAACCCAAATCATCTGGCCGATCGTCCAGCAGATCCGCCGGCGCCGGAAGAAGCTTTTCCTCCTCGACATCAAAGGCGACTATACGGCCGCCATCAAAGGGGCGCTGATCCTCAGCCCCTGGGATCGCCGCTCCGTTTACCTCGACATCGCGGCCGACATCCGAACCAGTGCGGCGGCTTCGGCTTTTGCGTCGGCGATGATCCCACGGGAGGAGGGCAGCAATAGCTTCTTCTCCACCGCAGCCGAGTTGATCCTGACCGGATGCATCCGAGCGTTGCAAAAGCGCACAGGCACCCAGTGGCACTGGGAGGATCTGGACTTCCTCTTGAACTGCTCGGCCAAAGAGCTCGCGCCGTGTTTGGCTGATTACTATGCCAAGGCCCATCCGCTCCTGACCGCCGGCGACAGCACGTCGGCAAACATCATGGCGAGCGTATCGAGTTACACGCAGACCATCTCGCAGTTGGCGGAAGCGTTCAAATCGGGTTTGGACGAACATGGGCGCCCGCGCAAACGGTTGTCGTTGGTCGCGTGGGCCAAAGATGACTATGTGGGGTGTCCCACGATCATCGCCCATGCGGGTCCTGACACCGGACTCACCCAGCGCTACTTGGCTGCCGTCATTGACACACTCGTGCCGACGATCATGCAGCTCCCCGACGATGTGTCGGAAGACGGCCGCGCCATCTTCTTCGTGCTCGACGAGCTCAGCACCATTGGCAAAGTGAAAAACCTGGCTTCGCTCATCGACAAAGGCAGGAGCAAGGGTTGTTCGGTGATCGTGGGCGTGCAAGACCGTGCGCAGCTGGCGGCCATCCACGGTGAACATTTCAGCAAGGCACTTCCGGGGATGATCGGCAGTCACATCGTCACCCAGACACAGATTGGACCGACACGAAACGAGCTGGCGGTCATGCTCGGTGAGCGGCGGGTGACATGGACCGTGCCGTCGCCGACGAAAGAGCGCACACCCATGACCCACGAAGAGTCGCGGCCGGTGGTGACGCCGGCGGACCTGACCATGAAGTTGGGACCTCGGCGAGGCAAGCGTTACCCAAACGGATATGTGATCCGTGCGCTGGCGTGCTTGGGCGAAGATTACTTGCTGCTCGATTGGCCGGGTGCGCCGATGCCGAAGAAGCGGAGGTCCCATGTGCCAGCGACGTGGACCTTGCCCAGCGTTTCCGAATGGGAAGCCGCCGAGGCAAGTCAGCCACCGATGGACGTGCTCGATTTGAACTCGGAGTCGGCGAACGATCGTCGGAGCGATGACACCGATGCCGATGCAAGTGGTGATAGCGAGAGCGAAAGCGGCCAGCCCAAAGTGACCAGCCGTCAGCAAGCGGCACGGATGGCGCCGTTGGTTGCCGATGTCACCGCGCATGTGCAAGCCGGGTTGGCTGCCATGGAGATCGCAGCATGATGCGCCCCACCCGAATCGACGCCCGTGGACAGTCGCGCGACGGAACGGCGGTGTTGGCCTATCTCAAAGAGACGGAGTTCCAGCTGGCCGCCACGCCCGCCGTTGGCTATTACGCCGAACCTTCCGATTCCGAGGGAATGGTTCGGCAAACATCGCGGTGGCTCGGCAAGGGGAGCACGATGCTCGGCCTAAGCGGCGCGGTGGACAGCGATGCCATGGATCAACTCGCCCATGGTTTCGATCCCAACACGGGTGATGCGCTGTCCCAGACCGCTGGCCGTGCTGCGCAGTGGGTGCCGAAGCTCGATGCATCAGGGCAACCGGTGCTCAACAAACAAGGGCTGCCGAAGGGAACCTGGCGCGGCGGTCATCGTGTCGGCTTTGATTGCACTTTCAGCATCGCCCCGAAATCCGTTTCACTCGCCTTCGCAGCGGGCAGCGCAGAAGAGCGGGTGGCCATCCTGGATGCGATGCGGGACGCCATTGCCCAAACCTTCGCAATCATGGAGGGCGAAGTGGAAACCGGCCGTGACCACGGCGGTGTTCGGAAGATCGGTGTGCGTGGTCTGGTGGCGTCAGGCTTCACCCATTTTTCCAGTCGAGAGTTAGAGCCCCAGTTGCACGAGCACGTCCTCGTCTATGCCGTGGGCCAAGGTGTGGATGGGCAGTGGGGTGGGTATGAAGCGCTGTCGTTCTTTGAACACCAAACGATGTATGGCGCGTTGGCCAGAGCGGCCTTTGCCAAGAACCTGCAAGAGCTGGGTTATGGCGTCATCAAGAAAACAGAGTTGGATGCTTTTGGGCGTCCGACAGGTGAAACGTCTTTCGAGCTGGCTGGCGTGAGTGAAGCCACGTGTGAAAAGTTCTCAACTCGCCGCAGACAAATCCTGGCTCATGTTGAAAAGCACGGCACCACCAAGCAACAGGCCGCGCTGGCAACGCGCAAGCGGAAGGAGGAACCATCCTTCCAGGAAGTGGATCAACTGTGGCAACAGGCGCTCGATCGTGCCCGTCACGATGACCCCACCATGTTTAAGAGCGCGGCCGATCTCAAAGGGCTAAAAAGCCAACTCGCCACCCTCGCCGATCATGAGGTGGTTGAGCGTCTGCAAAGCAAGGATGCAGTGTGGACCCGGCAACAACTGATCGCGCAAGTGGCACGCGAGAACGTCGGCTTGAAGGATGTGTCGGAAATCATGGCCGAGGCCGACTCCTTTTTGGTCAGGATGGCGCCGCACCTGGTGCGCATCAACCCCGAACGACCACCAGAAACACTGCACAGCGGCCGGCGCACCGGAAAGAAGTTTGAAGAACCCCGTTATTGTTCGCGCGAGTGGCTCGTCGGTGTTGAAGCCGCGATGGTGTCGAGTGCACGTAGGCGGTCCGTTGAACGTCACCAGGCTGTTTCTAAAAAGGCGTTGGCCGAAGCCATTGAACGGTTCCAAACCGAGCGTGGCTTTGTCCTCAGCGTAGAACAGCGCCGCGCCGTGGAGCATGTGACCAACAAATCCGGTGTCGTCGTGCTGACCGGACGCGCGGGCACCGGCAAGACGACCGTGGCCGATGTCTATACGAGAGCGTTCCAGGCCGAGGGAAGGGAAGTGATCGGTGTGTCGTTGAGCTGGAATGCGGCGCTGAAACTTGGCGAAGAGACAGGCCTGGATCGGGTGTATTCCACTGCGAAACTTTTGTCGGAACTCGACCAGGGCAAGTGGGTGCTGTCAGCGAAGCACGTTGTGATCCTGGATGAGGCGGCGATGGCGGACACACTCACGGTGTCGCGCATCCTCATGCATGCCGAGAAGGGGGCCAAGGTGGTGCTACAAGGGGATGCCCAACAGCTTTCGCCCGTGGCGGCCGGCCAAGCGTTCCGTTTGCTTCGAGATGCTTTGGGGGACGCAGAGCTCACCGAGATTCGGCGACAAAAAGCGGTGGAGGACATCGCAACCTCGAACGCCTTTTATGTCCATGCGGGTGCCCAGCGGGGCACGATCACGCAGGAAGAACAAAGAAGCTTGGGTGCCGACATTCTCGCCCGCTTAGAAGATCGGAAGCAGATCGAGCGCACAGATACGCGACGGGAGGCCATCGACCAGCTCGTGCAGGATTACTTCGACTCTCCGCTGGACCATGCTGACAAGCTGGTGATGGGCAGCACCAACGCCGACGTAGCCGAACTCAACAAGGCGCTTCGCCTTCGATTGATCGAAGGTGGTGCTGTTTCGGAACAAGAGTATGTGGCGTCGTTGAAGAAAGGCCGTCGCCGCGTGGATATTCCCATGGCGAAAGGAGATCGCGTCCGATTCGGACGTCTAAACGAAGATATCGGCGTTACCAATGGCACCACTGGCACCATCGAAGGCATTCGGGCGACGGTCAAAGGATCGCTGATGTTGCGTGTTCGCCTCGATGGGACAAATCGCCTCGTTAAGTTGGACACAGCAACCTATGGTGACCTGGATTATGCGTATGCGCGCACCGTGGACAAAGCACAGGGCGCCACCGTCACCCGTTCGTTCTTTCTTGCATCCGCCGAGCGGATGGATGTGCACCTCGGCTTAGTTGCAGCCACCCGACATAGGGAACACTTCAAGCTCTACGCCACTGAGGGCGACTTGGAACTCATCGAAGAGCGGCTGGGTGTAGAACGGTTGCGTGTGAACGCCCTTGAAGAAGGCCGTTACGTCGAACCACCCACGCCGCAGATCACTCCGACACCGTAACTTGGAAAGAAACGTGCCGCCTTGCGGCGGCACGGTCGGGCGTCGGCTTCCATGCTGCAAGGGGCCCCTTGCGGACGCCAGGACTTCCCGGCGGCATCAGTATGCCGTTCGAGCAGTCGTTTGGACATCCAAACAAGAAAACCACCACGGTGTCTTGTCAGACTAAGCCTGTGGGGCAGGGTCTGTCTTGAAGGGTGCGAGCTGGCCCAATGAGACAAGGGATGACGCCGGTCACGGTGATGGCCCTCTTCACGACGGCCATCACACGCGGTGAAGGAATGTCCCTTTGCGGTGATATCAATGCGTTAGCATCGGCATGGGGATCCAGGCTGCGCATGCTTCACCATGGTTTCACGGGCGGCCCGGTGTGATGGCGGGTAGTGACCGGCGCCAATGCCGTTCGGGGAACAATCGAAGGGGTGTCGGGGATGCTAGAAGGAGCGTGGGCAAAACCCTGGGTGCGGTTCATCGCCATCGCCGTGGCTTACGGCCTCGGCATCTCGCTCTTCCGCCAGATCGTCATTCCGCATTTGCTGCTGCTCACCGGTGCGCACGTGGCGGCGTTGTTGCTGGTGCGTGAGCGCGATTGGCCGGCCCTGGTGGCGGGCGAAGTCGTGTCGTTGATTCCCATGAGCGTGGCGTGTGCGGCGCAGTGGGGGGTGCTGTGGTCCGTGGTCAACCTCGTCCCGGGCATCGTGATCATGATGCCGTGTGTGGTCTATGCCCGGAAACGCTGGCGCTTGCAGCCCTCGGCGCACCGATCGCACATGGGGCGCCTGTTGCTGTTGGCGCTGGTTGTCTCGGCTGTCATGACGATCTACGACATCGGCACCATGTTGATCACCAAGTTGCCACCGGGGTATGTGCTCCATTTCGATCGGCTGACGTCCATCTGGATCCTTGGCAACTTCATTGGAATCCTGGCGGTGGTGCCCACGGCGCTGTGTGTGCACCAGTGGTGGAGCAGCGGCACCGCGTCGGAGCTGTGGCATCGCCTGGTGCGCAACCAGGCCGTCCTGGAAAGCGCGATCTTGGTGGTGCCCTTGTTGGCCCTGATGGTGTGGATCGGTTTGGAGGCCAGCCACGCGCGGCCCATCATCCAGGTCGCCTTGTTTCTGCCGGTGCTGTATCTGGCGATGCGCCACGGGTGGAAAGGGGCGGCGCTCGGTGGCACGGCGGCCAGCCTGGCCATCGTCGTCCTGATGCCAGAGAACTACGACCATCAGACCATTCAGGCTGAGGTGGTCGTGGCCTTTGTGGTGTCCTCGATGCTGTTGTTGGGCGGCCACATCGGGATGCTCCACCAGCGCGCCGAACAGGAGCGGGCCGACGTGCGTCTGGCGCTCGCCTTGGCCCAGCGCAACGTCCACATCGGCGAAGCCCAGCTCCGGATGACCGCCCAGGCCTTGGACCACCTGCGCGACACCGTCCAAACGGGCTTTGCCTTGCTCTTGGGGCGCCTCCGCGTGTTGCAGCCGGCGGTGGATGACAGCGGGTATGTTCGCCACGCCAAGGGGGCTCAGGACCAGCTCTATGCCCTCGCCGATGGCTTATACCCCCGGGTCTGGCGGGAACGGGGCCTCCGGGCCCTGGGTGAAGGGGGCTTGGCCAAGATCCTGACAGACGCCAGGATGCAGTTCAGCGTGGACATCCGGGGGCCGTTGTCGTGGTTCTCCCCGGCGCTCCACTTGGCTTTGTATCGGCTGATCGTGGATGCCATCGCCGAAGCCTGCCAGAAGCGGAACATCTCCGATGTGCGGGTGCGGATCCGGTGTGGCGAGCGTGCAGGGCGCCGGTGGTTGCTGGTGAGCCTGTCGTTCCGAGCGCATGTGGTCCGGATCACGGAGGTTCAGTGGGACGAACTGGTCCCCCGGATCGTCCGAATCAGCAGCGGCCAGGGGTGGGCGGCGATTAGAGACCGGGCCGCGACCTTTGAGGGCACGGCCCGGGAACACTTTTTGACTCATGGACGCCGGGTCAGCATCTTGCTGTTGAACCCGGTGTCCTCGGTGGCGCGGTTGGCCACCGAAGGTCTTGGGACTGTCCGTTCCTGATCCCGCTCTTACGGCGAATGCGAGTTGCAAACCGTCGGGTCACCACAGGCCAGCGAGGTGGAGGCGGCGGTCAGCGCGGTCGTGCCGTCGCTCTGCGGGGTGGCGGCGATCACCGTGCTGGCATCTTGATAGACCACTTCCGACGCGGATGACGTGGCCGTGCTGCGGGTGCTCGTGGCGGACTGCTGCGGGGTGGACACCTGTGTGGCGTTGCCGATCGGCAACACGATGAACTGGCCGCCGGCCGTGCCGATCGCCCCCAAGACGGTGCCATCCAACATATTCACCTGAATGTAGCGCACGCCGTTCTGATCAAACGTGTAGACGTGGTAGTGCGGCGAACGGCTGAGGTCGGCGGCGTTCGGCCACTGTTGCCCTAAGCCGGTGGCAGGAGCACCTGCCCACGCAGCTCCGGAAAGACCAAAGGCGAGACCAACCGTCAGCACTGCGCGTGACATCTTCATATCAATATCCCCTTTTCATAGATGATGGATGCCCGCTGCAATGGAAGCGGGCAATCTAGCAGCTGCCCTCGACAAAAAATGGTGAGGACATTGCCGAGATTCAGCAGTGCAGGGGCTGCGTGATGAAGATGTGAAGACGGCATCCGCGCAAAAATGAGCGCCGATGACGATGAAATCGAAGCACGGCTTGGATACCATCGGCGGAGACAACACCACTCACACATGGATAGGGGCCAGCGACGGCCCACAGGGGGATGGAGATGTTGCAGGTCAGGAAACTGGCGCAAGTGATTTGCGCGTTGATGCCCATCGGACTCGCCGCGCCGCTGCTGGCGCAAACGGCCAACACCAAAACCACTTACACCTACGATGCGTTGAATCGCGTCACCGAGGTGACCGATCCCAGCGGTTTCAACACCACCTATCAATACGATGGATTGTCGGATCCGACGAGCACCACCGCGCCTGATTCGGGCACAAAGTCTTTGACTTTCGATGCGGCCGGTAATGTGCTGACGGCGTTGGATGCCAATGGCAACACGGTCACCTACACCTACGATGTGGTGGACCGTCGACTGACCGCCAGCTATGCCGACAGCACTTTAAACGTGGTCTACCACTACGACCAACCAAATAGCGCAACAGGGTGTGCCGTCTCTTATCCGATTGGGCATCTGACACAGGTGGTCGAAAACGCGGTGACCACCACCCTTTGCTACAACGCGCAAGGGTTCGTGATCCAAAAGAGCCAAACCCTAAACGGGATCACCGACGTTACGAACTACACCCGCAGCGCAGCGGGGCGCCTCCTTGCGGTCACTCATCCCGACGGCAACCAGGTCAACTACACCCGTGATGCAGACGGCAGGGTCAGTGCTGTTTCGGTGACCACAACCAGTGGCACGACGACGGTGGCCAGCAATGTCACGTATGAACCCTTTGGTCCGATGACCAGCTACACGCTGGGAAGTGGACAAACGGTCACCCGCACTTATGACGCCAACTATCGCCTCACTGATCTTGTGAGCCCAGCTTTTACGTTGCATGTGGCGCGCGACGTGATGGGGAACATCAACGCAATCGGAGATGCGCCCGGTGCGAATCCGGCCACCGAAACCTATGGCTATGATCCACTCTACCGGCTCACGTCCATCACCGAAGCCAATGGCAGCGTGTTAGAAGGTGTGACCTACAACCAGGCAGGCGATCGGTTGACTAAGACCGGAAGTGGATTGGCCACTGGCGCCTACACTTACAACACGGGCACCCATCAAATCAACGCCACCGGCAATGCATCGCGCACGGTGGACGCCAACGGCAATACGACCGCGATCTCCGAAGCCGGAACCACGTATGGCTTCGGCTACAACGGACGCAATCGCCTGAGCGTGGCCCAGGTCAATCAAAGCACCGTGGCGACCTATGTCTACAACGCCATCGGCGAGCGCGTGGCCAAGACGTCCAGCGGGACGACGGAGCGTTACAACTACGGAATGGGTCACCAGCTTCTTGATGAGTATGGCGCCACCAATCGCGATTACGTTTACCTCAACGGTGTGCCGGTGGCCAATGTCGATACGCAAGGCACCACCACGACCGTGGCGTATGTGACCGCGGATCCATCGGGAACACCGAGGGCGGTGACGGATGCGAGCGGGACCGTTCTGTGGGCGTGGCCGTATGAAGGCAACGCTTGGGGTGAACTTGCTCCGATCACGAACGGCTATACCTATAACATCCGCTTTCCCGGCCAGTATTTCGACATCGAAACGGGCTTGGCAAACAACATCTTTCGCGATTACGACAGCGCATCTGGGCGCTTCGCCCAAGTGGATCCGATGGGGTTAGGCGGCGGCATCAACGGCTACGCAGCGGTCAGCAACAATCCGCTGAATCGGATTGACGCTGATGGTCTTCGCGACATTTTTGTGGGCGGATTAGGGGACGGCTCGACCCATGACGTCGAGAGCTTTTACGACACCTACCACGCCACCCACCCCGACTCGTCGTATTACTCTTGGGAAGACGAAGCCGGCATTCTCAAAGACATTGCCAATACGGACCCCAACGATCCGATCCACCTGATCGGCCACAGTTACGGTGGTGACACCGCAGCGAAAGCGGCCATGGCCGCCTGCCGTAAGGTGGACCTTTTGATCACGATCGATCCTGTGAGCAAGCATCGGCCAAACCTGCAAGACCTCGCCAACAACGTGGGCACCTGGATCGATGTCGACGCCGAGGGCGGGAGTGCCTTTAACTTCGCCAACATGCTCGCATGGAGCGGGAGCGCCTGGAATGGTGCGCCATACGGTCTCGCAGATTCGTATATTCAAGATGGCAACGCAGGTCACGCGGACTTCGCTGAGATGATGAATGCCTCCGGTCCCGGCGTAAGCAGTCCCATGCAAGTCCTCAACGGTCAGCCCACGGTCGTTGCCCCTTTCATATCGGGGCGAGGTGGCCAGTGATGTGTGCGCGGTTTAGATCGGTCGCGGCGATGGCCTTGATTTCATCGCTGCTCCTGTTGACGGCCTGCACCGCAGGCCCCAGAGACATCCGTGTGACATCGGTGACGGATGTGAACTTGCGAGATCAGACTCAGTTTGAGTGGGCGGCGGGGCCACCCCCGTATCGATCGAAAATGATCTCGCGCATCGATTTCACCACGAGCACGGACTTGTTGGCGTTTGCCAAGCAGCATGACTTCAATGTGTCCTTCGTCGTCGGCCCATGCACGAAGGAGGGGGTGAAGGACAACGGTGAGGGATTGGGTGCGGTGTATTGGGGTAGGACACACATCTATTTCGGCACCGGGGATGCGCCGGGTTACGCCGAAGCCATGGCCAAGGGGCCGCCCTATACCTATCAAGCCTACGCGTCCCGATTGCAGATTGGCGCAGGGCAAGCTCCCCTGTGCTTCACACTTTCTGGCGGCGCCATGATGGGGGGCAAGCTGCGGTCGAATGTGGCGGTCATCCCCGTTGGGTCGTCGAACTGATGGCCGAGTTGAAGGGATGCCACGCAAGCCTCCTTTTCCGCTTCGGCGGGGTGCTCACAAACCAACGATCAGCGAACCTGATCTCATCGCACACAGCCCAAGGGCACGATCATGAGTGAGATGGCGACACCAACCCGGCATCTTTCCGCGGAACTCATCCACGAAGGCGGTATATCCCACCATGTGCAGCGGGTGGAGTTCTTCCCTGGGGCAGGCCTCGTATGGGTCCGTGGCAACCTATTCAACTGCGACGACGTCAAGGAAGTTGTGCTGGACGGAGAGCGGCATGCGGTCCGGGAGGTGGAGCACCTTCGGGAAGATTTGGTCCAACTGCGGTTGGCGATGTCCTGAAACGAGGTAACACCACCGCGCCAAGGCGCACCGTCTGTCTTGACCTTATCGGCTCAGTGTCGAGGTAAAGCGGCAACTCACTCCCGATACGCCGGTCTCATCGTCATGTGAGATTAATGCTCTTAGGGGAGGGGCTTAACGTCGCCCTTGCAGACCTTGAGTATTATGGTATCAAGAGCTTGGAGGCATCTATGACCCAACGCATGACGACCGCAGAGACTTTCGAGGGCTTCCTGGGCTCGGACCGCAAGCGCCTCGCTGTCAGACAGTTAATCAATGCACTCAAGGGGACAGGGCAACAAGGTCTTAATGTTCCCGAGACTATACAGCGCTCAGAGTTGCAAATGACCGAGTTTGTGGGTGCGCTTGGCGTGGCGTCCAAGGAAGGTATCGTCGAGTCCTTCGCAGATCACAATACGCAGCGGCTGCGGCTCAAAAAAAAGATCTGACAGAATATCTAACCCAATAATCCGCTAACTCGCCCAAGGACGGTTGTCATGGTGTATTTCTGGGCTGCGATAGTTGCTGCGGTGGTATCTCTCGCTGAGTTGGCTACGCGATACAAGGATGACCCATGGTTGGCGGTGTGTAGTGGACCCGCTGTCCTTTATACCTGTATCAATGCCGGCTTGGCGGCATGTTGTGTTGGACTTCTCCTGCATTACGATCCGAACGCGTTCGCGGACGTCAATGCCAGCGCCCAGGATAAGGCAGCCGGAAATGCCTACGACGCCATCAAGGTTGTCTTGATGTGCGGGCTAGGGTCATTGGCACTGCTGTGTGCAAGTGTTTTCAAGGCGAGAGTGCACGACACGGATGTGTCGGTAGGCCCTGCGATTGTCATCGAACAAATCCTAAAAGTCGTGGACCGCGCCATAGATCGTAAGCTCGCTGAGCAGAGAGCAAATATCGTGGCCGAGTTCGTTCCTAAGGTTGATTTTGCAAGCCAAGGAATGGCGTTATGCTCGGTGAGCTTGGCATTGCTTCAGAACCACACTGCGGACGAGAAGGCAAAGATTGAAGCGGTATATGAAGAACTGAAAGCAAACGATGACATTGATGCTCGAACTCGAAGCACGATATTGATACTCGCTGTTTTGGATAGTCTCGGCAAAAAAGCACTGGGACAAGCAGTGAAAACGATCAGTCCGTAAACAGCCGGCAGATAGAGCATGGTGAGACGATCTTTTCAGAGATAGTTTAGTCTGCGGCTGTTTGACATGTCGGCACCAAGAGTTCTTTTGCGAACGCTTTTGGACGTCCAGTTTTTTCGTCAACGGTTACGAGACCCTTCGCGTAGTGGATGACGCACTGATTCGGAGCGCCATTGTGGTATTGCTGGCCTAACGGACGATGTTGAGAAAAAAGCCTGGTCGAGGCGACTCGACCAGGCTTTTTGTTGTTGCGACGGTAGTGGTCAATCAAAGTTGTGGGCGATCGCGCAGGTTATGGGGGCAATCGCAGAATAGGTTGGCCTTACGCTGGAAGTGAACGGGTCCTTGGTGGTTTGTGTCGTGACATGCGTGCAATCGCCGCATCGGGTCAACACGCAGCATGGAGCAGTCGGTCCCTAAAAATCTTCCTCACTGCTGGGATCTGAAAGATCGAGAGACCATGACTTACCAACGACTTCCCCCTGGAACGCATACGGGGTGTATTGGCTGGGATCCAGATTCGTCCGAAACCCCTTCTTGTTCATCTCGGTGATGGCGCGGTTATTCGGTTCATCACGATTGAATCGGATGTAATCCGTCACCGTCTCAACCGCATGATCAACTTGATCCTGATGTTTCGGAGACAGATGGGGGTAAACCGTGTCGCCGTTGAGTGGATCCCCTTCGTTGTCTCCTTCGGGGTGGGGAATCCTGTCCAGCGGTTCAAGAGCGTTGACGACGTCTTGAATAGTTACGGGCTTAAACGACATGCAACATCACTCCTTCGTTACACGTTAAGGACTGCTTGCGCGAGCGATGTGACTCGACTACGCCACATCGTCCTCGGCGATTATATGGCTCTGCTATTGCTGGCCGGCGTGAGACGCCGGGCTCAATCACCAATCGATGCGAACGGGGAGGTGCTTTCTGTCAAAGCAGACCCCCTGTCTCGGCCATCACTGCTCGTCGGTGATCATCGGCAGCCTATCCAGCCCCACATCCTTCAACATCTTCTGAGCGGCTTCGACGGTCCATCGCTGTTGTGGGGTGAGTTCTGCCAGTGATTGGATCGGTGCCGGTTCATGTAGCGGCGCCAAGCCACCCAGTTTCCTGATCCGATCCTCATGCTGCTCGTATCGGGGCCTCAGCAGGCGCACTTTGTTCTGCACGTAGTCTCGGGTCTGGGCATAGTCCCCATGGGCGGCATGATTGAGCGCCGCCGCCGCGGTCTGCATCACCACAACATCTAAGGCCAGGTCGGTTGCGACGGTGCGGCGCAGGTCGTGCGGAGTCAGCCGTTTGCCGGTTTCGGTTGCGAGTGACGCGAGCACGCTGGTCAGACTCTTAATATATGTAGGGCGCTGGACCCACGCTGCGATCGGTCGGCCTGTCTCGACGGCCTCCTTTTCGGCCCGGACCTGGGCACGAGAACGGCGCCGGCTGGCGAAAACCCAGTCGTCGGTGGCCACCGGCAGGTCCCGCGCCTCGTTCTTCTCTTTGCGTTCGGCCAGGATCTGGGCTGCCCAGTTGGTCAGAGGCAAGATCTGGGCTTGCTTGGTCTTGGTGTGTTCCCGCCGGAAGGTGACCTGCTGTTCGTCCAGGTCTACGTCCGCCCACCGCAGGCGCTGGGTTTCCAGTCGCCGACCACCCCACAAGAGAATGAGGGTCAAGAGGTCCGCCGAGCAGGCGACGGTCGGATTTTCATCCTCGCGCAGCTTCATGAGGTGGGTCACCCAGACCTGACCCTCAGCGCGGTCGGTGCGCAGGTGGCCGGTGCGTTTGGGCATTTCCGGGATCAGGGCCTTGTTGCGAGTGCGCCATGAGGCAAAGGGATTGGCGCCGGCATGTTCATCCAGGGCGGCGACGTGGGTCCAGGCGGCCCGAGCATACCCATACATCTTTAAAGCGACCGAAGCGCTGACGGCGGGAAGAGGAAACCAGGCCGGCGAAGGGGCGGACGGCATCAACTGACCGTTGGCATCCACCTGGGGCGGCAAGGCCGCGGTCATCAGGGGGCGGAGGGTTTCGTCGACGGCCCGAACGGTCATGTGGTCGTAGGGCGTAGCGAAGAGCGGCGACTTCGACAGATACCGTTGGATCAGTTTGCGATCGGCGTTTGTCCGCTCACTGACCTGACCCTCGGTCTCCGCGGCCCATTCGGCCCAGACCACGGCAAAGGTCCGGTGCCGGGCTTTCTTGGCGGCCATGGCTGCTGCGGCGTTCTGCCGGATCTGCTCAGCTGGATCGTTGCCCAGCACCTTCATCTCCAACAGCCACTTTTGCGCGAGCTCTCGCGCTTTGACGAGGGTGACTTGGGGATAGTGACCGATGGTCAAGGTTTGGGGGCGACCATCACCCTTACGGATGCGGGCCACAGCAACGAAACTGGTGAAGCGAGGCCCTTTGCGGGCCCAGAGGCCCACGACCTTCGTGTCGCAAACGGTGACCCGTTTGCCGTCTGGTCCTGGCTGCAACGATCGAAGCAGCTGATCGGTGAGCAGCGCGGTGCGGCTGGCCATGAGCGCCCCTGCGTCTTGGGTAGATGGATCACACTCTACGCTTCTGGCCTACGGACAGGTTACGGGTTGTGGTGATTTGTTGCCGTCTGTTGAGACTTGATGCGGGTTGATAAATGGCGTCAGAGCGCGGTTTGTCGCGCCGGGGTATCGAGAACCAAGATGTGTCGGAGGGCCTCATCGATGCCTCTGACTCCGTTTATCTAGGTTCGAATCCTAGTCTCCCAGCCAAAAACAGAAAGCCCGCCTTCGTGGCGGGCTTTCTGTTTTTGGCTGGGAGGGTCAAGGAGGCGAACCTCGGTTCGACAAATTCGTCTGGAACGAATTTGGACAGCGCGATAGCGCTGGCCCACCCGTGCTTCGCGGGTGGGCGCACCCCATGGATGGGGTGCGCAATCCTAGTCTGATGTGCGGATTCCGGTTCGGCTGTACATCGTTTCCGGCCTGCGCCGAACAGATCGCTGATGCAGACGAGTGCTAAACCTGGCATCTCATTGCCGGCTGCTGACTTTGTCGGCAAACCTTGAACTGCGAAACACCAGCGGAACGATTTCAGCAATGTGTTGCGTTGACCGGCTGAAGTCACCCCCCGAAAGCGGTCCGTTTTCTGCGGAACTTGAAAGCGATCAATCAGTCTCCTAAACCAGCGGTGCGGTCCTCGCGCTGGCAAAGGAAGGTCGCTGATGAGCGTGCAGGGAGCGAAATCCAGAGGCCCTACCGTATCGGCTCGCCGGATCGTGGCAATGGCCGTGACGATCGGATGCCATCTCGGCCTTCTGATAGTGCTGTTGCAGCCGGTAGCCCCCTACACCCACATGTCTCCCGCCGTGGAAAACGACGCAGCGGCACTCGAACTACGGTTCATTTTGCCGTCACGACCAACGTCCACACCATCGGTATCCCCGGCGGGACGACCAGTCGCTTTCTCTCCGGGCGTCGCTCGGAAAGCGTTGGTGAAAGAAGCGATGCTGCCACCGGGCCAACGCGTCGCTCACATTGCTGCACGGCCAGTTTCCAGCAACGTGTCACCGCCTCCTGTTGTTCTGGTGCTGCCTAATGTGCTCGCCTCGCCCGATCAATACACGAATAGCCAAGCTTCCACGGAGGATGGCGGCTTTCAGGAGCGGCTGCTCAAAGCTCAACATTCCGATGACCTCCATGGAGTCCCAGGATCTGATAGACCGATCGTGCCCGGTATTCAATTGATCAACCCTATGAATCAGGGTATCGGTGCAGTGGCGCGCAAGATGCAACGTTTGTTTAGCATCACAAATCACCACTGTATCGATGTCGAAGTCTGGAAAAGCCTCACTCCGGAGGAATTAATCGCGCGACATATCTCACTTGACGACGTGAATGCAGAGGCTGAAAAGTACAATTGCTACCATCCCTTGGGGCTGAACTTCTAAGCAGTACGCATTAATGAAAATTTCCCCGTGACTAAAAAAGTCCGCAGCGAAAACCGGACCTTGCTGTCGGCTTTTATGGTTAAAGGTGGGCAGCACCAGCGCGTTGGGACATCACAATTCATCCTTCGATTTACGTGACACTCGCAGTACGTCGACTGGCCTGAAGGTTGCACGGCGGTGCCGGTCGGTATCGCTCCGAAACTCAATCGTGAGTTTGGATCGCTCATGTGCGGCGATTGGGCTTTGACCTTCGGCGCCGGCAGATTGATGGCTAGCTTGTCGAGGCCTTGCGTGGTCTGCTGCTGGCTGTTTGCTTGATGGGATTGCAAATCACCAGTGTCGACCTGATCGCCGGTCAGGTGCCGGGGCCAGTCATGGACGTCAACATGCGCGCCGCCGCCATAAGGGGCGCATCGTCAACGTGGCCTGCCTGGGCGGGCACGCTGCGTTTGACTTCGACCTGCATGCGCTAGCCGCATTCGCTACATCGGTGTCACGTTCCGCACTCGCAGTGTCGAGGAGGTGTGGGAGATCAACCGGCGCATGTGCAACGATCGCTGGGGTGCCCTGTATGCGGGGCGTCTTCGATTACCCATCGCTGCAGAGTTTCCACTTGCCGACGCGGTTGCGGCATTGGTTTATATGAGGGATAACCAGCATTTCGGGAAGATCTTGCTGAGGTTATAGCGATCAGGGCTAGTTCTTGACGCTGCGGGCATGGTTCCTCTTCGGGAGAGGGGCGCCGATGGGATGATGAGCGTCGGTTTTGAGGCTCCGCCGAGGTTCGAGGCCGATCGGGAAAAAGATGGTAGGGATTTCCATTTCCCACACGTTATTACAGTCAGGAGCAATAGCTGACCGGATTTGGCTCGGTTTGATGCAGGGCCAATTTGTCAGTCAGTCGCAAGGAGAGCGGGAGAGGTCAACTGGTCGTGTGGCGTTCGGACGTTCTGTCCGGATGGCAGCGCGATGCAGTGAAATTTGCTTGCGGAGAACCATCAATTATCGGGGAGAAGGGGACAAAAAAATGGCTACGAAATATTTCGTCGAGCTCACATGAGCAGGCGAAACATTAGATAGCGCGTAAATAAACACGGCAACTACCTGATCTGTGCCGTAAGTCATTTGCGCGAAATCTTCATATTTTGTAACCATCGTTGCAACGCGAATGTCGTTCGCGTTTTCAAGGGAGTCGTCGTCGGGCTTGTCCTTTTCAGGAGGGCAATGTTTACGGCGTGCTGTGACGAAGGCGCCTGCCAGGTTGCCTGAGGAACAAAAATAATCCATTGCAGAATCAGGCTGAGGGAGCCATTCATGCTGAAAACACCCATTGCCGCAGCCGTTCTGGCTGCGTTGTCGCTTGGCTTTGTCGTCAACGCAAATGCCGACACTACGTCAGCTGCGAGCCAGTCCTCGTCGCAGGACACTACTCAATCGACGGGGACGGATTCCTCCAGTACCACTTCGACGGATCAGAAGGCGAAGAGTCTCGATGTTGTTGTGGTGAGCGGCTCGCTTATCAATAACGCGCAGATCCAGACGGCGACGCCGACGTACACCATCACTGCTGCCGACATCAAGGCACGCGGTTTCAATAGCGTCACCGAAGTGCTGCAGAGCGCCGTGCAGGCGAACGGCTACACGCAGGGACAGCAGTCAGGCGGTAGCTTTACGCAGGGTGCGCAAACGGTCAGCCTGTATGGACTTCCGCCTGAATTCACGTTGCTCTTGCTCGATGGCAAGCCGATTACCAACTTCGGTCAGCTGTACAACGGCACGAGCAACTTTACCAACATTTCGAACATTCCGATCTCCATGGTTGATCACATCGACGTGATCCCGGGCGGCGGTTCGTCGATTTACGGCTCCAGTGCGATTGCGGGCGTAGTCAATATCGTCACCAAGCAGCATATGGACGGCGGCGAGATTGATGTGCGCACCGGTAACTACTCCGGCGGCGGCGGCGCGAATCAGCGCATTAACGCGGCCTGGGGTCATCAATTCGGAAAGCTTGACGTCATGTCAGCCATCGAATTCGACAACTCTTCACCATTGTGGGGCTATCAGCGCCATTTGACGGATGGTACGGCCGGCGATCCCGCCGGTAACACCCCCTTCGTGGTGAGCGGCATCCAGAGCTATGGCACCATTGCTAATCCAGCCCCTACGCAAATTGGCTGGATTACTCCCCCGACTGGCTGCGGTGCGCTTAATGGCCTGTATGGTGGTTCGACTAGGCTGACTACGTCGACTGCACCTACCTCGCCTGGCCAGTACTGTGGCTCGCCGGAAGTGAACGGGTATACCACGTTCATCAATCAGAACCGCAGCTACGATGGCATGCTGAAACTGCGTTACGACGTTAGCGACAATCTGCGCTTGTACGCAGATATGCTGGTCGACTGGCAGCAGCAAAGGTGGCTGCCAGGTGCGGATTATATTTGGTGGGAACCGTCCAATCTGGGACCGGTCGGGGACCAGTACGGTAATCTCGTCATGCCTATGCACATTTTTGCGCCTGAAGAAATACCCGGTGGCTTTACAAGCCAGATGGAAACTCAGGATGACCTGATGTACCAGGGCGACATCGGCGCCAACGGTCACTTCGGTGATTCGGGCTGGGACTGGGATGTTTACTTCATGCGCTCAGGTGACCGCACTTCACTCGATCAGCCGGAGAGAAATAACAACGCGGTCAACAATTATTTTGAGCAGTTCTTCCAGCCGACTGCAACGCCGGGCGTTTACAACATCAATTACGCCGGGTTCTTCTCACCGATCTCCCCGGCTGCTTTCGCGAGCCTCGCCCAGAACCTCAACTCAGTTACGAATACGTGGGTCAACAACTCGCGTTTTACGGTCACCAACAGCAGTCTGTTCTCGTTGCCTGGCGGTGATGCAGGCCTGGCGGCATTGGTCGAAGGTGGCAGCGAAGCGTGGTATCAGCCGGCCAATCCGGCGCTCGTAAACGGTGATATTTGGGGTCTGACAGGTAGTTCGGGTGGCGGTCAGCGTTCGCACAAAGGTGCGGCCTTTGAATTCAACGCCCCGATCCTGAAGCAGCTGACGTTGGATCTGTCCGGCCGTTATGACTACTACTCGATCCCGGCGGGTGCTTCCAACAACAAGTTCACCTACAAAATCGGTCTGGAATATCGTCCCTTCGATACCTTGTTGATCCGCGGTAACTACTCCACAGCGTTCCGTGCGCCGGATATGTCAGCACTGTACTTGGGGCCAAGCGGATTCTATGAATCGGCGCAGGACCCGTATCTGTGCGCCCTTGCACATTCAAACAATTGCGGTTCCCCGGCGTTCCTGACCGAGTTCGTGGGCAATAATCTCTCCAATCCGGACCTGAAGCCGACCACAGCCACCAGTTGGACGGCGGGTTTTGTGTGGGCACCGATCAACAATCTGAGTTGGTCGGTCGACTTCCTGCACATCGATGTTACGAACGAGATCGCACAGCAGGACATTACCACTCTGCTCGCTATCGACTCGCAGTGCTTGCTCGGCCAGCAGGACCCTACGTCTCTGTTGTGCCAGAAGACCGAGGGCCAGGTGACGCGTAATTCCGCTGGTGCCATCACCAGCGTCAATTCATACTTCCAGAACATCTCTGCTGAAGATACGAAGTCGATCACGTCTCAGTTGAAATACATATTCCCCACGACGCCCGTTGGTACATTCAGTACTGAGCTGGATTACAACGACATGCTGAAGCACTCGTACGTTATCTATCCGGGCTCGCCGCCGGTCAACGAGTTGACGAACTTGTTCTACAGTAGCCAGTTCAAGGATGTAACGACGGCTGATGTCAGCTGGAACTATGGCAAGTGGAACAGTACGATCTACGTCCATCGCGACAGCTCAGCGCCGAACTACATCGGTTTTGACGAGGGTGCGAACCTGCCGGGTGCGGGTTGGCTCGGAAAATGGACAACCGTTAACTTCAGCTTGGAGTATTCGCCGGTTAAGAATCTGGATCTGTCGTTGATGATCAACAACGTCTTCAACAAGATGCCGCCTAGCGATCGGACTGATACGGTCTATCCGTACTTCGACACGTCGTTCTACAACGTGTATGGACGTGAGATCATGTTGCAGGCCAGCTTCCGTTTTGGTGGCGCGACCAAGTGATCTTTTGATGGGTAATGCTGTAGTTAGAAAAACGGGTCCGCAAGGACCCGTTTTTGTATCAGCTTGGCGGTCTTGCGTCAGTCAGAAGATGACGGACGGCTGCTTTACATCACCTTGTCACCCTTCAATGCCACATGCGCCAAAAGTCCGCGCTCTGGTCAGATTTCTCGTTTTCGATAGCAAGTGGTTGCGCGCAAAAAAAACCAGCGAAGAGTCCTTCGCTGGTTTCACCAAGAAGGTGACACCGGGGTTCTGATGACCCGACTCAGTCGCGCATGCGCTGCGTAAATGTCTAACGCATGCCTGCGGCGCGGGTCAAGGGTTGCTCAATGCATAGGACAGCACCGCTACATTGCGATTGTTTGGCAGGGTCAGGCTTTTCACCGTCTTGCTGCCGTTGATCGAGAACGAGTAGCCGTAGAGGTAAAACGTCCGGTTGTCGGTGCTGCCGCTGCTTGTGTCGCGGTAAGCCATCGTGACGGCCTTGGATTCGTTCGGATAGTCTTGCGGAGTAAACCAATCACTCAGGCTTTGGGTGAAGGCCGTGCTGGTGCCGTCGGTGTAATTGACGGTGAGGGTCTGCGAGGCCTGGTTGCCATTCAGGCCGGTGGCCAGGATGCTGAGTTCGCTGTATTGGCCTTGCGTAAGGTTGACGGTGCCGCCGCTCTGGGCATTGGTGGTGTTGGCAGCGCCCAAGGTGAAGCTGATGCCGTTCCAAGTCTGCGAGGTGCCTAACAGATTGGAGGAGTAGGCGTAGCCGTCGCCATCCAGTCCTCCCGTGCTGAACGATGTTCCATCGCTGTAGATGCCATAGATCTCGGTGGTCGTCGTGCTGCCGCCAAGGCCGGCATTGAGGGCGTTGGCGTAGGCAGCGGTTTCGTCCTCGCCGTTGTAGGTCTTGCCGGCAATATCGTCGTACAGCCACAGGAAGGCGCCGGTAATGCCGCACTGAGAATGCCAGCTGCTTATCGCGCTCTGCGCTGCTGGAGGCGTATCGTCGGCGTCCCAGACGCCAGGGAAAACCGGTACCGATCCGAAATTCCAGCCCGAACAGGGGCTGTTGCCCGCGCCGCCCGAGTAGGTTTGCAGATGCACGCCATCGACCGTGCCGGGGCTCTGGCTATTGATCGACGAAACCAGGGACGTCCAATAGGAGGCATTGGTGTACGGATCCACCTCTACTTTGTAGCCCAGTCCACTGAGCATGACGGCGAAGGCGGTGGTCGATGCGGCGTCGTAGCTGTTTTCGTCATCGAAATCGATGGCGTCGACCTCCGGCAGTGCCGCCTTGAGCGCTTGGAAGTCCTTGTAGAGGATGCTGCTCGGGCCGGTTCCTTGCGCGTTGACGAGTGCTTTGATGTCTTGCCAGTCACCGACATTCGACGAGCCGATGCTGAAAGTGATGCGCTTGGGCGTCCCTTGTTTCATGGTGGCGAGGTCTGACGCGAACGATGGCCAGGTGTTGTTGCCCACGTAAGTGCCGCCAGAAGTGAGCGGAAACTCGCCGTTGAAATTCAGGTCACCGGTCGAACTGACTTCGACGCTCCAGACGACGACTTCGGTGAAACCGGAATTCTCGATTTCCGAGATATTGCTCGCCACGTGCTTGTACATCGGGCCGCCGCCGAAGATGCCGGTATAGCCCGTGCTCTGGGCATGGGCTGTGCCGCCGGCGAAGGCGAGGCCCGAAATAAAAAACAACAGCGCCGCCTTGCGGCGTAATCCCGACGACTGCATCTCTATGCGCTTCATGGTCACGCTCTCCATTAGGGTGGACAAAAACGCGCCGACTGCCACACATACCCAGCCAATCAGGACACGAAGCGGCAAAGCGTTCGGCGCTGCTGAAGGGGAAGGCTGCGAATGCGTCGCGTAGGCCAGCGCCGGCGCCACACATTCGGATTGGAACTGGAACTGCATGCTTACAGCGTAGGAAGGTCTGTTCTTGTACGTGTTGCGAGCGAGAAAGCGGGCGGATCGCCGTAAGCGCAGCAAAGGAAATGGAATGGATTCGATGCCTGAAACGATGACGCGAGGCCATTCAAGGATCGCGTGACGCTTCGCCGATTTCACGACGCGGATGCATCAGTCGCTTCGTCAAATAGTTTTTCCAGGCAAAAAGCCACCCCGAGCCGTGGCGATTGCCGCGGCCTTTTTCACTGCGTTTCGGAAATAAGCAATCACCCCAATCCCTGGCGCGTGTCGCAGACAAGTCACTGTCTCACCACGCTGTCCCCAAGCTTCGGATGTGGATTTCAATCGATCCGATTTCCCGCGGCAACGGCATGCCGTCCACCTTGGGCGGAGCTATGAATAGGCCAACAAAAAGGCCATGTCAATAAAAATTTATATCGATTCAAATTTAGAATTTTTAAATGCATGGCTTTAACGCAAGAAGTCGCTAAGCCAAATCATGTTGCAAGGCAAAATATATTTGTATCGATTCAATCTTTTTCTGCAATTTGCCGAATGTTGCAGCCGCAAAAATAAGTGCCCTATGTCGCTTACCGATATAAGCGTCACGGACGTTTTCAAAAGAGCGTCAAATTGGCGTGAAAAACGCCATGTGCGCACAATTGACGAATTGCTTCTGCTGAGAAATCGATCCCATAGCGGCTGATCTGTTGCCTAGCGACAGAGAAATAACTGTCAAAGATCGACGCCGTTTTGTTGCATTGCAAGTTGCAAACTTTTTGGGAAGAGCACAAAGTAAATTTAGAACGATCTAAATTAGATTTAAACGATCTAATTTTAATCGTGCGAGATCCCAAAACGATGTTTGGCGTGGCAAAGGGGATTAACGAGAAGTACGCGTTGTAACCGCAGGGGAGCTTTCTGGCTTGCCTCAACACGGCGAGTGACCGTTTTGCCCGATTCCAAAAACAAAAGCGGGGCGGATAGGCAGTTGCACCAGTTCTGAAATGGCGAATTCTTTATCTTCCTGGGAGACGAAGGTGAATAAGAAATACCAGTTTCGTTTAAGCAGCGGCTTGCGCGCCAGCATACGCATGGGCCTGTGGGCCGCCGCCATGACCAGCGGTTCACTGTTTGCGCAGGGCATTACCGGTGGCGTCTATGGCAACTTGCCTCAAGGCAAGGACGTTGCTGCGGAAGTGAGCAACCCTTCAACGGGTTACGACAGCACTGTACGCGCCGACGCCAGTGGCCACTACGCGGTCACCGGGCTGATGCCTGGCCGTTATGTCGTCAAGTTGTTGCGCGATGGCAAGGTGGTCGATCAGCGCGATGTGATCGTTCAAGCCGGTTCCAACAGTGCCGCCATTTTCGAAGCGACGGCAGGCCAGAACGTGAAGCAACTGAACGCAGTGACTGTCACTGCCGCGCAACCAACGGTCAATGCGATCGACGTCACCACGAGCCAACAGGTCCAGACGTGGAATTCGACCAACATCAATCGACTGCCACTGCTCAACGGGGATCTTCTCAACGTCGCTTCCATGCAAGCCAACGTGGCGAGCATCACCAGTTCACATGGTGCATCCCCGCAGTTCAATGGCGCGTCGGGTACCGAGAACCGGTACTTCATCAATGAATTCAACGTCACCGACATGCAGCAGGGCGCGGTGCCGGACAAGATCCCGAACGAAGCACTTGCCACCGTCTCCACCATCAACGGTGGCATGGATGCCAAGTATGGCAGCGCCATGGGTGGCGTCGTTTCCGGCACGATCAAGCAAGGCACGAATCAGTTCCAGGCCGGCGTGGATCTGGCGTTCACGCCTGGCACGGGCACGCTCAATGAAAACAGCAAGAACGTCTACAACTACAACGGAAGCCTGGTAAGCGCCAATGAGTTGAACCACTGGTCGCCGAGCCTGGTGCAGGACTATTGGGCGTCCGGCCCGATCGTCCCTGACAAGGCGTTCTTTTACTTCCTGGTTGAGAATCAGCCGAACAACTACGGCCAGGGTTTGCAAGGCGTCACGCCGACCACGACCTATAACGGTCAGTACAAAACCCTCACCAAGGAAAGCAACCAGCAGGTGCTGGGCAATTTCACCTGGAATATTGCCAGCGGACACACGCTCAACATCTTCTTCGACCACCAATACAATTACGGCACCGCCTCGCAATATCCCCTGGCGACACCGTATGACCCCAGCAGCGCATCACCGGTGCTGCAGAACTGGAGCGGGCAGGTCTGGCGCGACCTCATGGCGGTGGCCAACTACCACGGCCAGATCACCGATAACTTTTCCGTCGCGGCGATGGTCGGCACGTCCCAGCAGTATTTCACGTCCTATCCGCAATACGGCATCAACATACCGTACGTACAGTTGGCGGATCCCAATAACCCGAACAATACAAAGACCCTGTCCAACGGCGCGAGCAGCCTCTATTACAACAATTACCGCATGATGGGATCGCGCGTCGACTTCACCTGGGATGTTACCGACAATCATGAAATTACCTTTGGCGGGGAGCAGTACAGCCCCACCATGGCGCAGGCCAATATTCCAAACCCGAACAGTTGGACTTACACCGGTTGCAGCACCACGCTTGGGCCGAACGAGCCTTGCCAGATCAACGGCCAGACCATCAACCCGCTGACCAATCAGCCCTTCGCCCCGGGGACGAAGTACGTCACCTTGGCATACGCTCCCCGCGTCTATTACAACAGCTCTCCCACCTACGGTTTCTATCTGGCCGATACCTGGCATTTCGCGGATAACTGGACGGCGTATATCGGCGGGCGTTACGACAATTACGCCATGACCGACAACATCAACGTCAAGATGTACAGCAAGGGCAACGCCACGCCGCGGCTTGGTGTGGCCTGGGACGTGCATGGCGATTCGAGCCTGAAAATCGGTGCCACCGCAGGTGAGTACACCGAGGGCATACCGCTTTATTTCAACGCCTATGGCGGCACGCCGGGTCAGGGCTATATTCACACCACCAACTACTATCTGTACTCCGGCATGGGAGCCAATTCCGTCCCGACCGGTTTGACCCAGGTCGGTACAACCCAAGGCAGCGCCGGCAGCGGTCTCCACTATCTGACGCCCGGACAGTTCATTGCGACCTCGGCGCAAAACGCCAAGCTGAAGCAATTCCAGATCTACGCGCAGCAAAAACTCGGCAACAACTGGGTAGCCGGTGCCACGCTGTTCACCAGCGAACTTACCGGGCTGCCAAATCTCGACAGCAATACGACTCAGCTGGCGTCATACCTCGCGAGCAAAGGCTATCCGAACGCTTTGTTGCTCGGGCAATACCTGATTACGCCGGGCAAGGACATCACCATTCCTGTGCAGTTGAATGGTGCAAACAGCCCGCTCACCATGTTTACGTTCCCGAACAGCGTCATCGGTTACCCCTCGTTGCACCGCAGGATCTATCAGTTCAGCCTGAACATGGATCATGCCTACTCCGACGACGAACCCTACTACCTGAGCGCGTCCTACACATGGCGGCATGAGTTCGGCAACACCGACGGCACGACCAGTTACGCCTCCAGCAATCAGGGCAGCGGCGTCGCCAACACCGGGGCAACCGCCTATGACAGCGGCCTGTCGGCCCCGGGCTTCCTGCAAGGCGCAACAGGCAATCTGGCCGACGACATTCCCTCCACCTTCAAGGTGTTTGGGTATTACAAGTTCGCCCACCAGGACAACTTCTTGAAGGGCCTGCGTGTCGGCGGTGCGTTTACGTACTACGCCGGTGGTCCGGTCAATTGCCTTTCCACCTATCCACAAAGCGGAAACTTGGCGGTGGGCAGCAACCAGGTCACCAGTGTCAACGCCTATTACTGCAATACGCTGCAGAATGCGCTGAACGGCAATCCGGTATCGTCCACCATCGTCTACCCACGCGGCAGCTACACCCGCCTCCCGTCATACCGGCAGGTAGATCTGGATATCGGCTACGACTGGAGCATTCGCGACAATGTGTTTTCGCTGGATTTGAAGGTGCTCAATCTCTTCAATCAGCAGAGCATCACCTCGTATGTTGACCAGATAACCAACGGCAACGGCCAGTTCAATGCCAACTTCATGCAGCCGAGCACGTTCCAGCAGGGGCGTGAGGGACAGCTGGTGTTCCGCTGGCAGTACAACTAGCCGTTTGTCGTATCATCCGAGGCAGTAATCGCGCCGCCGCAGCCTAGTGACGCGGCGGCGTTTTTCGTAGGCCGGTAAATGGCTGGTGGCCGATCGGCAAGGTTTTCGGGAGGCGAGGTTGAATCCGCTATTGCATGGCTTGGACGTTGCCGCGGCGAACCAGGTTATCGCCACGGCGCGGGCATTGGAGATGGGGCAGGCGGCGCAGGCTGCGAATCTGTTGGCGCCTTTGCTGACGCATCATCCGGATCACCCGGAAGTTTTGCGTCTTCATGCGAGCATGCTGAGCGCGCGCCGCGAGCACAAGTCAGCGTTGCGCGACATGCGGCGCGCGCTGGATCAGCGTCCGCAAGACGCGATGTACAACAATAGTTATGCCGTCATGCTTGCGGAAGCGGGCGAACTCGATCTGGCCATCGAGTTTTTGCGCCGCGCCTGCGAAATGCAGCCGAACCTTGCCGTAGGCTGGTACAACCTTGGCCTGTTTTTGATGCGCAGCGCTCGTTTCGATGAAGCGAGGGATGCGCTTCGGCGCGCAATCACTTTCGCGCCCGACTATGCCGCAGCGCGCGCGCAGTTTGCCGATCTGCTGCGCATGGACAATTTTCGCGACGAAGCCATCGCCGAATACCGGAAACTGCTCGCCGAGCAGCCCTGGGCGGGCATGGCGTGGTGGGGCTTGGCGGAGATCAAGACGCTGCGCTTGGGCGCCGACGATAGCGACGCCATCCGGCGCGCGATGGCGCATCCGCGTGCCAGCGATGGCGATCGCATTGCCATGGGTTTTGCTTTGGCCAAGGCGGAGGACGATCAAGGCCGCTATGCGGAATCCATGCAGGCGTTGGCTGCGGCGAATGCCATTGCCCAGCGGCATAGAACGTGGGATACGGCGGTCTTTGCGCGAACCATCGCGTCGATCAGCGCCGCAACGTGCAAGGCCGATGCCGGGGAAGGCTTGGGCTCGGAAGTCATTTTTATC
>Ga0153933_1000073_pt1 | contig 57496 bp, 57 predicted proteins | sample TSNJ017MetaG_FD_102275 | JGI IMG/M metagenome (GOLD analysis project Ga0153933, IMG submission 102275) | Attine ant fungus gardens microbial communities from New Jersey, USA - TSNJ017 MetaG | ecosystem: Host-associated > Fungi > Mycelium > Unclassified | place: USA: New Jersey, Wharton State...
AGCCCCGGTGGCGCGATGCGGCGGGCCAGCGGCGCGACCGCTAGGCCTGCGAGCGCGGCGGCAGCGACCGCGGTGACGCCGCCGCCGACAAAGCTTTCGGTCCAGGCGATACCAGCCTTGTCGAGCGCGCGCACGACAAGGGCACGGACGCCGCAGGGCGGCGCCAGGGTGGCGAGCGGCAGCGCATCGCCGCGTGGCCATACGAAGCGTTTTGTCGCGAACCAGCCGAACTCGTCCTCGGCGAGCTTCTCGCCGCCGCGCCGGCTGCCCTCCTGGCGCACGATCACGGCGTCGTATTCTCCGGCATCGTAGCCATCGAGCACCTCGCGCGAAAAGCCGATGGTGACGCCAAGCACAAGCTGCGAGGCCATCGCATGCAGTCGCTCCAGCAGCGGCACCAGCTCGGGGCCGGCGGCGTGATCGCTGATCCCGAGCGTCAGCTGCTGGCGCGCCGGCCGCTCGCCGGACAGTGCACGGTCATGGGCTTCCATCAGCGCGCGGGCGTGGTGCAGGAAGGCCGAGCCGTCGGCGGTGAGCCGCACCGCCCGCGGCGAGCGCTCGACCAGCCGCTTGCCGAGCAGCGTTTCGAGCCGCTGCAGCTTCATGCTGATCGCGGCCTGGGTGGTGCCGAGCGCCTCGGCTGCGCGGGTGAAGCCCTGTAATTCCGCGACGAGGAGGAAGGCCTGCACGGTATCGATGTCGAGCGTCATCAATGATCGTTATCATTGCTATTGATATAGATAAGATACCAAGATGATGTGGAAAGGTCTAGCTAGGGAAGGCGCGGTTCACTCGCGCCAACGGAATTTCAAGGAGAACGATCATGCCCCTCATCACCGTCACCTACGCCACCTCCCGCCAGACCCCGACGCTGAAGTCGGACATCGCTGCGGCCGTGTCGGAACTCACCGCCGGAATCCTGCACAAGGATCCCAAGGTCACCGCCATCATCGTGAAGTCGGCCGATGCCGCCGACTGGTTCGCCGGCGGCAAGTCGCTGGCCGAGCAGAATCTCGCGAGCTACTGGCTGGATATCCACGTCACCGAAGGCACCAACACCAAGGACGAGAAAGCGGCCTATCTCGTAGCGCTGTTCAGGAAGATGGGTGAATTGCTCGGGCCGCTGCACACCGAAAGCTACGCCCATGTCGACGAGGTCAAGGGCGACGCCTACGGCTTTGGCGGCCTGACCCAGGAGCGGCGCTACATTGCCGGCAAGCTCGAGGTCGCGCCGCAGAAGGCGGCGTGAACTCTGCCTCGCTACGTCGTTGCTTCCGGCTGGTGTGCCGCCGTGTCGCCGAACACCTCGGCGAACGCCTGCCGGAGCGCGATATCGAGATCGGCCAGCGTCACAGGCAGCCCGAGGTCGACCAGCGAGGTGACGCCGTAGCGGGGATCGACCACGCCGCAGGGCACGATCGACTGGAAATGCGAGAGATCCGGCTCGACATTGATCGCGATGCCGTGGAACGAGACCCAGCGCCGCAGCCGGACGCCGATCGCGGCGATCTTGTCCTCGAAGCCCGGTCCCTTGTCGGGACGCCTGACCCAGACCCCGACCCGGTCCTCGCGGCGCTCGCCACGGACATTGAAGGCCGCAAGTGTGCGGATGATCCATTCTTCCAGTGAGGCGACATAGGCGCGGACGTCGGGCCGGCGCCGCTTCAGGTCGAGAATCACATAGGCGACCCGCTGGCCCGGGCCGTGATAGGTGACCTGGCCGCCGCGGCCGGTCTGGAAGGTCGGAAAGCGCGGATCGAGCAGGTCGCCGGCCTTGCCGCTGGTCCCGGAGGTATAGAGCGGCGGGTGTTCGAGCAGCCAGACCAACTCCGGCGCCGTTCCTGCGGCGATCGCCGCCACCCGCGCGTCCATCTCGGCGACAGAATCAGGGTAGGGGACCGGATGGTCCGAAATCCGCCATTCGACCGCGCCGCCGCCCGGGGGCAGGGCAAAGGTCGTCAAATCAAGGCTTTGGCGATCGTTAACCATTGGCTAACTCTAACGTGGTCAGGTGAATCCACAATTTAGTTCCAGTTCGGCGGTTCAGAAGTGGCCACCCTCGATAAAGTCAGCGTTGATCTCATGGTGGTCCTCGGCACGACCACCATGCCTATCCACCAGGTGATGCGGCTGTCCCGCGGTGCCATCATCGAACTGGACGCGACCGAGGCCGACGAGGTCAAGATCCTCGCCAACAACCTCCCGGTCGCCAGCGGCGTCGTTCTGGTCGACCGAAACCGGATTGCGGTCGAGGTCAAGCAAATGCTGCCGAAAACACCCGATGTCAGGTAGTTAATTCGCTCACCAAGCGCCTTGTCCCTGCATCTCTGATTTGTTACATGGCGCCGTCGATCCGGCGGTGCCCCAAGGGTTCCATCCCAAGGGTTCCACCCGGTATCCCAAGCGCTCGTGGCGGAATTGGTAGACGCGCTGCCTTGAGGTGGCAGTGAGTAAAATCGTGGGGGTTCGAGTCCCTCCGAGCGCACCAGCAATACAGCCCAAGTTCGGCTTGCCCGGCCGCTTCCGGGAGCGGATGCATCATGCCCGTTCGGCGGCATCGGCAATTTTCGGGGCGGCGGTGCCGGTCGATGCCCGATCTGTAATACCGGTCGCGTAGTTTCGCAGATGCATGACCTCGAGGTTCGGCACGGCCGGTCCGAGGTGCCCTGGTTCTGCCGGCCGCGCGGCGACGAGCCTTGATCACCCGGAGCGCCCGATGACGTTCTTGAGCTATGCCTACCGTGCCGCCTCCAACTTCGTGTTCCTGGGGCTGGTCTATTTCAGCCTGAACTTTCTGGAGCGGTACGAGCAGCGCGCGACGGTCGCGATCCTGGTCCTGGTCTATGCCGCGATGCATGCCTTCTCGGCCCTGCGCTCGTTCTACTTTTTCCAGCGCATCGAGCGGCTGGAGGGCGAGACGCGCCGCCTGGCTGTGGCCGCGGGCGAGGGGCCCAATTCGGCGGCCTCGCGCAAGCAGATCATCGGCGACGTCACCGAGCTGCGCCACGCCGGCGAGATCAAGGCCTATATCGATCTGTTCTTCCTGGCGCTGGTGATTCTGCTCTGCATCGCCAAGATCGTCACGAGCTAGTCTAGTCCGGCACCCGCTTGGCGATCGCCGCGGCCTCGGCGCGCGGCGCGCGCTTCTTCAGGCTGGCGACGTGGACGGAGTCTGCGTTCTGCTCGGCATGCTGAGGCGCTGGACGGCCCTTGCCGTGGGCTGCGCCCGGCGGCAGATGCGCGGTCTTCTTGGCGCCTTTGACCTGACGCGCGGGGAGCGCCTGTGCGCGGGGCGCAGCTGACGCCGCGACCTGCGCGACGCCGTGATTGGCGTGCGATCTGGCTGCGAGCAGCGTCAGGCTTTCGCCCTCGGGAATCCGGAACACGCTTGCCGCTGGAGCAGACAGGGTCGAGGCAGGATCGATCGGCGCGACATGCGGCTGCGGCCATAGCGCCTGATGGGGCTGGCCGATGCGGGCGTGCTGGGCGTGATCGAGCGCCTCGGCATCGCGCCAGTCGAGGTCTGAGAACACCGGCGCCGGCAGCGTCTTGCTCGCGGTGTAGACGAAGTTCGGAACCCTCGGCCAGCGCGAGACCGCCACGGTCTCCGACGGCGGATGCATGAACCATTGCTGCGGCTCGGTCGGCGTCGCCGGGCGATCCGCCGTCGCGGGCACGACGTGGACGATGCGGTAGCCGCGCTCCTTGAGCGTGGCCAGGATCCGCGGCAGCGCCGCCACCGTGCGCGGCTGGATGTCGTGCAGCAGCAGGATGCCCTTGTGATGCGCCTCGATGCGCTGGATCGCGAGGTCATAGACCCGCTGCGGCGAGATGTGGCGCCAGTCGTCGGCCGGAAAGTCGGCGCTCCAAGTCTGGATACCCTGCGAGGCCAGGTAATTCTCGACGCCCACGGCGCGCATCAGTCCGGGAATCCGGAAGAACGGCGCGAGCTTGCTCTTGTCACCGTTCAACGCCGCCAGCGCGGAGGCGATGCCGTCGTCGATCTCCTGCTTCGCCTTTTCGATCGGCATCTTGTTCATGGTCAGCGGATGGTGCTGGGTGTGCGTGCCGATGGTGTGTCCGGCAGCGGCGAGCTTGCGCACGCCCTCCGGATTCGCCTTGGACTGCTCGCCGATCTCGAAGAAGGTCGCCTTGATGCACTGGCTGGCGAGGATAGCCAGCACCTGGTTCGAGTATTTCGGCAGCGGACCGTCGTCAAAGGTCAGCACCACCTCATGATCGGCGAGCGGCAGCGTCTCGCGGTACTGCATGGTCCCGATCCGCGGATGCTCGGTCGGATCGACGACGAGGGTGCGCGAGGTGCCGAGCGCGTTCGGGTTGCCCGGGCATTCCGCGGCACGGGCCGGCTCCGCCATGCCGTTCAGGACCATGACGCAGCCCAAAAGCGCCACGGCGATGACGGTCCGGGACAGCTTGCGGATGTCAATCAAAACGCTGGCAAACATGGACCCTCGGCCGCATTCCAAATGCACTGAAAAATCCTTAACGGCGGCGCCATGAATGCCGCCTTAACGATCTGTAATCAGCCGCGGCTCCCGGTTCAATGTGTCTGTTCGGACACGGTTTTCGTCGCCGCCGGGACGATATGGACGATGCGGTAATTGTGGTCGTGCAGATAGCGCAAAAACGCCGGCAGCATCTCGTCCGTCCGCTGCTGCGGGTCATGCAGCAGGAGAATCCCCTTGCGGATGACTTCGAGGCGCCCGGTCAGCACCCTCAACTCCTCCTCAGGGGTCATCTTGTTCCAGTCACCGGCCCAGAAATCGGCTCCGAACACCGCGATTCCGCGTTTCTGCAGCCGGTCCAGCAGGTCGGGCGTCGATTCGAAATAGGGGAAACGGAAGAACGGCGTGCTCGGGGTCGTGCTCGCGGTTCCCCGCAGCGCTTTTTCGACCGCCGCAATGCCGCGGTCGATGTTGGCCTCGGCCTGGTCCGTCGGCAGCCTGTCGAGATGCGGATGGTCCCAGGTGTGATAGCCGATGGTGTGGCCGAGCCGTGCGACCTTGCGCACCATGTCGGGATATTCGGTCGCGTTGAGGCCGACCATGAAGAAGGTCGCCCTGACGCATTCGGCCGCGAGCGCCGTGAGCACCTTGTCGGTCTTCCCCGGCGTCGGCCCGTCGTCGAAGGTCAGCACGATCTCGTGGTCCTCGAGCGGCAAGGTCTGCGGAAAGCTCTTCAGCCCCACGCGCGGATAGGTCGCAGGGTTCACCTCGAGCACGCGCGAGGTGCCGAGCGCGTCCTGGCGCGGACACTCGGCGGCGCGCGCGGACGCGGCGAGGGCGACCGGCGCAAGCGCGGCGAGCATTGCAATGGCGTTCCGAAGCGAACGTCCGTTCAAAATATTTCTCATTGCACAGGCCGTTGCCGGTTAGGTAATCCGTTCCTGACAACTCAGACCAATTCCCCACCCCTGTCAAACCGGTGAGTTACGGCATGGCCGAGAAAATCGACGCGGCCCGACCGGCCGGGACAGAGGTCCTCGACCGCATGCCGATGCGGGACGAGGAGGGCCAGCTGCGCCCTGAATTTGTCCAGGAGATGACCCGCGCCATCCACGCCGCCGACCGGCCGTTGCTGTGTGAGGTGGTGGCGGAACTGCACGAGGCCGATCTCGGCGACCTGATCGCCGCGCTGGCGCCCGAGGACCGCGTCAACCTGGTCGAGATCACGGGGGCGGATTTCGACTTCTCGGCGCTCAACGAGGTCGACGAGACGGTCCGCGAGGAGATCCTCGAGGAGCTCGAGCCGGAGACGGTCGCCGAAGGCGTCCGCGAGCTCGAATCCGACGATGCCGTCGAGCTGCTGGAGAGCCTCGACGAAGAGGACCAGGAAGAGATCCTGGAGAAGCTGCCGCAGTCCGAGCGCGAGGACATCGAGCGCAGCCTGCTGTATCCGGAAAACTCGGCCGGCCGGCGGATGCAGACCGAGTTCATCGCGGTGCCGCCGGCCTGGACCGTGGGCCAGGCCATCGACTATGTGCACGACACCGCCGATTTGCCGGACCGCTTCTACGAGATCTATGTGGTCGACGCCGAGCGGCACTGGCTCGGTGCCGTGCCGCTCGACGTGCTGCTGCGCGCCCGCCGCTCGGCACCGATCACGGATGTGATCGACGAAGACCATCGCCGCGTCTCCGCGCTGGAGGACCAGGAGGAGGTCGCGCGGATATTCGGCAAGTACAATCTGGTCGCAGCTCCCGTGGTCGACACCACCGACCGGCTGGTCGGCGTGATCACGATCGACGACGTCGTCGACGTGATCGAGGAGGAGGCCGACGAGGACCTCAAGGCGCTCGGCGGCGTCACCCATCCCGAAGAGCTTTCCGACACGGTCTGGACCATCGCCCGCGGCCGCTTCAACTGGCTCCTAGTCAATCTCGCGACCGCCTTCCTCGCTTCCTCGGTGCTCGGCCTGTTCGAGGGCCAGCTCGAGAAGATGGTGGCGCTCGCGGTGCTGGCGCCGATCGTGGCGAGCCAGGGCGGCAACGCGGCAACCCAGACCATGACGGTGGCGGTGCGCGCACTTGCCACCCGCGAGCTCGGCTCCTTCAACGCGATGCGCGTCGTGCTGCGCGAGACCATGGTCGGGCTGGTCAACGGCATCGCCTTTGCGATCATCACCGGTGTTGCCGCATTCGCCTGGTTCAGGATCCCCGGCCTCGGGATGGTGATCGGGCTTGCGATCATCTGCAATCTGGTCGCCGGCGCGCTCGGCGGCATCCTGATCCCGATGGTGCTGGAGCGGGTCCGGGCCGACCCCGCGGTCGCTTCCGGCACCTTCGTCACCACAGTCACCGACGTGGTCGGCTTCTTCTCCTTCCTCGGCATCGCCACGCTCTGGTTCGGCCTGAACTAAATTAGCGTTTTCGAGCCAAGCGGCACCGGTTCGCGCGAAGACAACGCGTCAAACGAGGGGCCGTTTATCGTTAATCGGGCCTTAATCGCCTTCACCGATGATGTTGCCATTCCCAAGAGGGGGACAGCATGCAGCGCTTGCGGCTCAAGGCGGACGGACGGATCGTCGAATTGCGCAACGGGCAAGAATTCCCGCTCAGCCCGGTGCTGCCCGCGATGGCGCGACCTGCCGCAGCGCAGCCGGCCGTGCGTGACCTGCGCCGCCGCGCGCAACTGACCCAGACCGAATTCGCCGCCAGGCTCGGCGTTCCCGTCGAGACCATCCGCAACTGGGAGCAGGGCAAGCGCGCGCCCCGCGGCCCCGCCCGCGCGCTGCTCGCCGTGATCGCCCATTCGCCCGAGACCGTGTTCGCGGCGTTGCGAAGCGAGCCGACGCCGGCGTGAGGCGGACGCGGGACGCGCGTTCTCCGCCGGTGCAAATCAGTCAGCCCCTCAAATACCCCGCAAGCGGTGCGCTCATTGCTGGTCGGAGCCCGAGACCGGTTTCGGACCAGCCCGATCGTCGCCTGTTTGTCCGACCGCTGCTTTGTCCTTCTTCAGCGACGCGGGCCGCAGCCGCTCGCGAGCGGCCTGGAACACGACGTAGAGCGGTGGGATTGCGAAGATGCCGACGAAGGACGCGAGTATCATGCCGCCGAACACCGGGGTGCCGACGTCGCGGCGTGCGAGCTCGGAAGCGCCTGTCGCAATGACCAATGGCAACAGTCCGAGGATGAAGGCAAACGACGTCATCATCACTGGACGGAAGCGCAGACGGGCGCCTTCCGTAGCGGCCTCGAGCAGAGGCACGCCATCTTCGCGCTTCTCCTTGGCGAATTCGACGATCAGGATGCCGTTCTTGGCGGCAAGGCCGATCAGCACCACCATGCCGATCTGAGCGTAAAGATCGAGCGTGAGGCCGCTCAAGACCATGGCAATGAAGGAGCCGAGAATGCCGACCGAAACCGACAGCAGCACAGGTACCGGAATCGTCCAGCTTTCGTACAATCCGACCAGGAACAGATAGGCGAACAACACCGCAAAGCCGAGGATTATCCCGGTCTTACCCTCCGCGCGTTTCTCCTGGAAGGCCGTGTCGGTCCATGTACCGGCGTAGCCGGCGGGCAACGTCTTGGCGGCCACGGTTTCCATAGCCTTCAGCGCCTGTCCGGACGAGACGCCGGCTGCGGGAGTTCCTTGCACGGTCACCGCGCGAAGATTGTTGTAACGGATCAGCGCCGGCGGACCGACCGCGACACGCGCTTCCGCCAGGCTCCGAAGCGGGATCATCTTGCCTTCGGCATTCCTGACGTTGATGCGATAGATATCGTCGACGCTGGCGCGGTCGGATGCCTCCGCCTGGACGTTGACTTGCCACCGCCGGCCGAACAGGTTGACGTCGTTCACGTAGATGCCGCCAAGTGACGCCTGCAGCGCCTGGAAGACATCGCTCAACTGTACCCCGAGGATCTGGACCTTGTCGCGATCGATATCGAGGTAGACCGACGGATTGGTCGCCGAGAACGTGCTGAACACGCGGTTCAATTGCGGATCCTGGTTGGCAGCGACAACGAGGCCGCGCAGGACCTGCGCCATCGCCGTCGGCTTGCCGCCGCGCAGGTCTTGCAGCACGTAAGCGAAACCGCCGCCGGTACCGAGCCCGATGATCGGGGGTGGCGCCAGGGGTACGACCACCCCCTCACTGATCTGGCGGAATTTGGCACCGAGGCGCGGAATCAGCGCCGCCGCGCCGAGCGATCGATCCTTCTTGCGCTCGTCGAACGGCTTGAGGGTCACGACGATGAACGCAGCGTTGGATGCAGAATAGTTGTCGATGAAGTTCAAACCGATGACCGAGGTATAGTCGGCGACCGCCGCGTCCTCTTTGAGAATCGCCTCGGCCTGCTGGATCACGCCGGCGGTTCGCGCGACGGACGAAGCGCCGGGTAACTGGACGACCACAAACAGCGCGCCTTGATCATCCTCCGGCAGGAAACCGGTGGGCGTGATTTTCGCCAGGCCGACGACACCCGCCCCCGCAACTGCGACCATGACGAGCCCGATGATCGACAGCCGTACGATGCGGGCTACCGCCCCGCCGTAGAGGTCACGCACATGGTCGATTCCGCGCATCACATAGCCGATCGGACCGCGGCGCGGCCCGTGATGCGGCCGCAGCAGCACGCCGGCCAGCGCGGGAGAGAGGGTGAGCGCGTTGATCGCCGAGAGCAACATCGACACCGCGACGGTGACGGCGAACTGGCGAAACAATTCGCCAGAGATACCCGGAATGAACGCCACCGGCACGAACACCGAGAGCAACACCATGGTGATGGCGACAATCGGGGCGGTGATGTCGACCATGGCGCGCTTGGTCGCCTCGCCGGGCGACAGTTCCGGATGCTCCTCCATCACTCGCTCGACGTTCTCGACCACGACAATGGCGTCATCAACCACGATGCCGATCGCGAGCACCACCGCGAGCAGGGAGACGGAATTTGCGGAATAGCCAACGGCGAGCAACACAATGAATGCGCCAATCAGACTGACCGGAACGGCAATGGTCGGAATCATGGTTGCGCGCAGGTTGCCGAGGAAAAGATAGACCACGATCACGACGAGGACGAACGCCTCAAACAGGGTCTTCAGCACCTCATGGATGGTGTCGGTCACGAAGACGGTCGGGTCGTAGGTAACTTTCCAGTCCAGATCTTCGGGAAACCGCTTCTGCAATTCCTCGACCTCAGCGCGTACTGCCTTCAAGGTGGCGATCGCGTTTGCGCCGGGGCTCTGGTACATCGCGATGGCTGCCGCCGGCCCGCCGTTGAAGCGGGTATCGCGGTCTAGATTTGCCGCCCCCAACTCTATTCGCGCCACGTCGCCCAGGCGCAGCACCGATCCGTCCGGATTGGTGCGCACGACGATGTTCTCGAATTCCTTCGGGGAAGCCAGTCGGCCTGTGGTCTGGATGTTGAGCTGGAGTTGCTGATCATTCGAGATCGGACGTGCGCCAATCCGCCCGACCGCCGCCTGGACGTTCTGCGACTTGATCGCGTTGATGATGTCCCCGGTCGTCAGATTGAGGCCGGTGAGCCGATCGGTCCGTACCCAGGCGCGCATCGAATAGTCCTGCGGACCCCAGAGGCTCGCGTCCCCGACACCCGGCGTGCTCCTGATCGGATCGAGCATATTGATCGTGACATAGTTCGATAGGAACAATGAATCGTGCGTATGCTTGGGCGAATACAGCGCGATCACGCCGAGCAAGGCGGACGACTTCTTCTTCACCGTGACGCCTTGTTGCTGCACAGTTTGTGGCAGGCTGGACAGCGCGATCTGCACCCGGTTGTTCACGTTGACGGTGTTGATGTCGGGATTGGTGCCGAGTTCAAAGGAAATGATGAGCGTGTAGCTGCCGTCGTCGCCGCTGACGCTCTTCATGTAGATCATCTTGTCGACGCCGACGACCTGCGCCTCGATCGGCTGAGCGACCGTCTGGTCGACCACGGCGCTGTTGGCCCCGGGATAGACGGTCGTGACCGACACCTGCGGCGGCACGATGTCGGGATATTGGGCGATAGGTATGGAATAGAGCGCGAGCGCGCCGGCTATCGTCGTCACGATGGCAATGACGATCGCAAGCCGCGGCCGATCGACGAAGATGGCTGATAGCATGGCCTCAGCCCCCCTGATTGAGATCCGGCTGAAGCGGGGTAGCGCGCACCGAGGCGCCCGGACGCACGGCCTGGAGCCCCTGTACGATGATGTCCTCGCCGCCGTTGAGCCCGGACTCAACGACGACGCCGGTACCGGATTCCTTTGTAGGCTTGACCCGCTTCACGACCGCCTTGCCGTCCTCCACCACGAACACGTAGACCCCCTCCTGATCGGCGATGAGGGCGGTCTGCGGCACCACGACTTGCTCCCTTACGCTGCTCCCTTCCAGATCCACCTGCACCCGCGCGAATTGACCGTCGATGAGGCCGGAATCGGGATTCGGGAAAGTGGCTCGCACCAGAACCGTGTCGGTGGTGCGATCGACCGTCACATCGATGAAGTTGATGCGTCCCGGATGGTCGTAGGTGGTGCCATCGGCGAAACGGAGCTGCGCCTTGATGGCGCCGACATCGAGCTTGATCCCGGCCTCACGCGCTCTCAGAAAATCGCGCTGGCTCACCGGGAACGTCACGTACATCGGGTCCTGGCTGACGATCGTGGTCAGCGTGCCCGTGTCCGGACCGACGAGATTGCCTTTGGTTATGTTGGTTTTGCTGGCCTTGCCGGCGATCGGCGACGCGATATCGGTGTAGCCGAGATTGATCTTGGCGGTCGCGAGGCTGGCCTCGTCCGATATGATCTGGCCCGCGGCCTGATCGTCGGCAGCCTTCGCCTGATCGCGTGCCACCACGGTGCCGGCGTTCTTGTCGAGCAAATCCTGGGCGCGCTGAAGCTGCACTGCGCTGAGCTCCTTGGCCGCCTTGCTGCGCTCGAGCGCGCCTTCTGCCTGCTGGACCGCGGTCTGGAACAATCCCTTTTCGATGCGATAGAGGGGGCCGCCCTCCTTGATCGGGTCGCCTTCCTTGAACAAGACCTCTTCCAGAAAGCCGGTTACCCGCGCCTTGATTTCGACCCGGTTGATCGCCTCGACACGGCCAACGAAATCGAGCGAAGGGGTTACCGGCTTGCGTTCGGCCTTGACGACCCCGACTGGAACGGCAGTGGGTGTCTGTTGTGCATGGGAAGGCGAGAACGATGCGCCCGCCACCACAACGGCAAGAATCGCAGCACGCATGATAGCTCCCCCTTGCGTTACCAGGAGACCTTGCAAGTCAGGCAATTATCGAGCGCGCGAACTCCAGAAGGAGGGCGTTACCGACCCTCGCACGGGCACCGGCACTCCTATGCTCGCCGGAAAGCTGTCCGGGCTACTACCTTCAATTGTCGCAGGAGGCTTGATCCGAATCAATATTAATCGCGCTGCAACCAGCCTCGCACAGCTCCGGCGCGATCAGGGCAAAGCGGCGAAAGCTCGCGAACTTTTGGCTCCGGTTCGGCGCAGGGTACTGACAGGCCGCGGCGCATCGGGATGCCCCGTCAACGATGCGCGCCAGAGGCCGAGGCTGCGCTCCGGCAAACGAGCCTGAAGCTGCGCCTATCAAGCTTGTCGCGCTGTTGCTAAACTGGATGACCAACAGAGAGACGGCCACTGCCTCGCGACAGGGGTAACTCATGAGTGCAATCGCGCTATCGTGCATCACGTTTGCATGCATCTCAGGCGGCGCCCTGCTCGGTATGTTCCTTCCTGGACATCACCTGAACACAGATGACAAGGATGTAATCAGGCTGGGCACGGGCCTCATCGGGACGATAGCCGCGCTTGTCCTTGGTCTGCTGATCGCCTCGGCGAAGGGCTCCTACGACACGCAGAGCACTCAAGTCACGCAGATGACAAGTAATGTTGTCCTGCTCGACAATCTGCTGGTGCAGTACGGGTCGGAGACGAACGACTTACGCAATCTGTTGCGGCGCGGCATCGTCGTTCTTGCCGATCGAATGTGGCGCGAGAAGAGTTCCGAGGTGGCCAACGCGCGCCCCTTCGAGGCGAGCGCCGCAGGCGAAGCATTCTTTGCGAAGCTTCTGCAGCTTTCGCCGCAGAACGATTCCCAGCGCTCCGTGCAAGCCAGGGCCATTCAGGTCGGCACCGACATTGCGCAAACCCGCTTGCTGCTGTTCGCACAGGCGAACAACTCGATCCCTATGCCGTTCCTGGTGGTGCTGATTTTCTGGCTCACCATCATCTTTGGAAGCTTCGGCCTGTTTGCCAGACCCAACGCAACCGTTTTCGGCGCGCTGTTCGTTTTTGCGCTGTCGGCCGCCGGAGCGATCTACCTGGTCCTGGAGCTGGGTCATCCATTCGCAGGTTTGATGCAAATTTCCAGCGCACCACTGCGCGACGCCCTCACGCCGCTCAGTCCCTGAGCCGTTCGCATGATCGGGGCTTCGCGATGTCCCCATGCTTGTCGTCGGTTGCATAAAACCGACACAAGTCTGTTACCGGCGGCGGCTAACTAGTCGCACGTCAACGTCATAATTTTGCAAAAACAGGGGCACTCCGGTGAAAGCCAAATTTCTTTCGACGGTCGGAATCTGTCTGACCGCCGCCGTTGCGTGCGGCGCGTACGCACAGGGCGACAATGATCGCGATCACCATCGGCACTTCCACACCGATACGCCGATCAAGCATCTCGTCGTGATCTTCAACGAGAACCGCTCGTTCGATCATTATTTCGCGACCTATCCGAACGCGGCCAACCCGACCGGCTCGATTGCCTTCACGCCGAAGCCGAACACGCCGAAGGTCAACAACCTCGCCAACGCCAACCTGTTGACCAACAACCCCAACCTCAACCCGGCCAACGGCAGCGGCGCGACCAATCCGTTCCGTCTCGACCGCACCCAGGCCAACACCAAGTCGCAGAACCACGCCTACACGCCCGAGCAGCAGGCCTATGACAACGGCAAGGCCGACCTGTTTCCGGAATTCACCGGACGCGGCACCGCCGGCGGTGTCGGCGCCTTCGGCACCAACGGGCAGGTGATGGGCTATTTCGACGGCAACACCGTTACCGCGTTCTGGAACTACGCCCAGCACTTCGCCATGAACGACAATATGTACACCGACACCTACGGTCCGTCGACGCCGGGCGCGCTCGGCGTGGTCGCCGGCCAGACCAACGGTGCGGTGAACATCGTCGGCACCACCTCGACGATCCCTGACGGGCAGGGCGGGCTGACGCTGAACGGCGATACCGACCCCGCCTACGACCAGTGCTCGAGCACGACCAGCACCGTGCTGATGACCAGCAAGAACATCGGCGATCTGCTCAACGCCGAACAGATCAGCTGGGGCAGCTTCATGGGCGGCTTCGACCTGACGCTCACGAACAGCAACGGCACCACGAAGTGCCTCCGCAGCACGTTCTCGACCAACGTCAACGGCACCATCACGGATTACACGCCGCACCACGCCTGGTTCCAGTACTACAAGACGACGGCCAACCCGACCCATGCGCGGCCGAGCTCGGTTGACGCGATCGGTCACACCTATGCCGAGGGCAGCAAGACCGCCGATCCGGCCAACCACGCCTACGATCTCGAGGATTTCTACGCCGCGGTGAAAGCCGGCAATTTCCCGGCCGTCTCCTACATCAAGATGCCGGCCTATCAGGACGGTCATCCCGGCAACTCCGATCCGCTCGACGAGCAGGCCGGCAATGTCGAGCTGATCAACTTCCTGCAGAAGCAGCCGGAATGGCACGACACCGCCGTCATCATCACCTATGACGACTCCGACGGCTGGTACGACCACGCCTATGCCACGCCGACCAGCGCCTCCTATGATGCGACTGCCGACCAGGTGAACGGCCCCGGCCAGTGCGGCCTCGGCGCATCCAAGCAGCCGCAACCGCTGGGTCTGAACGGCAAGCCGGTGAACGGCCGCTGCGGTCCGGGCACCCGCGTGCCCTTCATCGTGATCTCGCCCTACGCCAAGCGCAATTTCGTCAGCCACAACCGCCTGACCCAGGCCTCCGTGGTGCGCTTCATCGAGGACAACTGGCTGCACGGCCAGCGCCTCGGTGGCGGTTCGTTCGACGAAACCGCCGAATCGATCACCGACCTGTTCGATTTCGATCATGGTCACGATCGCGACGATCAGCAGAGCCGGCTGTTCCTCGACCCGACGGCCGGCACCGTCATCGTCAGCCCGCCGGACGAGCACCATCATCACTAAACGTTCTGAAGAGAGAACATGAACGGCCGCATCTTGTGGCTCCTCGGCGCCGGCCTGCTCTGCATGGCCGGCGCTGTCGCAGCGGTGGAGACCCAGGGATCAACCCAGGGAGCTGCCGACGCCAACCGGCTTGCGGGCGCGAATCCGCACCCGGTCCATCTGATGCGTCCCCCCGTTGCACCGCTCTCCGGGATGGCGCAACTCGGCAAGCTGATCTTTGACGACGCCTCGCTTTCCTCGTCGGGCGCGCTGTCCTGCGCGTCCTGCCACAGCCCGGATCATGCCTACGGCCCGCCCAATGACGGTCCGGTGATGCTCGGCGGCGCCACGCTGAAACGGCAAGGCGCGCGCGCCGTGCCGTCGCTGACCTATCTCGAACGCCAGCCGAATTTCAGCATCGGGCCCGAGAAGGACGAAGACGACAACGTCGTCGACCTCGCGCAGATGGCCGCGTTCGGCCAGCAGGCGGCGCGCGCCAAGAAGATCGCGACCGGGACCGCCGCATCTGCGGCCAATATCGTGCCGCAAGGCGGCCTGTTCTGGGACGGCCGCGCCGACACGTTGCAGGATCAGGCGTTGTTCCCGCTGCTCGATGTCAACGAGATGGATGGCGGCAGTGTCGAAGTGGTGGTCGACAAGCTGCGCCACGCGCCTTATGCCCCGCGCTTCGCCGAGCTGTTCGGCGCCGGCATCTTCGACAACGCGCGATTGCTGGTCGCGGAGGCGATGTTCGCGGTTGCGCGCTATCAGGTGGAAGAGGCAAGCTTCCATCCCTATACCAGCAAGTACGATTACTGGCTGGAGGGCAAGGCGCGCTTGAGCGAGAGCGAGCTGCGCGGCCTTGTGGTGTTCAACGATCCCGACAAGGCCAATTGCGCCGGCTGTCATACCTCGGCGCCGACCCGCGACGGCCTGCCGCCGCTGTTCACCGACCATCAGTATGAGGCGCTCGGCGCGCCGCGCAATGCCGCGCTCGCGAGCAACGGCGATCCCAGCTACTTCGATCTCGGGGTCTGCGGCCCGCAGCGCACAGACATATCAGCGCAGACGCAATATTGCGGCATGTTCCTGACGCCGAGCTTGCGCAACACCGCGATCCGCCGCGCCTTCTTCCACAACGGCACCTTCCGCAGCCTCGAGCAAGTGCTCGATTTCTACAATTTCCGCGACACCAATCCGGAAAAGGTGTTTCCGCACGCAGCAGATGGGACTGTTTGCAAATACGACGACCTGCCGGCAAAATATCACGGCAATGTCGACGTCAGCGACCCGCCGTTCGACCGCCATGCCGGCGACCAGCCCGCGATGACGGCGCAGGACGAGGCCGACATCATCGCCTTCCTGAAGACCTTGACCGACGGCTACCAGCCGGAGCCTTGAGACGACGTCACCAGGGAATCGTCTCGTTCTCCCAGCGCGTGAACGTTCCCGTCGGACCGTTCGGGCCGAGCAGCGCAACGCGGACCACTTCGCGGGCGCCTTCCTCGACAGTACCCGTGCCCTGATAGGCGTTGAGATTGGTCTTGATGAAGCCCGGCGAGACGGCGTTGACCTTGATCCCTTCTGCTTCCAGTTCGATCGCCATCGCGATCGTCAAAGCGTTGAGCGCCGCCTTGGATGCAGGATAGCACGGGCCGAAGATCGCACGGCCGGGGAAGGCGGGGTCGGCACTGCGCGCCAGCGAGCCGGCGCCGCTCGACACGTTGACGATGCGCGCGCCTGCCGTGGCGCGTAGCAGCGGCAGCATCGCCTGGTAGACGGCGAGAACGCCGAACACGTTGGTGTCCCATACGGCGCGCATCTCATCGATCGAGACGTTGCTTGCCCGTGTCGTCGCGGCGTATTGCTCGACGGTCTGGCCCGGCTGCTTTGTGGTGTTCGAGATCGCAGCATTCTGGATCAGCACGTCGAGGCGGCCGAACTCGTTGCGCAGGCGCGCTGCCGCCGCCGCGATCGAGGCCTGATCTGTGACGTCGAGCTGGAGCGCGTGAGCGTTCGGCCCAACCTCCCTGGCCGCGGCCACGCCGCGCTCCGCCTTGCGTGATCCGACCAGCACGGTGAAGCCGTGCGCCGCGAGATCCTTGGCGATTTGAAGGCCGATGCCTTGATTGGCCCCGGTGACCAGGGCGACCTGCTTGTCTTGCATATGAACCACTCCGTTCAGTTCATCTTGGACGAGTCGGCCCACTCAACGGCATCGGCTCCGGCGGGGATCCGCATCGGGCTCGAGGGATCGTTCACGGCGCGCCACACCGCTTCGGCGACGTCAGGCGCGTGTGTGATCAGGCCCGGCTCTGCAAAGCGCGCAAACACGCTCTTCACGAGCTCCGCATAGGCCTCGTGGTCGAGGCCTTGCATGTGGGCGCGCGCGTTATCGCCGAAACGGGTCTCGGGCGAACGACCCGGCAGCACCAGGCGTGCGCGCACGCCGAACTGCGCCAGCTCCACGGCCAGCGACTCCGTGAACGCGTTCACCGCAGCCTTGCTCGCGGTATAGGCGGCGAGCAGGGGCAGTGATCGCAAGGTCACGCTCGATGTGACGTTGACGACGACGCCGGCCTTGCGCTCCCTGAACTGCGGCAGCACCGCCTGGGTCACGGCGATCGTGCCGAAGGTGTTGGTTTCGAACAGCTCGCGTATCGTCGCCATCGGGGTGGTCTCGACGGGCAACGCCGCGCCGAAGCCCGCGTTGTTGACGAGCGCGTCGAGTGGTCCCGCGGCCTCGACCGCGTGACTTATGCTCGCGGGATCGGTGACGTCGAGCGCGAGCAGGCGCAGTTGCTCGGAGCGCGGCAGCACGCCCTCGCGCGGGGTTCGCATCGTGGCGACGACCCTCCAGTTGCGATCGAGAAAATGTTTGGCGGTCTCAAGTCCGAAGCCGGACGAGCAGCCGGTGATCAGGATGGTTTTCATGGGGGAGTCTTGGGTTGTTGTGGATATCAGGAGGGTAGGCAGCCGTGGCCGGACGTTCTATAGTTCAAAGTCCAAGATTCATTTGCGGGAGTCCGGACATTGGTCGATCCGCTTGCCGAGGTGGTGACGCTGCTCCAGCCCGCCGCCCAGTTCTCGAAGGCCGTGGTCGGCGCCGGTCCCTGGCACATCCGCCGCTCGGATGCAGGGCACCCGTTCTATTGCGTGGTCCTCGAGGGTGGCTGCCGTCTCGCGATCGACGGGCATGACGCGATCACGCTGTGGTCGGGCGACTTTATCCTGGTCCCCGCGGCTTATGATGTTGCGGTGTCGAGCCTCTCGCCCTTGCCGGAGCAAGCCCCCGAAACGCTGCCCGTCGCGCTGGCGTCAGGGGAGTTCAGGATCGGGGATCAGGATGGTCCGATCGACCTGCGCATGCTGGTCGGCCATTGCAGCTTCGGTTCCCCCGACGCGGGGCTCTTGGTGTCGTTGCTTCCGAAGCTCGTGCATGTGCGCGGCGAACCGCGGCTCGCCACCCTCGTGCAGTTCGTGCGCGACGAATTCCGCGAAAGGCGGCCGGCGCGCGAGGTCGTCCTGGCGCGTCTCATCGAGGTCCTCCTGATCGAAGCGCTGCGTTCCGCGGCTGGCACAGACGCATCGCCGGGCCTGGCTCGCGCGCTCGCCGACGAGCGGCTTGCCGTCGCGATCCGATGCATGCACGAAACGCCAACGCGGGCCTGGACGGTCGCGCAACTGGCAAAGGAGGCGGCGCTGTCGCGCTCCGCCTTCTTCGATCGCTTCAGGCGTGCGGTCGGTGTCGCTCCGATGGAATATCTGTTGGCCTGGCGCATGGCGCTGGCCAAGAACCTGCTGCGGCGGTCCGAGGCCGGCGTCGCCGAGATCGCCGAACGCGTAGGCTACGGCTCCGCAAGCACGTTCAGCGTCGCATTCACTCGCCATGTCGGGCGGCCGCCAACGCAATATGCACGGGAACAGAAGGCCTCGTGATGGAGGCGTGGCAGCCCCTACGCCGGAGTGAGTGTCGGGGTGAGTTGGCAGCACCGGATCACGCGCGCATAATGGGCGTATGAACATAGTCGAAGGCAATGGCGCCAAAATCCCGGCGATCGGGCTCGGCACCTGGGAATTGCGCGGGCGCACCTGCGCGCGGATCGTCGAGCAGGCGCTGCGGCTCGGCTATCGCCACATCGATACGGCCCAGATCTACGAGAATGAGCGCGAGGTCGGCGAGGGCCTGCGCGCCTCCGGTGTCAAGCGCGACGAGGTGTTCGTCACATCGAAGGTCTGGCCGAGCCAGTTCCTGCCGAAGGATCTGGAGCGCTCGGCGAAGGAGAGCCTGGCGCGGCTGCGGCTCACCGAGGTCGATCTGCTGCTGCTGCACTGGCCCAATCCGCAGGTGCCGCTCGCCGACACGCTCGGCGCGCTGGCGCGGGTCAAGCAGGCCGGCTTGGCGCGCCATATCGGCGTCTCGAACTTCACGGTGGCGCTGATCGAGGAGGCGGTGGCGGCGTGCCCGGAGCCGCTCGCCTGCAACCAGGTCGAGTACCATCCCTATCTCGACCAGGCCAAGGTGATGGAGGCCTGCGCCCGCCGCGGCCTCGCGCTCGTCGCCTACAGCCCGATCGCGAAGGGGCGGATCAGGAACGACCGCGCATTGGCGCGGATCGGCGACCGCTATCGCAAGACCGCGGCGCAGATCTGCCTGCGCTGGCTCGTGCAACAAAATGTTTCCGCCATTCCGCGCACCTCGAGGCTCGAGCGCTTGCAGGAGAACCTGAACATCTTCGATTTCGAGCTGTTCGAGGACGATATGCGCGAGATCTCCGCGATGGGAACGGCCGCCGGCCGGCTGACCGATTTCGGTTTTGCACCGAAATGGGATTGAGGGCTGTCCGCGCCGGCCGATATGCTAAAGGGCGGGGGAGAGATCACGATTTGATTTGATGGGATGACGTTCCGGCCAAAGACGGACCTGATGGTGTCGGTGTTCGCGCACCTCGCGGTGCTCGTGCTGATTTTCCTGTTCTCCGAGGTGCACCAGTTCGATCAGGTCGCCGCCGACACGGTGCCGGTCAACATCGTGACGCCGCAGGAAATCGCCGAAAGCACGCCTGAGCCGACGCCGAGCCCCACGCCGACGCCGCAATTCGAGTTGCCGTCGCTGGACACGCCGCCGACGCCGGAGGCGGCCTCGAAGCAGGCTACCTCCCAGCCCGCAGAGAAGCAGCCTGCGCAAAAGGAGCCTGCGCAGAAGCAGCCTGCGCAGAAGCAGCCGCCGGTGCCACAGCCCAGTCAGCCCCCGCAACAGGCCGCCAAGGCCGAGCCGCCTCCCGCCCCACAGCCACCGCCACCGAAGACCCCAACCCCGCCGCTGCCCGAGGCTCCGCAACAGCCTGTGCCGCAACAGCAGGCGCCGCCGCAGCAACAGGCCTATCTGCCACCGCAGCCGGATCTTTCGGTGAAATATGGCGTGATCCTCGGCCTGCCGCCGGACTTGTCGGCGGCGGCGCCGGCCGGCCCGCACTCCGCCGATCTGGGGGGAGCGGAGAATTTCGATGCGCCGGCGACCGAGGAGGCCAAGGTCGGCTCCGGCGTCGTCGGCGAGTTTCGCCGGCACCTGAAGACATGTCTGAAGCTTCCGGACACCGTGAGCAGCGGCGACGACGTCAAGGTGAAGCTCAGGGTGTTCATGACCACGGATGGCAAGCTTGCGGGCCCGCCGCAATTGATCGAGGCGACCGCGTCCGAGAAGGGGCCGTTGTTGATCCAGAGCGCGATCAGCGCGCTGAAGTCCTGCCAGCCCTACGCGATGCTGCCACGCGATCGCTATGGCGAATGGAAGGTGCTCGACCTCGACTTCACGCCGCGCGACTTTGCGTCGTGAGCGCAACTCGCTTCCGCTAACTTCCCATCGCCTGCCAGGCGGTCGAGGCGAATTGCCGGCGCCAGATCACGATCACGACCGCGGCGGTGGTGATGAACAAGAGCCATGGGCTGATGAACCAGCCGAGATAGCCGAGTGCGAAGAAGAACGCGCGCTGGCCGCGATTGAAATGCTGGCCGGCACTCTCGAACAGCCGCGTGGTGCGGATCACATGGGCTTCCGCCGCCGCCGTGCCGCGCTCGCCGGCCGGCGGCATCGCGCCGAACAGGATCGCGACATAGTTGAACAGGCGATAGGCCCAGGCGAATTTGAAGAAGGTGTAGATGAAGATCAGGATCAGCCCGATGCATTTGACCTCCCACAGCGCGGGCGAGGGGCTGAGATTGACCGGCAGCGCGCCGAGGACCGTCAACGCGTCGCCGGTCTCGCGCAACAGCGCCAGCGCGCCGCCGATGGCGATCAGGCTGGTGGAGGCGAAGAACGCGGTGCCGTTCTGCAACGAGGCCATGATCTGCATGTCGACCATCCGTGCCTCGCGGCCGAGCAGGTTCCTGACCCAGGTCTCGCGATAGGCATGCATGCGTGCCGACAGGCTGTCGCGCCCATAGGCGGTGTGCTCCAGCGTGATGGCGTAGACCAGCCATTCCAGCGCGAAGAAGCCGACCGCTGTGACATCGACCCAATAGCCCGTCATGCTGCCTTTCCCCTCAAGAATGCGCGACCGCGTCGCGCGTCATGTACAGGTTGAACGCGTGCATTGCACTATGGCAATGTAGGTCTCTCAAGAGGATTCCTGGCCATGCTCAAGCTCGTCATCGGCAACAAGAACTATTCGTCATGGTCGATGCGGCCGTGGCTGGCGCTGCGCGCCAACGACATTCCGTTCGAGGAAGTCTTCATCCCGCTCTACACCGACCAGGCCGACAAGGACCGCATCCTCGGCTTCAGCAAGGCGGGCAAGGTGCCCACCCTGATCGACGGCGACGTCACGGTGTGGGATTCGCTTGCGATCATCGAATATCTCGCGGAGCAATTCCCGGAGGCCAAGCTGTGGCCGGCGGACCGCTTAGCGCGCGCGCATGCCCGCGCGATCTCGGCCGAGATGCATTCCGGCTTCATGGCGCTGCGCAGCGAATGCGGCATGAACCTGCACCGGCCGATCCGCGCCGTGGCGCTGTCGGATGACGCACGCGCAAATGTCGAGCGCATCCAGGAGATCTGGGCCGACTGCCATGCGCGTTACGGCAAGCAGGGATCGTTCCTGTTCGGGGCCTTCTCCGGTGCGGATGCGATGTACGCACCGGTGGTGCATCGCTTCCGCACCTATGCGATCCCGGTGACCGGGGACGCGCGGCATTATTACGAGGCGATGCAGGGGCTCCCGGCGTTCCAGCAATGGACCCGCGACGGCGTCGCGGAAACGCTCGTGATCGACCGATTCGAGCACGTGTGAAGATATTCGCTTCGGAATTGTGACAGCGGCCGCAAACAACGCGGCTTGACGCGATGGTGGCGAAGGCGTCTCAATCCGGAACCGGTCTTTGCCATCAGCGAAAGGACTAAGCCCATGGGCATTCTCGATTCTCTGGAAAATTCTCCCGAGTTGAGGGGGGTGCTGGGACAGCTCGGCGCGGCGGTGCTTCCGGCGGTACTCGGCGAAGTCATGGGCAATAGCGGCGGACAGGGCACGTTGTCGTCGATCGTCGCCAAGCTCCAGCAGGCCGGCCTCGGCGATCAGGTGAAGTCCTGGATCGGCACTGGCCAGAACCTGCCGATATCAGCCCAGCAGCTCCAGGAGGTGCTCGGCAACGACACCGTTCGGCAGCTGGCCGCCAAGTACAACATCCCGGTCGACCAGATCTCCCAGATCCTCGCCCAGCAGCTGCCCGCTGCGGTCGACCACGCCAGCCCCGACGGCAAGCTGCCGCACACCGCCTGAAATGGAGCGCAAAGCCGGTTTGGCGGGGGCGCGGCGGGCAATTTCCGCCCGACCCGCCAATTCCAGTCTATCGCGCTGAAAAATCTGCCAAAATTGGGGGTTACCCGTGCCTCAATCCTGCTGGATTTTGGGCGACGCGGTGTGCTAAGTTACCGGAGGGTTCTCAATATGTTGGCAAGCGCTAGCGGGACCGTGAGCGCGACCGGCAGTCTCTAAAAAAGTGGAGAGGGCGTTGAAGCACAAGTACTCGATTGGCGAGACTGTCTATTTCACTGCCAGCAACGTGGCCCGTCCCGCCGCGAGCGGCACCTACCAGGTGATCCGCCTGCTGCCGACCGAAGGCGACGACTGCCAGTACCGCATCAAGAGTTCGACCGAAGCTTTCGAACGGGTGGCCAAGGAGAGCCAGCTCGCGCTGTCCTGACAATGCGCTGTGCGCTATCCGGCGGTCGGGGCGGTTCCACCCCCGCCGCCGTCAAAAGGCCCTGTTCGCGGACCCATTCTGCCGAAGCTTGAATGCCGGGGTGGCGGCGTTCAGGCTGGCTGTTTGTGCAAATGCTGCGTTGAGGGACATTCGCGCATGAATTTGGCTTGGGCTTCTTTGGACCAGTTCTGGCGTTCGCCGACCTTCCCGATGTGGCTGACACTGGCCGCGGCGGGGTTTTTCGGAATTGTCGTGCTGGTCACGCTGCTGCGCGCGGAGAAATCCGTCGCCAACGGCGCGCTGACCGTGATCACGTTGCTGTCGATCGCGGTTGCGGTCGCCGCCACGATCCGCGGCTTCGGCGGGGGCGGGCAGGCCGGACCGACCGAGACGCACACCGCCCAGGCGGCGGGCCCGACAACGCTGCCGGCGCTCGCCTGTGTCGATGATCTCGCCGGTGATGCCGTCCTGAATGGCTGCGAGAAGGTGCTGTTCGGTTCCGCCGATGCCACCGCAGCCGCGGTCAGCTATGCAGCGGACCGCATCTCGCGTCTGACCGCCTATGGCGACCTCGCGACCGCCGAACGCAATTCGACCACGGAAGTGCAGGCGCTGCGCCGGGCGATCGAGCACGACCGCTACGGCTTGATGGCCTATGCGCTGATGGCGCGCGACCACTGCACGCCGACCGCATGCCCAGCATTCCGTTCGTTGGGCGACAATCACCAGATCGTCGCCAACATGAACGATCGCGTCTACGAGAACCTGGTCACCCGCTACGCGGTATCGTGGAATGCGCCCGCGGGCGCAGCGCCGCCGATCCCGGCGGGCCTGGTTGCGGCGCTGCCGCCGACGGTTCCGACCGGCAGGCCGACCAATGCCGAATTTCCGAGTGCAGCCTCGACGCCGCCGGTCAGCATCATGAGCGCCGAGCCGGCCAAGCCCGCGGCCGCCGCACCGCCCGCCGCGCGCACGCCTGCGCCGACGGTTGCGGCCGCGAAGCGGCTACCGGCGAGGCGCGCCGCGCCGGTAGCGATCGCGCCGCCGCCCACGCCGCCACCCCCCGCCAGCGCACCCGCAGCCGCGAGCGATCAATAGAACAGCCGTTTGTCGCGTCGCAAACGCGAAGCGTCTGTGCAACGGGGAAAACCGGCGACGCTCCCTTTTCAAAGCGGGCGCCGGCCGTTAAATCCGGCGCATGCCGCTACATCTCATCAAGCTTGCCGTCGGCTGCGAGTCGGTCAAGGAACTCAAGGGCTGGGTCGCCGAACGGATGGCGACCGCGAAGAAAAAAGGCCTGCCGCTCCGTCACGTCCACATCACCCGCATGACGCCGAAGCGCGACGAGGAGATCCTCGGTGGCGGCTCGCTCTATTGGGTGATCAAGGGCGAGATCGCCGCGCGCGAGAAGATCATTGCGATCGAGCCGTTCCGCGACAAGGATGGCATCGGGCGCTGCCGCCTCGTGATGCAGCCCAAGGTGATCGCGGTCTCGCCGCGGCCGATGCGGCCGTTCCAGGGCTGGCGCTATCTGGCGGCCGAGTCCGCGCCGGCGGACCTCACCAAATCGAGCGCGGCGACCGTGGCATCGATGCCGGAGCCGATGCGCCGCGAGTTGCGCGACCTCGGTTTGCTGTAAGCAATCGGCGGTCATTCACGCGGATCAGGGCTGAGTCACGATGTGCAGGCGCTCCCATTGCGCTGCGGGGATCTCGACGTAGCGGCCGCCGCCGGCATTTCTGACGGCAACGTCGAGCAATTCGTGATCGATGCCCATCTCGCCGAGATAGCGCCGGAATTGATCGGTGAAGATCGAGGTGAGGCTCTCGCGCTGCTCCGCCGAGACATTGGGCGCCAGCCTGTTCTGGATCGTCATGCCGCTCAGGACCACCCGCGTGCCGGGCGGCAGGCTGCGATGGACGCCGCCCGACAGCACCAGCAAGCAGGCATAATCGCAGACGACGTTGGAGATCTTCTCCTTTGCATCGAGCGGGCCGCCCGGCCGCTTCAGTGCAAAGCACTCAGCCTCGGTCTTGCCGTCGCAGGCGTCGACCTCGGTCGCGGCGACCGTCGCGTCGATGCCGCGTTCGCGCAGGATCCGGCCGAGGCTGGCGGCGACATTCAGGTTGGATTGGCCCTTGATGTTGATCACGACCGGGAGCTTGCGACCGGTCTGCCGGTCGAGGATCGCCAGCAGCCGCTTGTAGGTGTCCCACTGCACCGCGCCCTCGGCGGCGATCCAGTCCGAGCAGCCGGGGCCGCAGGCGTCGGGGCCGCCATGGGCGACGTAGAAGATCATCGCGCCGGGAATCGAGCCGAAGCCGCCGATCGGCGGCCGGGTCTGGGCCTGCGCCATGCCGGCGGCCAACAGCGCGACGCCGAGAATGATCAATTGCCTGAAATATCCGGTCATCATGATCGCCTCTGAAAGCTGCGATCATCCATGCGCCGGCGCGGCGGCGCAAGCGCGCCACTTCACACTTCTCAAACCGCGATATTGTCGATCAGGCGGGTCGAGCCGAGCTTCGCTGCCACCAGCATCCGCATCGGGCCGTCCTTCAGCGAGGCGATCGGTGCCAGCGTCACGGCATGGCGGACCTCGAGATAGTCGAGCGCAAAACCGGCTGCCGTGATCGCGGCGGCGCCGGACGCGACGGCAGTTCCGGTGCCCTCGCCGGCGCGCAGCCGGGCTGCCGTTTCCTTCATCACCCGCTGCAGCGTCGGAGCGATGCGGCGCTGCTCGGGCGAGAGGTAGACGTTGCGCGAGGACATTGCGAGGCCGTCGCGCTCGCGGACTGTCCTCGACCCGATCACCTTGACGCCGAGATCGAGGTCGGCGGCCATCTGGCTCACCACCCGGAGCTGCTGGAAGTCCTTCTCGCCGAAGATCGCGACATCGGGCCGGACCTGGGTGAACAGCTTGCCGACCACGGTGGCGACGCCGCCGAAGAAATGCGGCCGGAAGCGATCCTCGAGCCCGGCGGTGGCCGGCCCCTCCGGAACGATCCGGGTCGCGAAGCCGTCCGGGTACATCGCCGTGACCTCGGGGTGCCAGATCAGGTCGACATCCTCGGCGGCGAGCCGGGCGACGTCGGCCTTCCAGGTGCGCGGATACGAGCCGAAGTCTTCCGTCGGCGCAAATTGCGTCGGGTTGACGAAGATCGAGACCACGACCCGCTTGGCGCGACGTTTGGCGAGCCGCACCAGCGACACATGGCCGTCATGCAGCGCTCCCATGGTCGGGACCAGCGCAATGGTCGCCTTCCTGGCGCGCAGGGCATCGACGGCGCGACGCAGGGCAGGAACGGTGCGGACGACGGCAGGATTTTTCGGCATCTGGTCTCGATCTCTTCAGGCAATTCGGGGTGACGGGAGCTGTGCAGGCGGCGGGCTTGCCCAGTTTACCAAGTCCGATGCGCCGACTGCAAACCGGCATCGCGATCGGCGCGGCACTACGGCTCGATCGATTCATGATGAAGGGAGCCGGCGATTGATTTCCGCAAACTGTTATGCATTTCACTTGACCATGGCCGCGCACGATTTGAAGATATCGCAGGGGTTGAATCATGTTGGTGCAGGCTAGCCAGGGGCAATCCGGCTCCGCGCACGTCGTCGTGCTCGGTAACGAGAAGGGCGGTTCGGGCAAGTCGACCACCGCCCTGCATGTCGCTGTGGCGCTAATGAAGGCCGGACAGCGCGTCGCCAGCATCGATCTCGACTGCCGCCAGCAAAGCTTCACCCGCTACATCAACAACCGCCGGGCCTGGGCGCGGCGCACCGGGATCGACCTCGGGCTCCCCGTGCACACCTGCATCAAATACGGCGAGACGATGCAGATCGAGGACAATGAGAACGCCGAGTTCCAGCAGTTCATGGACGCGGTCAGCAAGGTCGAGCGTACCTATGATTTCATCGTCATCGATACGCCGGGGGCGGACAGCTACCTGATGCGGCTGGCGCATTCGATGGCCGACACCCTGGTGACGCCGATCAACGACAGCTTCCTCGATTTCGACGTGTTGGGCACGGTCGACCCCGCGACCTATGCGGTGACCGGCGAGAGCCATTACGCGGAGATGGTGCGCGATGTCAGGCGCAAACGCCGCCAGCTCGACGGCGCCTCGACCGACTGGATCGTGGTCCGCAACCGGCTGTCGATGCTCGGCTCGCGCAACAAGCAGCTCGTTGCCGACGGCCTCAAGCAATTGTCGCTGCGGCTCGGGTTCCGCTCGGTCGACGGCTTTGCCGAGCGGGTGGTCTATCGCGAGTTCTTCCCGCGCGGGCTGACCGCGCTCGACGACATCGACGAAGCGACGCTCGGGACCCGGCCCAGCATGGGCCATGTCACTGCGCGCGAGGAGGTCACGAGCCTGCTGCGCCAGCTCAAGCTGCCGCTCGACGAACGCGGCCGCCGCCGCGCCGCCAACCGGGCCGAATGGTTCAGCCAGGTCGACAAGCCGCTCGAAGTCCACGACATCATCTGACGCCGGGCGTCAATTCGGGCTGGCGTGAATGCGGGTCATCGGGTGTTCGATGACGGTGGCTGTGCTGGATTGTGATGTTCGTGACCCCTCTCGAAGGTGCGCGCCGCCAACATCGAAAAACAACCCCATGCAAAGTACCAAAGCAGCCGGCCAGCTGCCTGCACCGATGAGCAACTTGACATGTCGGGCAAATCAGAGGCATACTTCCATTATTCAGAAATATCGCAGGCGCTCCCGACCTCGCTGTTTGGCAACCGAATTCTCGAACGCTTTTGGCCCGCAACATTCCAAAGCGGAGAGGGCTTAATCGACCAGGTACACTCGGCCCGAAATTCGAGAGCGCGGCGTCACCCGGGCTCCGAGCCGCGCAGTTGCCACTGGGTCAGATAGTTCATGATCGGCCGCTCGAATGCAGCGCCCTTCTGGACAAAGACTTTCCCCAGATCGAGCATCGGTTGGTAGGTGTCCAACTGCCTGGCATCGACAAGCGTTTCCCAGATGCTGACGTTCATCAGCGACGACGTCGCCTGGTCGGCCCCCGCGTAGAAATGGATCAAGCCCGGCATCGCTTCGACGCCGGGACGAAGGATGGCATCGGATTCGGCCATCATGCGCTCCAGTTCGGCAAAGTTTTCCGGAGCGCACCGGATGATCGATACGCGAACGACTGGCTGCTGCATCCGATACCCCTCAGTTCTGAAACCTGGTTCCGCACGCCGCCGTGTCAGCGCAATTCCAGCGGCGGATGCCCAGCGTCAATGCCAGCCAAATATCACGACAAAGAGGCTCGCGGCCACGCCGAACATCATCTGGCTGATTTCGAACCAGTACCGGATCCAGGGTGTGATCTTCCGCTCGGCAAGGCCGTTCCACAGTTGCTGGCCGCAGGCGTAACACAGCCAGATCGCGACGACGCGATAGACGAAATCGGGAATGAACGCCCCGATGCCCCTGGCAACGGCGCCCTCGGCGTGAAGCTCGCCTGCTGAAGCAGACAACAAGACTGCGGTGAGGAAGATCAGGCGCACGGCGGGACCTCAAAGCTCGTCACCGTTAGTCACGCCGCCGACCGCTCAAGTTCACGGGCGGTATTGGCGGCCGGGCTGCCGCTGTGCAGATCATTCGGAGAAGAGCTTCAGGTCGACGAGACCGATAACAACCAACATGAAGGATCCCAGGCGACCGAGATTCGCGCTCTCACCGAAAAAGAGGATCCCGACAATGGCCGTCCCCAAGGTCCCGATTCCGACGAAGGTCGCGTAAACCGTCGAAGCGGGCAGACGCTTTACGGATTCAGCCAGCAGGAGAAAAATGGGAAGGGCGAAGGCCACGGCTGACAATGCCGTCGTCCATTTCGGAAGCCCGACCGAGCGCTTCAGAACGAACGGCCATGCAATCTCGAAAATATCTGCCAGCAATCCACGCCATCGGATGCTCCCTTCGTCCAACGCCGTGCTAGCACAACCGCAGGTCGAACGCGACGCCGGCATGCGAACGCCGCATTTCGTCTCATGCCGGCGCGTGATAGCGTCGGGCTTTCAATGCCGCTGAAATTCGTGAGGTGAAGGTTTCTCAAACCAGATATTGGGAGTACGTCATGATTGATCAGCGTACCGCGCCATGGGCGGCGCTCTTGCTGCGCGTCAGCCTTGGTTCGCTCTTTCTTGCGCATCTCTATTGGAAGTTCGCCATTCTTCCCGGTGGTCTCAGCACCTGGTGGAGCAACTTCGAAAAAAGCGGCTACGGGTCGTTTTCGCCCTGGTACGCCATCTCTGCGGAATTTGTCGGTGCGCTTTTGCTGATACCGGGTATTTGGACGCGCTGGGCAGCGCTTTATGCGCTCCCGCTCATCGCGGGAGCTGCTCATTTCTGGGCAATTCGAAAGGGCTTCTTCTTCACTGGAGCCGGATCAGAGCTTCCGATCATCTGGTCGGTGATGCTCGTGGTCCAGGCGCTGCTCGGTGACGGGCCTTACGCGATGATCGCCTCGCTGCGCAACCGAGGCGAATTGAAGCTCGCCTGATTCGGCTTCAGCACGGTCACCTTGAACGGGCCGCCATTGGCGGCGGCGTGGGCGACCGCCTCGTTGGCGTGGTCGAGATCGAAACTTGTCACCTCGAACTGGGAGAGTTGCAGCAATCCGGCCCGGATCAGGTTGATCAGGCCGAACGGCGCTTCCGGCGGATACATCCAGCAGCCGTGGATGGTGATGCATTGGCGCATGATCCAGGGATAGGGCAGGTCGAGCCCGGCGCCGCCCAGCATCCCGACGCCGCCCATCAGCACCACGCGGCCGTAGGGGCGCACTGCCATGACAGCGGCGCGCACGGTGGGGGTCGTGACCGACGGCGGCATCAGGTCGATCACGCAGTCGATCGGGCCGGGGGCCGTTTGCTGCATGCGCTGCCGGTCGTGCTCCTCGTTGCCGCTCAGTTTCACGGGACGAACGCGCGGACCGAAGCGGCGGACAAGATCGGCCAGCACGGCTTCGTTGCGGCCCGGCGCGACCACGCAGGCCGCGCCCATCGCGAGCGCGACGGCCACCGCCGAACTGCCGAAACCGCCGGTCGCGCCCGAGACCAGCACGGTTTCGCCGGGTTGCAACCGCGCCGCCAGGAAGCCGCCATAGGGCACGAGGCAGTTGCCCATCGCGCACCAGGCCGGCGCGTCGGCGGCATCGATCGCGCCGATCCGCTTGACGTTCTCGGTCGGCAGCAAGGTCTGCTCGGCGAACGAGCCGTGGCGGAAGTGCCGCTGCAATTTGAGCCCGCCTTCGCCGCGCGCACTCCAGCCTTGCAGCGTGATGTCGGGCGTGACGATGTCGTCGCGCGAACGGAAGGTCGGGTCGCAGAACACCCAGTCGCCGACCGCGAGATGGGTCGCATCGGGGCCGAACGCGCGCACCCGGCCGATGCCGCCGAGGCCGGGAACGGCCGGCAGCTCGAGCAGATAGTTGCGCGCGCCGCTGAACACCTCGTCGGTGTAGGACAGCACCCGCGTCGCCACCATGTCGACGATGACCTCGCCGGTGCCGATCACGGGCGCGGCGACCTGCTCGATCGCGAGCGCCGAACCGAACGACTTCAAGACTGCTGCTTTCATGGCTCTGCCTCCTGGTTGCGACCGCCATGATCGTCAGCGCCATTGTCGCCAACAAGACCTGGTATTATCCTAGGATCAATAGACCCCGTTTGACGCTGGCATCGCGATGGCCGGCACGCAGCAAGGTGAGCATCAACGTGCAAGGCGACAGTGAGCGTCAAAGCGCGCTTGGCGATTTCCTCCGCTCACGGCGGCAGAAGCTGACGCCGAAGCATGTCGGCCTTGCCGCAGGCCGCCGGCGGCGCACGCCGGGGCTGCGCCGGGAGGAGGTCGCCGAGCTCGCCGGCATCGGCGTCGACTGGTACATCCGCCTCGAGCAGGGCCGCTCCGTCAGCCCGTCCGTCACCACGATCGACGCGCTGGCCCGGGCGTTGCGCCTGACCAAGGCCGAGCATGCCCATTTGCGGGCGCTGACCCGCGACGGCGATCGCCGGCCGTTCGTGCCGGAGATCGTGCCGCCGGCGATCCGGCGCACGGTCGAGAGCCTGAACCAGCCGGCTTATGTCACCGGCCGGCGCTGGGACGTGCTGGTCTGGAACGCCGCCGCCGAGGACATCTTTGGCTTTGGCCGGTTGCCGGAGGCGGATCGCAACGTGCTGATCTGCGTGCTGGCCAGTCCCGCGACGCGGCGGCTGTTTGGCGCGAGCTGGGCCGAGGAGGCGAGGCGGATGGTCGCCCAGTTCCGCGCCACTCACGACCTCTGGGCAGGGGATCCGGCGTTCCGCGACCTGCTGGCGCGGCTGCGGGCGGGCTGCCCGGAATTCGAGGCGTGGTGGGGCGCGCACGATATCCGCGGCGTCAGCGCCGGCCGCAAGCTGCTCAAGCACCCGCGCCGCGGCCGCCTCAGCCTGGAATATGCGAGCTTCCAGGCCAACGACGACCCAGCGCTGAAGCTGGTGATTTACACCGAGACGGCTTGAAATCCCGTAGTCTTGCGGCCATTTCGGCCACATCGCGGCCAAAAAGCCGGAACAAAGCTGCCGCGACAAGTGTTTTCCCAACACTTCTAGCCAAGCACCGAACCGAAGTTTGAATGTCGGCGTCGTATCCTCATGCAGGGATGCTTGAAGGTATTATTTTCCGGCTGTTGCTCTGCACAATGTATAGGTGCATCGCACAACGTTCGGGCGGTCGAGTCACAACATTTGGACTTCCTGTCACGGCGCTGTGACATATATGCTCAAGAAGGAGGCCAAAGAGTCTCCGGCCAAAATTGCCCTCAAATTGGCGGGCGCTCGAGGACGTCATGAAACGTGGAATTGCGGTTCTGCTTTCTCTGTCTGTGGTTGTCACGGCCGCGTACTTCACCGCGAGCAAGTGGGCGATCAGTCATCAAACCATCACGTTCCGCGATCCGACCCGCGACGAACGCGTGGTGCAGGTCGACGTCGCCGTGCGCTGGGACAAGCAGATGCAGGCCGATGCCGGCATGATCACGCTGCCGGTTGCGATCCTCAATCATGGCAATACCGTCAAATTCACCGAATATTCCTTCCTCGCGAACGTGTTCGCGGCGCGCGGCTATCTGGCGGTCAGCATCCAGAACGACCTGCCGCAGGACGGACCGATGGTGACCAAGGTCGGCGAGATCTATGTCGGTCGGCTGCCGCAATATCAGCGCGGCATCACCAACATCAAATTCGCCATCGAGGAGATGAAGAAGGTCGAGCCGAACGCGGACTACAGCAAGCTGACGATGGTCGGCCATTCCAATGGCGGCGACATCGCGATGTATTTCGCCAAGCAGTATCCCGACGAGATCAGGAAGGTCGTGACGCTGGATAATCTTCGCGTGCCGTTCATGACCGAAGGCAAGTTCAAGATCCTGTCGTTCCGCTCGCATGACCCGCAGTTCAAGACCGACCCCGGCGTCATTCCGGATGCCGAGCAGTGCGAGAAGGCCGGCATCACCGTCGTGAACACCAACTTCCAGCACAACGACATGCGTGACACCGGTCCGGATTCCGCAAAGAACTCGATCCAGGCCATGCTCGATAAATTCCTTGCCGACACCGACAGCGATGTCGCACCCGTCGACACCCGCAACGCGCCGCCGAAGATCCTGGAGCCGGGTCCGGTGTCGCTCTACGTCCCGGTCGACAAGGCCGAGGATCCGAAGTCGTTCGTCGACAAGCTCAAGAAGGCCGTGTTGCCGGCCAAGAAGCCCGAGCGACAGGCGTCCTCGGCGACGACGAACTGAGTTCTGGTGCCCGGCGCGCCCGCCGCCGGGCAAGGGTGCATTGACGCTGCATTGACCAACCCGGAATCCTTGCCCACATAGTGCTTGCTGCAAAAGGCGAGCGTTGATGGCTGGCGAGCCGACCAAACCGACATCCGGAAACAACGTGCGCAAGGCGAATTCGCCTGAGGCGCGCAAGGACGGCGCGTTGCCGGAAGCGCGGACGTCGACATCAGAGGATATCGCCGCGTTCGTGGCGAAGGCGCATGCGATGTCGCCGCACCGCGCCGGCGCGCGCGGCCGGCTGGTGTTCGCGCTCGATGCCACCATGAGCCGGCAGCCGACCTGGGATATGGCGTGCGCGCTGCAGGCGGACATGTTCCGCGAGGCGGCCTCGCTCGGCAGCCTCGATATCCGTCTGGTCTACTACCGCGGCTTCAACGAGTGTCGCGCCACGGGATGGATTTCCGACAGCGCCGAGCTCGCGCGATTGATGGGCAAGATCGGCTGCCAGGGCGGCAACACGCAGATCGGCAAGGTGCTGTCTGAGGCGCGGCGCGAGGCGGTCGCCGCCGGCGTGCGCGCGGTCGTGTTCGTCGGCGATGCGATGGAGGAGAATGCCGACGCGCTGTGCGCCAAGGCTGGCGAGCTCGGCCTGCTCAAGGTGCCGGTCTTCATGTTCCAGGAAGGTGCGAACGCGGTCGCCGAGCAGACCTTTCGCGAGATCGCGCGCCTGACCGGCGGGGCATGGTGCCGGTTCGATCCCGGCGCCGCCGCGCAACTGCGCGATCTCCTGCGCGCCGCCGCGGCCTACGCCGCCGGCGGTCGTGACGCGCTGCTCCAGCTTGCCAAGAGCACCAGCGGCGCGGCCCGGCTGATCGGCCAGATGAAATAAGCGACGCGCGGCGCTACGGCGCGACCGAGGTTGCGGCTTTCCCGACCGTGGCGAGCATCGTCGACATGTTGGCCGCGACCATCTTGGTCCGCTCTGCGATGGCATGCCGCTGCACGAGCCAGGCCGGATCGTTGTAGGACAGCCAGGTGGCTCCAGCGGCATCCTGCCAGACCAGCGCCTTCAGCGGCAGGTCGATGCCGATCGTCTGCGCCGCCTGCATCAGCGGCGTGCCGCCCTTGGCGTTGCCGAAGATCACGACGGTGGTGGGGCCGAGCGCGAGACCGACCGCGGCGGCGCCTGCGGCGTGATCGATCTCGGCGAAAACAGTCAGTCCGCTCGCCGCAAGTTCCGCCTTGAGCCGGTCGATCGTCTGCTGCGGGCCGACGCTGCTGCGAAGGCTGATCAATCCCTCAACGGTCATCATGCTGCTCCCTGGATCAGGTCGCGCGCAGCCTAATCAATTGCATCGGTTGCCGCCAACCCACCGCGCTTCACGCGCGGGTGAGATGAAGCTCCCGCATGCTTTTTGCGGCGGAGACGCTTGGAGCTATTTCCGTTCCGATGGAATCGGAACGGAGCTCTGGATTCTTGTTTTGGCGCGTTTTCTCCACGCGAACCGGTACCCACTTCGCTCGAAAACACTCTATATTCCGCGCATGCCAACCCTGATCGCCGGCGTCGTTGCCGTTATCGTCATTTATTCCGCGCTGCAGATGTTCCGTGCGGCCAACCCGGCTGTGCTTGCGCGCGTCGTCAAGATCGTGGGCGGGGTGCTGGCGCTCGCCTTCGCGGCCTTCATCGGCGTCAGGGGCGAACTCGCGGTCGCGATCCCGCTCGGCATCTTCGGCGCGGGATTGCTCGGTTGGTCGCCGTTCGGGACCACCGGCTTCGCCAATCTCGGCGGCATGTTCGGCGGCGGCGCGCCGCGGGCGGCGGGGCAAGCCTCGCGCGTGCGCTCGCAATTTCTCGACATGAGCCTCGACCACGACAGCGGTGTCCTCACGGGCCAGATCGTGGACGGCCCGCACGCGGGCCACATGCTCGACGAGTTCGACCTGCCGCAACTGCTGGCGATGGTCGGAGGCTTCGACGCCGAGAGCGTCGCCCTACTTGAAAGCTATCTGGACCGCCGGTTTCCCGCCTGGCGTCAGAACGCGCAAGGCGACCGGGCAGGGGGGCAACGCCGTGCGGCGCCGAGCGGCAAAATGACTGAAGAGGAGGCCTATCAGATCCTTGGCCTGCAGCCGGGCGCGTCGCGCGACGACATCGGCCGGGCCCACCGCTCCCTCATGAAGAAACTGCATCCCGACCAGGGGGGGTCGACGTATCTTGCTGCCCGTGTCAACGAGGCCAAGGATACTCTGCTTCGCTCGCATCGTTAGCTAACTCCGGCAACGCCACTCAACGCCACAAGCCGAGAGCTGCTTCCCGCTGATCTCCGATTGATACCCCGTGCCGCCCGCCGTTATCCGGCATGGTCAACGCTTCATTCGCTAAAACTTAACCGTGAAATCTTGACGAGAAGTTTTCGCGGACCATTGCCGCGACGGACGTTTGCAACTGCGGCCCAAAAGCAACAGGGCCGGCGCTTGCGGCGCCGGCCCTGGGTGTTTCAGACGATTTGGCTGTTCAGACGATGCGCTCGATCAGTTGCGAACGGTGATGCAGGAGATGTCCGCGCGCTTCAGCGTCCGGCAGACCGCTTCGGCCTGGTCGCGCTCGAGGCCGGCGAAGCGGGCCCGGTAGAGCGTGCGATCGCCCTTGGAGACGACGGTCTCGGTGAACGGATCCGCCTTGCTGAGCAGACCGCGCGCCGAATTTCGGGCGAGGTCGATGCGTTGCTTGGCTTCGCTCTCGGACTCCAGCGCACCGACCTGGATGATCCAGCCGCTATGGGCAACGGCCGAGACCGACCTGGTCTGGACAGCGGGCTGGTTGCGGGCGGGTTCGATCGAGGCCATCGCCTGCGCCGTCGCCGGGGGCGATTGCAGGCTGGAGGCGGGCAGCACGCCGAGCACGCCCTTGCCGGTGCCGAAATTGGCGGGCTGCGGCGGCATGTCGGGGCGGTCGGTCTCGGCAGCCCGCGCCATCATGGCGTTGGAGGTCTCGGCGACATCAGGGCGGGACGGGATCGTGTTGGTGATCGGCGGCGCCGGCTGCGCAGGTCCTGCGGCGGCGAGCTTGATCGGGCCGGCCTTGACCTGAACCGTCTTCACCTTCACCGGCCGCATCGGTTCGGCGGAGCCGGGGATTGCGGCAATCGCGGCAATCGGCTGGCTCTGGATCACGCCTGAGGTCAGCGGCGCCGGCTCCGGCTTGGCCTGCGGCTCGGGCCGCGAGGGCAGCGGCGGCAGCGCTGCCGCGGCCTGTGCCATCAGCGAGGGCTTGCTTGCCGGGCGCGGCGCCGGCGCAGGCACGGCGGCGACGGGTTCGGGCTTTTCGGCAACCGGCTCGGCTACGCGCGGTGCATCGTCGGCATCGGCGACCTCGACACTGGCGTCGGCCGGGTTGCGCTCGGTGATGGCAGCGGCGGTGCGGGTGGTCGCGGCCTTGGCGAGGTTCTCGGCCAGCAGGTTGCGCATGATGGCATCGCGCGAGCCGCCGCTGCGGCCGCCGAGCACCACGCCGATCAGGAAGCGGTTGCCGCGGTGCATCGAGGTGACGAGGTTGAAGCCGGAGGCGCGGGTGTAGCCGGTCTTGATGCCGTCGACGCCCTCGACGCTGCCGAGCAGGTGATTGTGGCCGGTGATGGTGTGGCCGCGGAAATTGAAGGCGGTGGTCGAGAAGTAGCGATAATAGCGCGGGAAGCGATCCTGGAGCGCACGGCCGAGCACCGACTGGTCGCGCGCCGTCGTCACCTGCTCGTCGTTCGGCAGGCCGTTGGCGTTGCGATAGATCGTTCGGCTCATGCCGAGCGCGTGGGCCTTGCGGGTCATCATCCGCGCGAATTCCTCTTCGCTGCCGCCGATCGCCTCGGCGATCACGACCGCCGCGTCATTGGCAGAGCGGGTGATCAGGCCCTTGATGGCGTCCTCGACCCTGATGGTCTGGCCGGCGCGCAGGCCGAGCTTGGTCGGGTCCTGATCGGCCGCGCGTTCGGAGACCGGCATCTCGGTATCGAGCTTGATCTTGCCGGCGTCCAGACGCTCGAACAGCAGATAGAGCGTCATCATCTTGGTGAGGGAGGCGGGATGGCGCAGGCCGTCCGGGCTGGTCGCCGTCAGCACCGCACCGGAATTGCCGTCGACGATGATCGAGGCGAAGCGCGGACTGTCGCTCTCGCTGGAATCGTCCCTGCTGCTGCTGTGATGGCTGACATGGTGGTGATGCCGGTAACGGCGCGCCTCGGCGCTGTCACTGATCAGGACCGAAGTGGTCAGGGTTACGAGCCCGAGAACGCCAACTCGCAACGCGCGCGAGGAAGCCAAGGTTGTGCGAAGCATTTACTTCCCCGTCCCAATTTCTATCTAGATCACCGGCTCGTGAGGCGAAATTGTGCCCGACGGCCACTGACCCTTGCCTGCGCAACGCGCCACGTTCGGGATAAGTGATTGGTCCCGGTGGCCGCGCAGGTCGCTGTTCTAGCTAAGTTGCTGTTCACAAACAGTTTTGGAGCTGTTTGTGGGAAGGCGAACAAAGTCCGGGAATCAGGGTAGGCGGCGCGAGTTTCCAAAAGATTAAGCAACCGTTGCGTAAGACCCCGGGGTTTACTGCAAATGCTCTGAATCGGGGCTCGAGGGCAAGTGGGGATTGTGCAACGCACAATTCTCCTTGACTGAATTGTGCAGTGCACTATGATGTCCATGTCAGGGGGCCGGGAGCTTCCCGGCATTGGGAACTGCAACGTTCAAGTCTGGGAACAAGGAACTCCATCATGGTCAAGATTGAAGACATTCAGAGCTACGGCAAAGAGCACCTGGAATCGGTCCAGGCCTCGGCCACCAACCTGCAGAGCGGCGTCCAGGCGATCGCCACCGCCTATGGCGACTATGCCAAGAAGTCGTTCGAGGACACCAAGTCCTTCGTCGAGAAGCTGTCCGGCGTGAAGTCGCTCGACAAGGCGCTCGAGGCGCAGACCGAGTTCGTGCGCTCCGCCTACGAGACCTTCGTCGCTGAATCGCAGAAGATCGCCGGTCTCTACAGCGATTGCGCCAAGCAGACCTTCAAGCCCTATGAGGGCCTGGTCGCCAAGTTCGCGCCGGCGTCCTCGCACTAAGCTTTCGCCGATCCAAAAACATCGAGCCCGGCCGCATCGGCCGGGCTTTTTTGTTGGCTGGATCTTGCGCGGTCAGCGGGCGACGCGCAGCTTCGAGATCGAGACTGCGATCTGCGAGAACGCGGTCGCGATCTGGCTCGGCTGCGTCAGCATGAAGAAATTGTTCGGTCCGCTGGCGCAGTAGGGCAGCACGGCCGACGTGCCGGCGCCGTCGGTGTCGATCTGCACGGTGTAGATCGTCACGCCGGTTGCCTTGATGGTGTCGCACAGCGTCTTCATCCGCGCGTCGACCTGCGTGCTGGTATTGCTGAAGTCGCCATACCAGCGGTCGCCGGTGTTGAGACCGTCGGTGAACAGCACGATGATGTGCTGGTAGTTGGTGTTGGCGTTCTCCGACGGCGCGTTCAGCGGCGACTGCTGCAGCAGCGACAGCCAGCCCCAGAGCAGGCCGATGGTCTGGTTGGTCGCGCCGCCGGGCGTCATCGCGTTGATGGTGTTGTTGACGCTGGTCCAGTTGTAGGTGAGCGGCAGGATCTGTGCAGCCGGACAGGACTGGTCCTGGTCGGCCGGGAAGTAGGTCGACTGCGAGCTCGGGGCCGCCGAGCTGACGTCGTAGCTCTGGTCCCGGTCGGTCACGCAGCCGTTCCACTGCGACTTGTTCGATATGTTGGGTGTGTGATTCCAGCTGTAGCCGTGGCCGAGGCACTGCGCCATGGTCATCCAGTAGCCGCCGCTGCAGTAGGTGTTGTAGGGCTGCGACGAGTTCGGATAATTCTTCGGATCCCACATATCCCAGCGCAGCCAGGTCGCAGCCGAGTTGGAGGTGCCGACATTGACATCGATCTCGAACGGGACGACCGAGATGTAGACGTCGCCATTGTTCTTGGCGAGCGCGGAGAGCTGCGTCACGAGGTTCTGTGACGCGGTCTTCAGGTTGCCGATCTTGTTGTAGTCTTGCATCGAGCCGGTGTTGTCGAGCACCAGCGCGACCCGGAGCAGGTTGGAGCCCCAGGTTGCGGTCGAGCTGCTGTTGAAGCCCATGGTATTGAAGCCGGCCAGCTTCATGAAATCGGTGTTGATCGAACCTGTTCCGCTGACCTGCACGGTCGAGCCGTTGGTGCCGCTGGCGGCGGTGTAGCTGGCGGTGACGGTGACCGATTTGGCGTCCTTATTGGTGTAGAGCGCCGTGAAATAGGCCTGCGCCTTGGCGGCGATCTGCGAGGTCGTGATCGTGCCCGCCGACAGATCCTTCGACACCATCAACGCCGTCGAATCGAGGGCGGCCTGCATCGACGAGCGGGCGGCATTGGCGCGCGAATAGTCGACCGCCATGCCGACGAAGGTGACGATCGGGATGGCCGCGAGCGTGAACAGCACGGCGACGTTGCCGTCGCGTGCCTCGGCAAACCGGCGGGCAGCCGCGCTGAAGCGGCTGAAAAGGGCTTTCCCAAACATGACGCGCTCATCGCAATTTATAGGTGCCCCATCTCCGCGCGCGCGGTTAAACAGTTGATGAATCCCATCTCGGAAACCCGGTAACGGCGTGCCGCGGAGATCAAAAACCGGGCAAAAGCCGTGCTTATCCTCAACGGCCGCTGAACCGGACCATGGACTCCTTTGTCAAATCCGGCAGAAACGATTAACCTTGACAGGATTGCCGGACCGGGAATCGACCGGATTTGGGGCGAGACCGGGCGGCGCTTCCGTGCTTGCGGCAGCGCGTCGCCGGGCCCATATTCGGGATGCCGATCCAGCCGCTGGGTCGGACCGGGAGCGGCAATCTGGAAAGCGTTGCCGGGAGTTCCGCGATCACTGCTGCGGCAATCGCGAAACACCCCGATAACGCCAACCGGTTTCCCCTGGGGAATTCGAACGCCTGAGCCATGCTGCGATCCACGTCCACAGTCCCTGTCATCGACAAGAATTCGTCCCGGCCGGCGGCATCAGCCGCGCGCGCGCCCCGCATGAGCGGCGACGAGAACCGCAACACCGGCGGGACGGGGGGGCCGTCGACCTCGGTCATCACCAAGGTCAAGCCGAAGACCAAGCGGCCGAATCTGTACCGCGTCCTGATCCTCAACGACGACTACACACCGATGGAGTTCGTCGTTCACGTGCTGGAGAAGTTCTTCCAGAAGGACGCCGAGGCGGCCACCAAGATCATGCTGCACGTCCACCATCACGGCATCGGCGAGTGCGGCGTCTTCACCTACGAGATCGCCGAGACCAAGGTGACGCAGGTGATGGATTTCGCGCGCAAGCACCAGCACCCGCTGCAATGTGTGATGGAAAAGAAGTAGGTCGCGGCTCCACGGCGACGCCGCGTCGGCGGAACGGTTCGGCGGAACGGGTCTTGCATTAACATTTGTGACGGAAGCGATCGGCGTCCCGTATCTTTGCGGGAAGCGGTTTCGTGCCACCGGTTTCGTGACACCTTGGCGCCCGAATTTTAGAGGAAAACCATCGTGTCGGAACCGGTCTTTCGCAACGATCCGTCGTAACTATATGACGGGGGATCACGAAGGTTGTTGTTGCCTGACCGGGTAATGGCGATCATGATGGCCGGGGGCCGTAGAGGACGCGAATGCCAACTTTTTCCCAAAGCCTTGAACAATCCTTGCATCGTGCATTGGCGATTGCGAACGAGCGTCACCATCAATACGCGACGCTTGAGCACCTTCTGCTGTCGCTGATCGATGACTCGGATGCGGCCGCGGTGATGCGGGCCTGCAGCGTCGATCTCGACAAGCTCAGGACCAGTCTCGTCAACTATCTCGAGACCGAATTCGAAAACCTGGTGACCGACGGCGCCGACGATGCCAAGCCGACCGCAGGCTTCCAGCGCGTGATCCAGCGCGCGGTGATCCATGTGCAGTCGTCCGGTCGCGAGGAAGTGACCGGGGCCAACGTGCTGATCGCGATCTTCGCCGAGCGCGAGAGCCACGCCGCGTACTTCCTGCAGGAGCAGGACATGACGCGCTATGATGCCGTCAACTACATCAGCCACGGCATCGCCAAGCGGCCCGGCGTTTCCGAGGCACGGCCGGTGCGCGGCGTCGACGAGGAGACCGAGACCAAGGGCAACGAGGATTCCAAGAAGAAGGGCGAGGCGCTCGAGACCTATTGCGTCAACCTCAACAAGAAGGCGCGGGACGGCAAGATCGATCCGGTGATCGGCCGCAATGCCGAGATCAATCGCGCGATCCAGGTGCTGTGCCGCCGCCAGAAGAACAACCCGCTGTTCGTCGGCGAAGCCGGCGTCGGCAAGACCGCGATCGCCGAAGGCCTCGCCAAGCGCATCGTCGACAGCGACGTGCCCGAGGTGCTGGCGGCTGCGACCGTGTTTTCGCTCGACATGGGCACGCTGCTCGCGGGCACCCGCTACCGCGGCGATTTCGAGGAGCGGCTCAAGCAGGTGCTGAAGGAGCTGGAGGCGCATCCCAACGCCATCCTGTTCATCGACGAGATCCACACCGTGATCGGTGCCGGCGCCACCTCCGGCGGCGCGATGGACGCGTCCAACCTGCTGAAGCCGGCGCTGGCATCGGGCACCATCCGCTGTATGGGCTCGACCACCTACAAGGAATATCGTCAGCACTTCGAGAAGGACCGCGCGCTGGTGCGGCGCTTCCAGAAGATCGACGTCAACGAGCCGACGGTGGAGGACGCGATCGCGATCCTCAAGGGGCTCAAGCCGTATTTCGAGGACTACCACCGGCTGAAATACACCAACGAGGCGATCGAGGCTGCGGTGCAGCTCTCCTCGCGCTACATCCACGACCGCAAGCTGCCCGACAAGGCGATCGACGTGATCGACGAATCCGGCGCGGCGCAGATGCTGGTCGCCGAGAACAAGCGCAAGAAGACGATCGGCATCAAGGAGATCGAGACCACGATCGCGACCATGGCGCGGATCCCGCCGAAGAGCGTGTCGAAGGACGATGCCGAGGTGTTGAAGCATCTCGAGCAGACCCTGAAGCGCACGGTGTTCGGCCAGGACAAGGCGATCGAAGCGCTGGCTGCATCGATCAAGCTGTCGCGGGCGGGCCTGCGCGAGCCGGAAAAGCCGATCGGCTCGTATCTGTTCTCGGGTCCGACCGGCGTCGGCAAGACCGAGGTGGCAAAGCAGCTCGCGGCCTCGCTTGGTGTCGAGCTGATCCGGTTCGACATGTCCGAATACATGGAGCGGCACACGGTGTCGCGCCTGATCGGCGCGCCTCCCGGCTATGTCGGCTTCGACCAGGGCGGCCTGCTGACCGATGGCGTCGACCAGCATCCGCACTGCGTGGTGTTGCTCGACGAGATCGAGAAGGCGCATCCGGATCTCTACAACGTGCTGCTGCAGATCATGGATCACGGCCGGCTCACCGACCACAACGGCAAGCAGGTCAACTTCCGCAACGTGATCCTGATCATGACCACGAATGCCGGCGCAGCCGATCTGGCGCGCCAGGCCTTCGGCTTCACCCGCTCGAAGCGGGAAGGCGACGACCACGAGGCGATCAGCCGGCAGTTCGCGCCGGAGTTCCGCAATCGTCTGGATGCGATCGTCTCGTTCGCGCACCTCAATGCCGAGGTGATCGGCATGGTGGTCGAGAAGTTCGTGCTGCAGCTCGAGGCCCAGCTCGCCGACCGCGACGTCACGATCGAGCTGTCGGAGCCTGCCAAGGCCTGGCTGATCGAGAATGGCTACGACGAGCAGATGGGCGCGCGTCCGATGGCGCGCATCATCCAGGAGCACATCAAGAAGCCGCTGGCGGATGAAGTGCTGTTCGGCCAGCTCAAGAGCGGCGGCCATGTCCGCGTCGTGCTGGTCAAGGACGAGGCGACCGCGAAAGACAAGATCGGCTTCGAGTTCGTCGAGGGCCCGGTCACGCCGAAGCCGGAAAATCTTCCGCCGCGCAAGCGCAAGCCGCCGAAGTCGGGCGGTGGCGGTGGAGGCACCAAGGCGCCGCCGTCGCGCGGGCCGCTGGTCAAGGCCTGAGGCCTTCGACGAGGAACGAAATCGAAAAGGCCGGCTGAACAGCCGGCCTTTTTGTTTGCCGTGCCAGCTGGCGATCGGAATTCGAAAGATCGAGCACGCGCACGTCAATCCGCTGTCGTCGGCGTGAATTCGCTCAATTGGGAGTGATCCGCTGTCTCGCTCTTCCCGCGTGTGAACAAATTCATACTACCTCGGCGGGCAATTGAACGATGCTGCCGGCCGTGGGCGGATGTTCCGCCCATATCTCAACCGGAGATCAGCACATGAAAGTTCTCTTTGCCGCATACGGCGCACTTCCGAATGGAAACAAGGAAGACGCGCTGGGCTTCATCGTGACCAAAACGCTGCAACACTTGATCGACGATCCCGGCAACCAGGGCGGGGTCACCATCAACAACGCCAACTTCAACGATTCCGCACCCGGCTTCACCAAGCATTTCGCTGCGATCGTGGAGCGAGACGGAGTTCTGCGCTGCTTCGCCTGCCAGGAAGGTCAGACCATCGACTTCAACTCCGGCGGCGGCACGACGCAGGAATAGCGCTGCCTCTCGTTCAGCTTCGTCTGGCGAACGCCTGATCGAGCAAGCGCGTCCGTTTTGACGTGATGCACCATCCGGGGGCGCAGCCGTCCAGGACGCCCCCGAGGCGCCCGCACGGGGTCGCCGCTGCGACGAACCTCACTCGCCCTTCAGACGCTGACTCTCAAGCACGCGGACCTGCTCGGCGCCGCGGCTGCCGGTCGAGGACAGTCTCAGCGTGCTGAGCGCAGCTCCAACGAGCGCAAAGCCGACGCCGACCAGCAGCGAGATCCTTGTCCCGTCAGCCGGATAGCGCGCCAGAAATAGCGCCACAAGCGCTGCGCCTGTGGTTTGTCCGAGCAGCCGCGCGGTGCCGAGCATGCCGCTGGCGCCGCCCGAGCGCTCGCGCGGGGCGGCGGCGATCATGGTGCGGTTGTTGGGGGTCTGGAACAGGCCGAAGCCGGCGCCGGCGAGCGCCATGCGCCAGATCACGTCGAACGGTGTTGCCGCGGCCGGCATCAGCGCCAGCGCGCCCAAGCCCAACGCGAACAGCAGCAGCCCGATGCCGCCCAACAGTCCGGCCGGATAGCGCTCGACCAGCCGGCCCGCGAGCGGCGCGGCACAGGCGACCGCGATCGGCCAGGGCGTGATCAGGAGGCCGATCTGCACCGCCGAATAGCCGAAATGGTTCTCGAGATAGAAAGGCATCGCGACGAAGGCCAGCATCTGGCCGCAGAACGAGGCGATCGAGGTGCCGATCGACAGTGCGAAGATCGGGATCCGCAGCAGATCGACCGGCAGCAGCGGCGAGGGCAGATGCCTCTGTCGCCGTACCAGCAGGAAGCCCGCGACCGCAGCGATGGCAAACTCGGTGAGGCAGAGGAACAGCGCCTCGCCGTGGCCGGCGCTGTCGATCGCGGCGATGCCAAGCCCGAATGTCACGGCGCTCAGGGCGCCGCTTTGCCAGTCGAAGGCGTGGGGCGCCGGCGTCGTGTGCGGCAAATAGCGCAAGCCGAACGCCAGGGTCACGATGCCGAGCGGAACGTTGATGGCGAACAGATAGGGCCACGTTCCGACCGCCAGGATGAAGGAGGCCACGGTCGGGCCGACCGCGGCCGAGACGGCGACGACCAGCGCGTTGACGCCGATGCCGCGGCCGAGCTGGTCGTGCGGATAGGTGAAGCGGACCAGCGCGGAGTTGACGCTGAGGATGCCGGCGGCGCCGAAGCCCTGGATGATGCGGGCGACCGTCAGCAGCGGCAGCGTATGCGCCAGCGCGCAGAACAGCGACGCCACCGTGAACAGCACCAGCCCCGCCAGATAGACCCGGCGATAGCCGATAATCTCGCCCAGCGAGGCCAGCGGCAGCAGCGATATCGTGATCGCGAGCTGATAGCCGTTGACGATCCAGACCGAAAACGCCGGGCTGGCGTTGAGGTCCTTTGCGATGGTCGGCAGCGCGACATTGGCGATCGAGCCGTCGATGACGGCCATCACGAGGCCGAGCGCGATGGTGAGAATGGCCAGGTTGCGTTGTGGCTGCGGCAGGCCGTCGGCATGCTCTGTGATCGCGGACGACATGTCGTGCAGTTGCGCTCCGTTCCAGGATGGGTGGTTTACCGCATGCTGGATCGGCCTTTGGTTTGCAACCCCCGAAAATGCCGGGCGGCCTGCCAGAATGGGGTATCAGGCCGCGAAATTGGGCAGTCCGCCGGATCGCCCTCGGCTCAGCCTTCGCCGAGCAATTCCTTGATCCGGCGCTGCAGCTGCCGCTTCTTGATCTCGCTGCGACGCAGGCGCTCGTCGAGATCGCTGACCGGGGTGTCCGAGGCCATGATCCGGAAGGCGAGGCCGACCTTGTTGGCCTGGCGCCAGATCAGCCGCGCAAGGTACGAGCGGCCCCGGCGCGCGACGGTGAGATTCAGCTCCTCGGGCAGTTTTGCCGACGTCTCGAACTCGACGCAGGCGCCGCCCTCGCTGATATTGCGTACGACGCAATCCATCGTGGAGCCGCGCTCATTGACCGCCGCGACCCCGCCGTAGAGCACCTTGTCGCGCGTGCCTTGGCGCCGGTCCTGCATCGGAAAACCCTCCAAATGAATGGCCGGACTGTATCGGGATATGGCGGGAAGAGAAGATCGGCGCTGGAACCCGTTGCAGTTAACGTAAATTCCTTGCATCCGCGTCGCCGCGGATTTCGCGGTAGCTTTCGCGTTGCAAACGTGGATGCCCTCAGTTCGGCAACCGGCTGTGCCGCCAGTCGCGCGGCGACAGGCCGTAATGCTCGCGGAACACGCGGCCGAAATGCGAGAGATCGTTGAAGCCCCAGGCGAAGGCGATTTCGCCGATGTGGCGGTGCGCGTGCGCCGGCGAGGCGAGGTCGCGCTTGCAGTGCTCGAGCCGTTGCGCCAGCACGAAGCGCTGGAACGAGGTCTCCTCGTCGGCGAACAGGCTGTTGACGTAGCGTGGCGAGATGCCGAGCGCCGCGGCGGTCTCTGTGAGGCCGAGATCAGGGTTCGGCAGCCGCGCCAGCACATGCGCCTTCAGCCGGTAGAGCAGCGCCGAGCGATGGGTCGAGGCCGGCAACCGGCTTTCGCCGAGCCGTTCGCTCATCGCCATCGCCAGCAGGTCCGCGGCCTGGTCGGCGAGCCGGATCGCACTGTCAGCATCGAGCCTGTCGGCGATTTCTGCGAGTGACGCGATGAACTGATAGGCGAGCCGCTGCACCGGGCCGTCTGACGTGAACGTTGTCGCCGTGAAATTCTGCGAGCCGGCGAAGCGCCGATGCAGCATCTCGCGCGGCACCTGGAAAATGGTCTGGGTGAAGTCGTCGTCGAACCGCAGTTCGTAGGGCCGGGTGGTGTCGTAGAATGCGAACTCGCCGGGCCTGATCACGGTCTCGCGGCCGTCCTGCAGCACGGCGCCGGCGCCCTGCCTGCCGAGCGCGAACAGCACAAAGTCCTCGCTGGCACGCGAAATCCGGGACGGCGTGCGGAACACGCGTTGCCGGCCAGATGAGACGTCGGAGCATTTGACCCGGCCGAGCTGTGACGAGGTGATGGCCCCGTGGAAGGCGCCTCCGAGGTCGGACTTGCAGTCGAGCTGCACGAACACGTCGCAGACGATGTCCTGCCAGAGCGCGAGGCGCCGGTGGGTGGGGGCGTTATCCGTGGTGAACAGGGCCGGCATGATTTCCTCCCGTCACAAGGTGCTGACCGCTCAAAGACGAAGCAAGCTCCGCAGAACTCATCGCGCGTTTAGTCGAATTTTCCTTCCGTCCCGGTCGAACGGCTCTCCCGGTTTGGGAGCAGCATGATGTCAGAGGCCAGCGGGGCCGATCAAGTGCGAACCGGCCGGATCGGCCGACGGCGAGGAGGACATCATGGGCATCGAACATCCGAAATATCGCGTCGCGGTGGTGCAGGCAGCGCCGGCATGGCTCGACCTCGATGCGTCAGTGACCAAGACCATTGCGCTGATCGAGGAGGCGGCCAGCAAAGGGGCAAAACTGATTGCGTTTCCGGAGGCCTTCATCCCCGGCTATCCCTGGTACATCTGGCTGGACTCGCCGGCCTGGGCGATCGGACGCGGCTTCGTGCAGCGCTATTTCGACAATTCGCTTAGCTATGACAGCCCCGAGGCCGAGCGGCTGCGGCTCGCGGTGAAGAAGGCCGGCATGACCGCCGTGCTCGGCCTGTCCGAGCGCGATGGCGGCAGCCTCTACCTCGCACAATGGTTGATCGGCCCCGACGGCGAGACGATTGCAAAACGGCGCAAGCTGCGGCCGACCCATGCCGAGCGCACCGTCTATGGCGAGGGCGACGGCAGCGATCTTGCGGTGCATGACCTCAAGGGCATCGGCCGTCTCGGCGCGCTGTGCTGCTGGGAGCATCTGCAGCCGCTGTCGAAATACGCGATGTATGCCCAGAACGAGCAGGTCCATGTCGCGGCCTGGCCGAGCTTCTCGCTGTACGATCCGTTCGCGCCGGCGCTCGGCTGGGAGGTCAACAACGCGGCCTCGCGCGTCTACGCCGTAGAGGGCTCGTGTTTCGTGCTGGCGCCTTGCGCCACCGTTTCGCAGGCGATGATCGACGAGATGTGCGACCGCGAGGACAAGCACGGGTTGCTCCATGTCGGCGGCGGTCACGCCGCCATCTATGGGCCGGACGGCAGCGCGATCGCCGAAAAGCTGCCGCCGGAGCAGGAGGGCCTGCTGATCGCCGACATCGATCTCGGCGCGATCGGGATCGCCAAGAACGCTGCCGATCCGGCCGGACACTATTCGCGTCCCGACGTCACGCGTCTGTTGCTCAACAAAAGGCCCTCGAAGCGCGTCGAGCATTTTGCACTGCCGCTCGACAGTCTTGCCGGCGAGGAATTCGACGCGGCCGCGAGCTGACACGCGCAACCCAACGAGAGGAGACGGCCATGGAATCCGCCATTCCATCTCACCTGCAAACGGCGCGGTCGCGTCATCGGCGCGTACCCGACGACTACACGCCGCCTTACCCGTCCTTCGTCGCGCGCCACAAGCCCAAGGTCACCAGCGTGATCATGGCGTATTTCGGCGTGCAGTATCGCGGCGAGCCGACCGCGGCCGCGACCAAGGCACTGGCCGAGATCGCGACGCGCTTTGCCGGCGACAACGGCCCGACCCATTGGGATCGCGCGCATTATGTCGACCAGGCCGGCTTCAGCAACGTCGTCTCGGTTGCCTACTGGGACGACGCCGCGCGCTTCGATGCCTTTTTTGCAAAGGCCCGCGACGCCTGGACCGGCGGTGACGCGTCCGCGGATGTCGGCCGCTTCATCGAGGTGCTGCGACCGCATGTCGAGCGCTACGAGACGCTGTTCTCGTCGCTCGGCCGGCCTGAGGGCGTGGCCGTGCTCGCCGACGGCATGAGCTCCGAGGTGCAGGAGCACGCCTATTGGGGCGGCATGCGTGACCGCATCCCGCTGTCGCAGACCGACGCGATGACGCCGAGCGGAGAGCCGCGCATGATCCGCGACGGCGCGCGCATCCGCGTCGTTGCGCACGACAATCTCTGCCTGATCCGCTCCGGCCAGGACTGGAGCGACACCGAGGCCTCCGAGCGCAAGATGTACCTCGACGATGTCGAGCCGGTGCTGCGCGAGGGCATGGACTTTTTGCGCGACGACGGCGTGCCGATCGGCTGCTACGCCAACCGCTACATGCGCGTGCTCGACGCCGGCGGCGCGCTGACCGAAAAATCCTACGGCCAGAGCTGGTGGAAGAGCCTTGCGGCGCTGGAACGCTGGGCGGAATCGCACCCGACCCATGTCCGGATCTTCGGCGCGGCGATGAAGTATCTGTCGACGCTCGGGCCGAATGCCAAGCTCCGGCTGTATCACGAGGTCACGGTCGCTGCCGCGGACGAGCAGTTCTTCGAATATCTCGGCTGCCATGAGCGGACGGGCATGCTGTCTGCGGTCGGCGGCGCTACGGATTAATCTTAGACCGAGCGGCAACGGAAGTGCGTTCCCTCTCCCGCTTGCGGGGGAGGTGAAGCGAGGGATCTTGTGCTTTTACGGCCGGAGCCGGCCGCCCTGCGCGATGATGGCCTGGGCCAGTTCGGCGGCCGGTCCGCGTTTCGGCCGGCGCGCCGCGCGGACCACGAATTCGACGCTGCCGAGCGGCGGCAGCCCCGGTGCCGCTATTTCCACAAGGCCGTCAGGGATCAACCCTTGCGCCATTGGAGTGATGCCGAGACCTGCAAGCGCCGCGGCGCGCAGGCCGCTCAGGCTGCCGCTCGAGCAGACGATGCGCCATGGTCGTCCGAAACGCTCCATCGCCTCGAGCACCGCGCTGCGGCTGACGCTCGGTTGCGCGTAGAGGATCAGGGGCAGCGGCTGATCCGGATCGAGGCGCTTGCCGGGCGCTGACGTCCACACCAGGCGGTCCTGCCACACCAATTGTCCCTGCACGTCGCCCGGCCGGCGCTTGCCGAGCACGAGATCGAGTTCGCCGGCATCGAGCTGCTGGTAGAGCAGGCCAGTCAGGCCGACCGTCAGCTCGAGATCGACTTGCGGGTGGCGGCGAACGAAATCGCGCAACAGGTCCGGCAGGCGCGAGCTGGCGAAATCCTCGGCAGCGCCGAACCGGATCTTGCCGCGCACCTGCGATCCCGCGAAATAGTCGCGGGCACGGGCATTGGCCTCCAGGATCGGGCGCGCAAAGCCCGTCATCGCCTCGCCGTCGGCCGTCAGCACCACCGAATGGGTATCGCGCACGAACAGGCGGCGGCCGGCCGCGGCCTCGAGCTTGCGGATGTGCTGGCTGACCGTCGACTGCTTCAGGCCGAGGCGCCGGCCGGCCTCGGTGAAGTTCTGCGTTTGCACCACGGTGAGGAAGGTTTCGAGCTGGATCGGGTCGAGCATGGCTGTTCTTGGTCATCACATAACGTAATGACAATAACATCGGTCAGCGCGGTTCACAATTGGCGCATGGAGGGTCATTTTTCCCGGCAGGAAAGGACATCGCCATGACCCTCAACCGCTTGCGCTCATTCATCCCCGTTGATCCCTACATTGCCTCCATCGTCGGCATGGTCGGGCTCGCGACGCTGCTGCCGCTGCACGGGCAGGGCACCGTGATTGGCGGCTATGCGACCGATGCGGCGATTGCGCTGCTGTTCTTCCTGCATGGCGCGCGGCTGTCGACGGCGGAGGCGTTGCTCGGTGCCCGGCACTGGCGGCTGCATCTGGTGATCTTCCTCGCCACCTTCGGACTGTTCCCGCTGCTCGGGCTTGCGGCGCACGCGCTGGCGCCGCATCTTTTGACGCCGGCGCTGTGGGCCGGCGTCATCCTGATCTGCATCCTGCCGTCGACGGTGCAGTCGTCGGTCGCCTTCACCTCGATCGCGGGCGGCAACGTGTCGGCGGCGCTGTGCTCGGCGACTGCGTCGAACCTGCTCGGCATCGTCATGACGCCGCTGCTGGCGGGCGTCCTGCTGTCAAGCCGTGGCGGATTCTCCGGCAATGCCGCGCTCGACATCGTCGTGCAATTGCTGCTGCCGTTCCTGGCGGGACAGTTGTCGCGGCCTTTGATCGGCGGCTTCGTCGCCCGGCACCACGCGATGCTCGGCCTGGTCGATCGCGGCTCGATCCTGCTGATCGTCTACACCGCGTTCAGCGACGGTGTGAGCCACGGCATCTGGCATCAGGTCAATGCGACCCAGATGGCCATCGTGTTCGGCATCGACGTGGCGCTGCTGGCGCTGGTGCTGCTGATCACCCATGTCGGCAGCGGCCTGCTCGGCTTCTCCCGCGAGGATCGCATCGCCATCATGTTCTGCGGCTCGAAGAAGAGTCTCGCGAGCGGATTGCCGATGGCGAGCATATTGCTCGCGGGTCAATCGGTCGGACTGATCGTGCTGCCGCTGATGCTGTTCCACCAGATCCAGCTGATGACCTGTGCGGCGCTGGCGCGGCGTTATGCGGGCGCTGAGGAAGCGGCTTCACACGGCGCCGTGCCAGTGTTGGTGAAGGCGCGCTGAGTCAGGTCTTCTCCGGCTGTCGTCCCCCGGCTTGACCGGGGGACCCAGCACGCCGCGGCTTCTCCATCACTGACCGGCGTCTCTGCAATACTGGATCGCCCGGTCGAGCCGGGCGACGACACTGTCTCAAGCGACGCGTAGCCCCTTGGCGATCTCCTTCTGCGCGTCGAACTCGCGGCGCAGGCGCGCCAGCTCGTCCGCACTCAGCGCATCCGCGTTGCTGTAGTCGCGCTTCCAGGCATGATCCTCGCTCCAGCGCAGCGGCGACTGCACGGTCGTTTGCGGACCCGGCGCGGATTCCAGTACGCGCAGCGCCAGCTCCAGCGTAAACGCTTGCGAGGCGACATCGTGCGGCTTGCCGGCGGAGTTGCCGAGCGGGAAGTCGGAGAACAGCAAGCGCGGCACCGCGGCGTGCTCGACGATATCCTTGGCGCAGCCCATCACGACGGTCGGGATGCCGTTGGCCTCGAGATGCCGCGCCACCAGGCTGACGGTCTGGTGGCAGACCGGGCAGTTCGGCACCAGCACCGCGGCGTCGGCGCCGTCGGCACGGCAGCGCTTGAGGATCTCGGGCGCGTCGGTCTCGATGGTGACGCGATGGCTGCGGTTGGTCGGCGCGCCGAAGAAGCGCGGCGCGACCTCGCCGATCTGCCCTTCGGCGGCGAGCCGCTTTAGCTGCGCCAGCGGGAACCAGGTGCCGCTGTCCTCGGCCGAGGTGTGCGTGCGGTCATAGGCGATATGGGAAATCCGCAAATCCTGCTGATGTGACGTATCGCCGTCATAGACCGCGTAGAACTTGGCGCCGCCGTTATATTTCGCGCCGGGGCCCTGGTCGCCCTTGGCGGGATCGAACGGTGCCGCCGTCGTGATGATGGCGACGCGGGATTGGTTGAGCGGCTTCTTGAGCGCCTGAAACGGCGCGGAGCTGTAATGCGCCCAGCGGTAGGGCGTGGTGTAGCCGATCGCCGCGTAATAATCGCGGGTGCGCTTCATGTAGCCGATTGGAGCGTCGTCGTCGGACGCGAAGCCGAGTTGATCGTCCGAGGCGGCAGCCATGTTGCGCTCCCTTTTGCGCGCCATCATTGTCATCCATAGCTAGACCAGGAGGTCGCGGTGTCAAGCCGCGCCGGGCGGGAACAGGATTGCGATGCGGACAGCCCTGGTTGCCGGACTGAGCATGCTGGTGCTGGCGCCGCCGGTCGGTGCCGGGGCGCAAGACAGCCAGTCCGCGGCGCCCCGCTATGTGCATCCGAGTGTCGAGGAGCTGGCGATCCCTCCGCAGCAGCCACCGGACGCGCGCGAGAGCGACACCCGCGAGGCGATGTGCCTGATGATCGAATCGGCGGCGCGCGCCAACGACCTGCCGCTGGAGTTCTTCGCCCGCGTGATCTGGCAGGAGAGCCGCTTCCAGGCCGACGCGGTCGGCCCCGTCACCCGCAGCGGCCAGCAGGCGCAGGGGATCGCGCAGTTCATGCCGGGCACGGCGAGCGAACGCGGGCTGCTCGATCCCTTCAATCCGGTGCAGGCGTTGCCGAAGTCGGCGGAATTCCTGAACGAGCTGCGCAGTCAGTTCGGCAATCTCGGCCTGGCGGCTGCGGCCTACAATGCCGGCCCGCGCAGGATCCAGGAATGGCTCGCCGGCTCAGGCTACATGCCGCAGCAGACGCGCGCCTATGTCTATGCGATCACCGGCTCCAGCGTCGACGAGTGGGCCGCCGCGGGGCGCAACGGCAAGATGCCCGAGCGCAAGCCGACGGCGAGCTGCCGCGAGCTGATGGCGCTGTTGAGGCGCGCGCCGAACCCGTTCGTCGCCGGGCTCGAGCAGCACATCACGCTGTCGGCGGCAAAGCTCTGGGGCGTGCAGCTCGCGGCCGGCTTCAGCCGCGACAAGGCGCTGGCGATGTATGGCCGCGCGATGAAGCAGCTCTCATCCGTGATCGGCGACCAGGACCCGAGCCTTTTGAGCTCGCACCTGCGCACTCGCGGCAGCGCCACCTTCTACCAGGTGCGGATCGGCGCCGACACCCGCCCCGAAGCCGACGGTCTCTGCACCCGCATCCGCAAGGCGGGCGGGGCGTGCTTTGTGCTGAAGAACCGGGCGTGATCGCTCGCAGGCGGCGGCGCATTCGAGTAGTGTCGTCGCCAAGGATTTCTCACAGCTGCGGACTGAGCACATGGTACGTGAAATGGAATTGCGCGAGGGCGAGGTCGCCGTCGATATGCCCTCCGCGCGCGATGCGGGCCTCGTCTTCATCGGACGGATCCGCACGCCCTGGACCTCGCGGCTGGCGACGCCGCGGCAGGGCCGGCATGACGGGCCGGTGTGCCGGCTCGAGATATTCGAGCCCTGGGTCGCCGCGATCAAGGGCGTCGATTTCTACTCGAACCTGGAAGTGCTGTACTGGCTGCACCAGTCGCGCCGCGACATCGTGCTGCAAAGCCCGAAGAACAACGGCAGCACCCGCGGCACCTTCTCGCTGCGCTCGCCGGTGCGCCCGAACCCGATCGGGACCTCGATCGTCAAGCTGGTCGGTGTCGAGGGCAACACGATCCTGGTGCGCGGGCTGGACTGCCTCGACGATACGCCACTGATCGACGTCAAGCCGGACCGCTGCGAGTTCACGCCGCTGGCGGCGCCGCAGGCAGGAGATTTCGAGACGGAGTGAACTCTCTCGGCTGTCATTCCGGGGCGTCGCGCAGCGACGAACCCGGAATCCATGGCACTGCAGGACTCGGTGGCCAGTTGCTCCATTCCGGGTTCGCGCTAAGAGGCGCGCCCCGGAATGACAGCGGGAACTTACCCCAACGCCGCGATCAGCTTCGCGGCATTCGCTTCCAGCACCTTGCCGTCTTCCTTGTGGCTCGCCGGCGGCAGCAGCGCGACGCCGTCCTTGCGCGGCATCACATGCATGTGCAGGTGAAACACGACCTGGCCGCCGGCCGGTTCGTTGAACTGCTGCACGGTGATGCCGTCGGCCTCGAACGCTTTCATCGCGGCGGCGGCGATCTTGTGGCCGGCGCGGGCGACATGGGCGTAATCGTCGGCCTTGATGTCGAGGATGTTGCGGGCAGGGGCCTTCGGGATCACCAGCGTATGCCCGGGTGAGCGCGGCATGATGTCGAGGAAGGCGAGCACGTGCTCGTTTTCATAGACCTTGTAGCAGGGGAATTCGCCGCGCAGGATCTTTGCGAAGGGATTTTGCGGGTCGTAGGCGGGCATGGCGGCGGCTCCTCGGGTCTTCTTGCGTTAATGTCGCGGTCGCTACCGGAACGTCAAGCGTCGTCGTGGTCGACCTTGCGGAACGGTCCGGCCTCGGCGAGCTCGCGGCCGACCTCCGCGACATAGGCGCGCTCGCGCTTCAGATAATCGTCGATCGCGCGACGCAGGCCGGGATCGGCGATGAAATGCGCCGAATAGGTGGTCTGCGGCAGGTAGCCGCGCGCCAGCTTGTGCTCGCCCTGCGCGCCGGCCTCGACCACTTGCAGCCCGCGCTGGATCGCGAAATCGATCGCCTGATAGTAGCAGACCTCGAAGTGCAGGAACGGGTGGTGCTCGACCGCGCCCCAGTTGCGGCCGAACAGCGTGTCCGAGCCGATGAAATTGATCGCGCCCGCGATCCAGCGGCCGTTGCGCTTGGCCATGACCAGCAGCACGTCGCGGCTCATGCTCTCGCCGATCAGCGAGAAGAACTTTCGGGTCAGATACGGCCGGCCCCATTTGCGCGAGCCGGTCTCCATGTAGAACTCGAAGAACGCATCCCACGCATCCTCGGTGATGTCTGCGCCGGTGAGCCAGTGGATCGTGATCCCGGCGGCAACGGCCTCGCGGCGCTCGCGCTTGATCGCCTTGCGGTGGCGCGAGTTCAGCGTGGCGAGGAAATCGTCGAAGCTCTTGAAGCCGGCATTGTGCCAGTGGAACTGCTGGTCGGTCCGTTGCAGGAAGCCGTGCGCGCCAAGGAATTTTGCCTCGTCCTCGCGGGCAAAGGTCACGTGCACGGACGAGGCCTCGGTGGCGTTGCAGAGCGCCCTCAAGCCCCGCACCAGCGCCGCTCCGATCTGGGCGCGGTCGACGCCGTCGCGGATCAGGAGCCGCGGACCGGTCGCCGGCGTGAAGGGGACGGAGACCTGGAGCTTTGGGTAGTAGCTGCCGCCGGCGCGGTGATAGGCCTCGGCCCAGCCGCGGTCGAACACGTATTCGCCCTGCGAGTGCGATTTCAGATAACAGGGCACCACGCCGGCGATCTCGCCGTCGAGTTTCGCCACCAAATGCCGCGGGCCCCAGCCGGTGCGCGCGCAGGCCGAATTGGAGGCTTCGGCGGCAGCAAGAAAAGCGTGTGAAACGAAGGGGTTGTAGCTCGTGCTTGATGTCGTCTGGCAGTCGCCTGCGAGCGTGTCGAGGTTATCCAGGCTGAGCGGATCACCCGTCGGGTTGGCGCAGGCGTCCCACTCGGCGGCGGGAATGTCGCTGATATCAGGGACAGCTTCGAGGGTGATTTCAGAAGACGCCATCGAGAATTGCGACCGGTCCCGTTTTGCGAACAGCCACCGTGCATGGCGACCAACCCTTGCCAAGATCGTGCATCGCAGCGACGACTTCAAGGCTGGCAGGGGCATGTCAGGTTCCCGGGACGAACCCCTCGAAAATCATCTGGTCGGCGTAACGCGCCGCGCGTTCGCGCTGTTCCGCGGTCCGCACCGTCCAGGTCAGCAGCGGGCAGCCGAAGACATTGCGGGCGATCCAGGGCGCCGGAGCCGGCAATTGGTTGACCCAGAAGGCGACGAAATGCGGCTGGGTTGTAAAGCCGTGCCGCAGATGGAGCATGCCGTCGCGCTGGGCCGGGGTCAGCTTGGCCCAGGAGCCGTCGTCATCATAGGTGCGCTGGGCGGTGATGCCGCGTGGCAGGTTCGGCATGATCTCGCGCAGTGCCAGCACCTGGTCGGGGTCGAAGGACATGCCGACGACAGGACCGGAATAGGATGCCAGCACCTCGGCCATGCGCCGCACCAATTTGCGGTCGCCGTCGAAATGGCTCTTCACCTCGATGACGAGCGGAACGCGACCGGCGACCAGCGTGCAGAGGTCGCCCAGCGTCATCATCCGCTCGTCGGTAGTCTTGAATTTGACAGCCTTCAGTTCCGCCGCGGTCCTGGTCAGCAGCGCGCCCGAGCCTTCGGTGAGGCGGCCGAGCCCATCGTCGTGATGCACCATCGCCTCGCCGTCGGCGGTGAGCTGGATGTCGCATTCGATCGCGAAACTGCCCGCGACCGCGGCTTTCGCCGCGGCCGGCATGTTCTCGATGATGCCACGTGCGGCATCGTGCAGGCCGCGATGGGCGACCGGCCGCTTGGTCAGCCAATCAGGCGCGCGCATCGATCAGGCGACTTCGAAAATGCCTTCGACTTCGACCGCAGCGTCGGCCGGCAGCGAGGCCACGCCGACGGTGGTGCGGGCGTGACGGCCCTTGTCGCCGAAAGCCGCGACCATCAGGTCGGAAGCGCCGTTCAGCACCTTCGGTCCGTCGAGGAAATCGGGCGCCGAGTTGATGAAACCGCCGAGCCGCACCACGCGCGCCACCTTGTCGAGGTCGCCGAGCGCGGCCTTGACCTGTGCCAGCAGGTTGATCGCGCAGCCGCGCGCCGCAGCCGCGCCGTCCTCGAGGCTGACACTGGCGCCAAGCTTGCCCTTGGCGATCAGCTTGCCGTCGGCGCCGAAACAGACCTGGCCCGACACGAACAGCAGGTTGCCGCTGCGCACGAACGGCACATAATTCGCGACCGGGGAGGTCGGCTCCGGCAGCGTGATGCCCTGTGCCACGAGCTTCTGTTCGACTGTGCCTGCCATGTTCTTGTCCCCGGTTGGATGATCTGTCGCCTGAAATGGGTGTCAGGCGGCGCCTTGTTTCGCGCATCGCGCCGACGGTTGCAAGCGAGGGGACGTGCGCTCGTTTCCGCCGAACTGTGTCGAATCGCGCGGAAAGCTGCCGAAAAGCCGGCATTTCCGTTTCTGCGCGTTACCTTTTTGTGAAACTGCCCCAGTTGCGGCGCAATAGGGCCGTCACTATTGTGGCGAGTCACCCGCCGCGCCGAGGAGAAACCATGATTCTGCCGTTCCGGAATCCGTCACGTGCTCTGGTACTGACGATCGCCGCTGTTGCAGGATCCGCTTTGGTGAACGGGCCGGCCACGGCCGCCGCCAGCGGGCCGTTTCTCTCGCATCAGGCGCTCTACGACCTCAGCCTCGTCAAGTCGCGCGGCAACAACGCAATCAACGATGCGCGCGGCCGCATCCTCTACAATTTCTCCGGCAATTCCTGCGAAGGCTACACCTCGGAGTTCCGCCAGGTGTCCGAGCTCGACAGCGGCGAGGGCAAGGTGACGCTCTCGGACCTGCGCTCGACCTCCTGGGAAGACGCCGCCGGCAAGAGCTATCGCTTCAAGATCGATACCAGGATGAACGACGCCGATTCGTCGCCGGTCGATGGCGTGGCCGAACGGGTCGGTGACCACATCACCGTCAAGCTGACGGAACCGGTGAAGAAGACCTTCGATCTCGACGGCAAGACCGTGTTCCCGACCGAGCAGATCCAGCACATCATCGCCGCCGCCAAGGAAGGCAAGTCGGTGCTCGAGCTGACCGTCTATGACGGTTCCGACAATGGCGAGAAGGTCTACAACACGCTGAGCGTGATCGGCCAGCCGATCCCCGGCGACCGC
>Ga0153933_1000074_pt1 | contig 57427 bp, 66 predicted proteins | sample TSNJ017MetaG_FD_102275 | JGI IMG/M metagenome (GOLD analysis project Ga0153933, IMG submission 102275) | Attine ant fungus gardens microbial communities from New Jersey, USA - TSNJ017 MetaG | ecosystem: Host-associated > Fungi > Mycelium > Unclassified | place: USA: New Jersey, Wharton State...
AATAAGGTCGTCCCATCCATGCTGGCCTCCTTCCCAGCCAGCATGTTGAATCAGAACCGATCTGATTTGGGAATCCTCAATCGATTCAAGCTAGACCCATCCCGCTCTAGGCACGCGGTCTCGTCGCGGACTCCATTAGGAACCAACCAGCGTCGGCAAGGAGTTTCCACGAGCAGGAAGCCAATATGGTCAGAGAAGGTCCCGCTGAGCCGGCGCCGCCGAGCATCGCCGAGACGACGCAAGCAAGGCAGGCGCGCCCTCATGGGATGGTAGTCACGTCGGCTGTCATAGCGCTGGCGATCATTGTGCTCGTCTATGTCCTGATGAAGTAGGCGAGGACTGCCAAAACTCACACGGAAAAGAGGTTGGCGCTCAGGCCGCCGTCGTCCGGCAGGATTCCGCGCAGGCACGACATATCGCCACGCATTCGTCCATACCGCCGACGCGCTCGCAATCTTCGGCGGATTCGCCGCAGATCTCAGCGCCTTCGCGGCAGGTGTGCTTGTGGTGCGGAGTGTTGATCAATATGAAATGAGCCGCCGTGCGGCACATGTCCGCGCAGGCCATCATAAGGCGGAAATGTGCCGGCTCGACATGCGAGACAGTGGTTCATCGCAGTCCCGAGACAGGTCTTGTAACAGGACAGACAGGTCTCGATGCATCGGTGCATCTCTTGCGAAAATGCCGTGTCAATGCCTCATGCCGCGCTGCGCCGGGATCGCGATCTTCTTGCCATTCAAATCCATGAGCTACTCCGTTGGCACTTGCCTGAAGAGTACCGGATCAACTAACCGGCGGACCCTCTGACAGACATCAAGACGCCGCCAGCAACCGTCGCAAGTAGCAGAGCCCGTCGAAGGTCAGCTTCGATTCGCTCACCTCGCCACGTGCGACCTCTACCTCGAGAAAGGTCGCGAGCTCGGGAAGCGCGCGATCAAACTTGTCTGCGATGCCCGTCAGCTCGCAGCTTTCCCTGATGCGCTCGATCGGCTTTTCCAGAACGTCGATCTGAACCATTTGGCATAAGCGTGCGCGATGCCGTTGGTTCCTGCTCGGCTTATGGTAGCGGGTGGAGAAAATCCATTCGCCACACGCGCGCTAATGGAACATTGGCCACTGCAAAACAAAATCGTCCGCCGTGCCCGCAGGTCTGTGGCCGCTGCTCGCCGTCACCCGGCGTTCGGCGCTGCTCGGCTCCCGCCCGGCTTTCTTCGTGCTCGGCGGACTGGGATGCTATCGGCCGTGATCGGGCTGGTGTTCCGGCAGGCTCGGCGGGAGAACGGAAGCCAGCTTTCGAACGCGGTTTTTGCGAACGGCCTTCGTGCTAGAAAGCCTTGCCGACCGTATCTGCCATTCTGGCGCCGCGTTCCCCGAGCGGCTTGCGGCGGCCCTTGGTGGAATCGATCACCGTCTGATGCTCGATCTCCGAGTTCAGCTCCGCCCCGCACAGCACGATGATGGCGGACATCCACATCCAGGTCATCAGGCCGATGGCCGCACCGAGTGAGCCGTAAGTCGCGCTGTAATTCCCGAAGTTCGAAAGATACCAGGAGAGCAGCGACGAACCGATCAGCCAAAGAACCGCCGCCGCAATGGCGCCGACGCTCAACCATTGCCAGCGCGGCTCGATTCGGCTGGGGCCATAGCGGTAGAGCACCGCAAGCGCGATCAGCAGCAAGAGCATCAAAATCGGCCACCGACCGAACCGGACGATGAGTTCTGCACCTGCCCCCAGTCCAATCTGCTGCAGCAGCAGCGGGACGACCACCACCGCTCCAACCATTAGCATGATCGCGATGAGCGCTGCGATCGTGAACGCGAGCGACATCAGATTGAGCTTGATGAACCCGCGCTTTTCCTTCTCCTCATAGACGACATTGAGCGCATCGAAGACCGCCTTCATGCCGGCATTGGCGCTCCAGATCGCGATCAGCAGACCAACCACAAAGGTCAACCCGAGCGTGGAGGTACCCTTCGCGAGCACGCGGACGATCTGGTCCTGAACGATGGCGAATGAGCCTTCCGGCAGCATCAGTGCGAGGCTCTGCAGGTTGGATGAGATCGTCGACGGATCGGCAAACAGGCCGTAGCTCGAGACCAGCGCGGTGATAGCCGGAAAGATCGCCAGCAGGCCGTAGAACGCGACGCCGGCGGCGGTCGCGAGCAGCCGGTCCTCGCCGATCTGCTGATAGGTGCGCATGAGAATGTCCTTCCAGCCGGCGGCAGGTATCTGCAGCGGCGTCTCAGCCAACCGGCCACGATCCTGCGCTTCGGCCAGCGTCGGCTCGACGTCCTGCTCTCGTTGGACCGGTGTCTCTGACCGGGACAGGTGTCGATAGAGCGCCAGGGTCGCCAGAGCTGTTGCACCAGCGAGCATCAGGTCGTTGGGCCAGCTGGAGCGCGGTGCCATCGCTACTCCTGAACAGCGTCCGGCCGACGACTGAAGCGCGATGCGGCGAACCAGCCTATCAGCAGGACGGCAGCGCCGGCCGCCAGTGCCTGGGTGGTGGCATCAAGACTCGTTCCCCTCGCCGACCGGGAAGTGGCGATCAGGCGCGCCGCGACAGGCACCGCGATGGCGCGCTTGAGCATGTCGGCCTGTCGGGCCGGACGCGGCACCGCCGGCGCAGGACGTGCGAGAATCGCGCGGCCTAACGCCAGCCCCAAAAGCCCGAGAAGAAGAAAAGCGCCGCCGACCACGGCGTATGCGATCCAGATGTCGTAACGCACCTCAAGGGCATGGACGCCGGCGGCAACGACTATCCCGATCGCAATCAGGAGCGACACCGCGCCGACCAGCATGAAGGCGCATGCCAGCGCGTAGCCGGTCATCACTTGCCCGATCCAGCGCCGCAGCTCTGCAAGGTAGGAGCGGAAAATCAGGCTCAGCAAAGACGAAGGGCTATCGGCGCTCATAGGACGATCCGTGGCGGTACCCATTACGGGTCGGCATCCGACAACCCGGCAAGTTGAGCGACGTTCCCTACCCGGCCGTGCGTGATGCCTCGGGCTGCGCGACCCCTATGTCGGTAAGCAGGTGCTGACCAGGTCCATGAGCCGCTGCTTGACCGCATCGGCGTCGGCCGGCTTGGCCTCGTCGCTGACCGGGCCAGCGTTGCCTTCAGCGTTTCGAATTGAGCGCCGTCTGCCCTCCATTTGTCGAAGCCGACCGGCGTGGCCGCTGAATGCAAGCCAAACGCAATGGAGAAAATTCCCGGTGGCTTGGCCGGTGGGCCGATTGCCTAGCCGGCTGGGCCGAAACCTGCGCGTGGCGGGAGAGAGCTAGGAAAACGATGTGCCACCATCAGGGTCGCACGCTCGTTGGTCTCCAGCGCGATCTTCTGCGCAAGCATCACGTCCCCCGCCACCAGGCAACCGACGGGCCGGAAGCACCAGCCCAGAACAACGCGATCGCAGCCGTCCATCTCGTAGACGTTGGTCGATGTCCCGTAGCAGATCCGGTAGCGCTTGCCGGAGTCCGAGCCGATGACGTCGAAACGCCTGTATTTCTCGAACTGTGCCCGCTGCTCCGCTGAGAGCCATGCGGACATCAGCGCTATTCCGCGCGCCTCGATCTTCTCATAGGCCTTCCAGCGATCCCAGATCGCGACCAGGGCCGCGCGCAACGTGCTGCCGGCGCGTCGGAGCGCCGACCGATGGGACACGTCGCGCAGACGGAGCATCATCGCGTCAGCCGCCGACCAGCCTGGGATAGAACAGCGTCTCGTCTGCGGTCGGATCCAGCGAGCGAACCAGCGCGGCTTCGCCCGACGATCTCCGCACGGCCGCGGTGTAGCCTTCCGCCGTCAGCTCATTGAAGCGCGCGTTCGCCCAGGCCAGTTGCGCGTTATCGTTTGGATCGAAATGCTGCGTCGTGTCGCCGGTGTGGTCCATGACCAAGATCGCTGCCATCATTGTCTCCCTTGATGCACATTCATTCGCCACTTCATCACACCACCGGCACAGCCGTCGTCGGCCTGCCGCCCATCCACTCCGGCAGCCCGGCGCCGTCGCGATGCCGGCCGCCCGCGCAGGCAGCCGCCCAGGCGGCGACCGCGCCGAACAGTAACGCTGCCGCAACCGAAAACGCCAGGATCACCGCGCTGCGCCGCGACCGCTGGATTGCGGTCTTGGCATCGCCGATCACGCTGTCGACGCGCTTCTCGGCCTCCGCAGCGGCGAGCCCGGTCGACGCAGCGACCTGCTGGATCAGATAGCTGCGATCCTCGCTGCTGACGCCGCTATGGCCGGAGCTGGTCAGCAGGATGCGCCCTGCTTCCGCGCGCTCGTAGCCCATATCGATATTGGCCGGGTGTCGGAGCGACCGGTACAGATGGTCAAGTTCGGCGCTCAGGAGCGGCTCCGCGGCTATCGCGGGCGGGCGGTTCTGCACGACCGGTCGCGCGGCGGACAGAGCGACCAGCCCGACCAGTGCCGCACTCACGATGACGGCTAGCGCCCAGGCCGTCAGACCATGAAGTCCGTCGCGGCTTTCGATCACGTCCGACGGCGTCGCACCGATCACGCGCTGTGCGCGGCCGGCGATGTAGCCGCCGACGCCAAAGCTCACCAGCGCTTGCAGGATCAGATACAGCCCAGACAGTAAGGCGAGCGCGGCCGATGCATCGCGCCATGACGGCGAACTCGAGCTCACGCCCAATCCAACTGCTGCACCGAAGCCGATCAGGATTACCGATAGAGCCGTCGCAGCCAAGGCGCCGGCGAACACCGGGCTCCATTGCAGCCAGAGACCGGTCGTGGTGTCGGCCGACACGGCAAGCCCATGCTCGTTGTCCATGACGCGCCTACCGCAATCCGAAGAACGACAGTATCGCGAGAATGACCACGATCAGTCCCACCAGGTAAATCAGCTGGTTCATGCAAACCTCCTCCGCTCAATTCGTCCTGACAATCTAACCGGGATGCCAAAGTTCCTACGCGGACCCGCGAGTACCGCGGGCTCGGTCAAAAAAAGCCCGCCAAAGCGAGGCCCTCCTGGTGATCGCGCGTTGGGAGGCAAGATTCTTACGGGAGCATCAGCTTGCGCATCAACAGCATCCGAAAGCAGAGCGCTGTAGTTGCTCGCCAGCGTGTTGCATCTAGATCAGCGACCTTGGCTTCGGTGCATCGGCGGTGCCTTTCCGACCCCATTTATCTTGGAACGTTGCCGGCCAATCGAGCGTTTCGATTCCAAATGGCACATACCTACCAAACGGAGCGATCAAGTGTTCAACCTGGGAAAATGGTATGATCCGATTTCAGAACGTTGGATCGAGCCAAGCCCCACGCTTTCAGTCTCGAAGGGATTGACTGGCCGGCTTCCCGAGCCTCGTGAGAATGCGGAGGTCCAACGCATCTGGCGAGCACTCGTTGAATCCGCGCGCAATTGATCTCGACCGGTCGAAGGCGCGGATGCGCGCATTCATTTCGTCGCCTCCGGCCGCAGGTCCCCGAGCGACCTCGCGACGTCAGCCGCGCCGCTCACTCAACATCGCCGATCCTCAGCCCTGTCTTTGATGATCAGCTTGCCGCGGAAAGGCGCGCCTGGAAACAGCACTGGCAGCAGCAATCGGGGCTGGTCGATCCCGAACCGAGCGCAAATAACCTTGCGAGCGCCTTGGCCATAGTCACGCGGTTTGCCGGTTTTTCCTGATCTCGGGAACGAACCGTTTTCTGCTACGTTCGCCATTCGAAGCAACCGCGGAATGGCTGAGATGGGCGCTGACGATCAGTTCGCATGCATGTCGGTGGTGGCACTGTTCTCACTTGTGCTGATCGTAACATCCAGCCTGTTCGTGGAATCGCGGGCGGCGAAGAATCTCGCGATGCCAGCCGCGCAGCAGGTCCGGGCTCCACTCTAGCCGGGAAAATTCTGTCAAACCTCGTCGTACTTGTGCGATGTGAGCTTGTGCGATTTGAGGCAGCCAAGCCAACTCGGTTGTTGCCTCAACCCGGCCATGGACGGCAATCGGCGCGGAGTCAGGTCCGCAAGAAGACTGGCTCCGGCGCAGCCGAGGAACTGCGCCGGAGCCTTTGGGAAGATTGTGTGCCATAATACGGCTGACCAACGGCGGCGCAGACATCCAAGTTCCCGCTCAACTGCATATTTTTCCCGGCGAACAGGAACGGCCCCGAAACCGATGTGTTGGCGCATGGGCACTGGCTTCAACTTGAGGAGACATGACATGAGAATGACTGGCAAAGCGGCCGCTGGCGCCATCCTCGGCGCAGGCTTCCTCGCCGCGTCCGCGATGAGCGCATCGGCTGCGATAGTTTGCTCCGGGCAAGTGTGCTGGCACACGCACGAGGCATACGACTATCCACGAGATGCCGGCGTCGTCGTCCACGAGGACGCTTGGCACTGGGGGCCGCATGAGCGGTTCGTCTTCCGTGAGCATGAGGGGCGTGGCTATTGGCGCGGCCACCGGTGGACCACCTGGTAAGTCGCGTCGTGAGCAACGCGAAGAGGCCGCCGATCGGCGGCCTCTTTGGTGAGAAAGCCGTCAGGAACGTTTGCCGCTTTTTCCCGTTGTCGGGCGCCGGAGCCGATACGCGGTCCGGTACAGGTGAAGATGGATGCCGCTGCTCCGATATGTTCTGTTCACAAGCGCAATGCTGCTTGGCTTGCTCTTTCTCGCCGACTGGAATTTTCCGGCAACGCCAGTCGCCGCCGCCCGCGACGACATCGACCGCGCAACGATCCGCATTCGCTCGCGCCACAAATGGCCGGAGGCGATACGGATAGATACAAGCACGCCGCTCGTCACCGCTTCACCCGCCCCCTCTGCTCCCGTCACGGCCGAAGCTCCGGCGCCGCAGCCTGCAGCTGTCGCGCAAGCCGCGTCGCCTCGGCTAACACCTTCGAAGGCGCCCGCACAGACTTCGCGACGCGCAAAACCGACCCGGCACACCCAGCGCGAGAGAAGCCGAAGATTTGCACAGCGCGGCCAGCGCTTTGCGAGCTACCGCGCCCCCGAATGGCAAGGCTGGTCATTTCCGAGCTGGTGAACCACCGGGAAACTCCATGACGGTTGCCGGAACGGTGCAATTCGTCGCTTCCATTGCCCCGACGAATGCAGCCTGATCTTCCGGCGATGCAGAACTGGCCGCGTCAGCGTACGCGGCCAGTTCAATTCCTGCGCAAGTCAGCCGAGCTTCATTTCGACGGCGATTCGCACCAGGTCGGAGTGGCTCTTCGCGCCGAGCTTCTGCTTGAGCAGCGACGTGGTATTGGCGACCGTCTTGTAGGAGATGCCGAGCACCGACGCGACCTCGACAATCTTGTCGCCGCGCCCGAGCAACCGCAGGATTTCCAGCTCACGTGCCGACATCTGGGAGGCGGGATTGGCCTTGATCGCGGCGCCCGAGAAGGCGATTGCCTCCGCGAGGTGCGGGGAAATGAACCGTTCACCCGCCGCGACCTTGCGCACCGCCTTCACGAGCAGGCGTGGATCGTCGCTCTTGGAGAGATAGCCCTGCGCGCCCATCTCCACGGCCCGCACCACGAATGCAGGATCATTGTTCATACTGAACATGACGATGCGTGCGTCCGGATCGTCCTTGCGGATCCTGCGCAGCAGCTCGAATCCGGATACATCGGGAAGCTTGATGTCGATGACCGTCACGTCGGGCCGCTTCTGCATGAAGGCGCGATGGCCGGTCTTGGCATCGGCGGCCTCGTCGATTCTCACGGTCTTGTCGGAAGCAAACAGGGAACGGCAGCCCGACACCACCACCGGATGGTCGTCGACGATCAATATCCTCGTGGCTGATCTAGCCGTATCGTGCACGACTGCCTCCTCCGTCTAGATAGAACTTCGCGCGGAGATTGAAAGAGAGGAATCGCCGAACGGAGCCCAAAGTGCCAAGACTCTCAAATCGACTGTGGAACCGCCTCTCCCTTCGCGCCCGGCTGCTGCTACCCATGGCGGCAATGGTCGTCGGCGCTTTGCTGCTCGGCGGGATCGCGCTCCAGATCGTCTCGCCCGAGCAATTCGAGAATGAAAACGCTCAAAGCGCACGCTCCGCCCGGCTCGTGGCCGACGCCTTGAATGCCACGCTGGCGGCTGCGGGCAATCCGCAACAGGCGCTCGATGCCTTCGCCAGGGAGCTGGGGAACTCCGAGGCGATTGCCTTCGTGCCGTCCGGATCTACGCTGCAGCGCAGCCCAGCCGACACCTATCTCGGCAACATTCCCACTTGGTTCACTGTCGGGAACATCGTCTTTGGCCCCGATTTGTCGCTCGACATAGAAGAGAAATGGGCCGGCTTCGTGGCCATCGTCGCATCCGGCTCGGCGTTGATGCTGCTCGCCGGACTCAGCGCCTATTTCACGACAGGCACCGCGCTTCATCCGCTGGCGCAGCTGGGTGCCGGACTGACCCGGATGCGAAACGGCGTTTACGACGTCGCGATTCCGTTGGCCGGCCCGCCCGAGATTCGCAAGAGCTGTGCGGAAGCCAACGAGCTTGCAGCGACACTGAAGCGCCTCAGCTGCGACAACCGGGATCTGCTTCGCAAACTCGTCGCCGTGCAGGATGACGAGCGCCGCGAGCTGGCTCGAGAACTGCACGACGAGATGGGCCCGCTTTTGTTTGCGATCCGCGCCAACGCCACGGCGCTGTCTGACCCCGAGGCGGAGGGCCCTCCCGAGCCCGGCTCGCCGGCGCACGGGATACTCAGCGCGACGGAAGCCCTGCAAAAGGCGAACCGGTGCGTGCTGGAGGGCCTGAGCCCGATCTACGTTGCGGAGCTGGGATGAACCGCCAGCATCCAAGCGCTGCTGCGCGATACTCAAATCCAGGCTCCCAGTCTCCGCGTGACATCCCGTATCGATCATCGCCTAAACGATCTCGACGGCTTGCTCTCACAAACCAGCTATCGCGTGATCCAGGAGGGCGTGACGAACGCACTTCGGCATGCGCGGGCGAGTATGACGGACGTCGCAGCGACGATCAATGACGATCAGATCCAGATCGAGATTTCTGACGATGGCGTTGGTCTGCCGCAGGATCTGACGTTCGGCAGAGGCCTGACCGGGATGCATGAACGCGTGCGTGCGCTCGACGGACAATTGGAGCTTGTCCACGGGCGAGGCCAGACCATCGTGCGTTGCCGGCTTCCGCTCGACCATCCCGTCGCGCGGTGAGCAAGACCCGCTGAGCTATCATCGATTGACGAACCGATGGTCGGGTCCTGCCTTCATTGGACCGGTGCGCTTCCGGCATGTCTTGCCGGCGCACGAGTGGGCTTGGGCTTAGATCGGCGACGGACTCGAGCCGAATAGCTCGAGGCCCCAACGCGGGCTGCAAGGCATCCGAGCTTGAGCCCCGCCCAGCGCTGGAAGACTCAAAAGAATAGGAACTTGCTCAAATCAGCAGGGTTACAAGTGCTTCAGATGGAGGAGGACTCGATGAAGACCCTGATCGCAGCATCTATTGTTGCTGCCGGAATGATCACCGCCGTGCACGCCACCGAGACGATGTCTGCAGCGCCTGCCGAAAGCTGGACGGTGACGAACTACTACAAGCAGTCAGTCTATGATCCCAAGGAAAGCAAGATCGGCGACATTGACGATGTGCTGGTCGACAAGTCCGGAAAGATCAATGGCCTCGTGATCGGCGTTGGCGGCTTTCTCGGAGCCGGCGAAAAAGACGTCATTGTACCCTTCACGGCTGTAAAGGCGGCAAAGAAGGACAACAAATGGTGGCTTACCCTCAACGAGACGAAAGACGAACTGAAGTCGGCGCCGGGCTTCAAGTACGATAAGGCAAGCACGACCTGGGTGCCCGATAAAAGGTAATCTGGGATCAAGAGCGGGGTCTCACGGAGAACCCGCTCTACCAAGTCCACATCAGCGGCCTCCCTGTTACCCCAGGAGGGAACGGAGACCACTGCACTAAGCAGCCTTGACAGAGTCGCGAGCACCGCGATTTTACTTCGCGGATTCTACTTCGCGTGATCCTCTACATTTTCAGTCGATAAGGCGTCTTCGTACTGGCGCGCCTTCTCCAATAAAGCGTCCCGGACCGGACCTCGCGGAAGAAGCCCAGCTTGTCTTCGAGCTTCCCGGGCACATTCCAGGGCGAACTCCTGCTCTCTGGTCATGGCTTCTCTTCAGCTCCTTGCGGACAGCTGCCGCAGAATTTCCAACCTTCTCGACAATCTTCTGAAGTTCATTCTTCGAGGTACCGAGCTCATGAGCCCAGCACTTTAGTTCATCTGGCGCGTGCAGGTTGATCTTAGAACGCTCGAACTGCTCTTTGTGCGTCAGTCTGTCCATGCCCAACAACCCGGCCGCGGACGATGCGTTCCAAGCCAGGAAACGGCCGCCGCACGTGATCGAACAAAAGAGATGCTGGCCTTTGATAACTTAGCGATGGACAGCGACGCCCTGCAAGATCTTCCCCTCTCGATGCGCAAGACCCGTGCTGCCAGGCACACCGTAAGGCCAATTTCACTACTCGCACCGGTGATGACGCGACAGTCATCTGCTTTGCCCTTCACCGATTGGAGTGCCAGTACTATCTTGGTCGCCAAGGGTAGGTATCCGGCCAATCAAGCGCAGCGGCCAGCGGTCGAAGGACATATTCCTCACCTACATGCCGTTCATGGCCGCAGGTTCTCGAGTTTTCCAAATGAATGCGGTGAAGCTTGAGTTGGCGCCACGAGCTCGCAAGCCCGTGCGCTCAGTAGAACCGCTACTCGCGAGCTAAAGTATGAGTCGCCGAAAGAGCGTTTGCGTGACCTCATCAGGGAGGTCGATGCGCTGAGCTTTCCCGATGGCGCCCATTGGGTGCTGACCATGAAAAGCTAAATCTCAGCTACGGCGAGGTGTTCGATATCGCCGAAGAACGAGCGTTCTTAGGCGCAAAGCAGCTAGCGGCGATAAATTACGTAAGCGGCCTCAGCAACCCTTGGAGGCCCTAGCAGACGATTGCTGAGGCCGCGTGGCCAGTCCCGCGTCAGCCGGGAGTGGTCACTTCGATCGCACTCCGAATCTGGGCGCGAAACAAACATAAACTTGGGGAGTGCATCGCGATGTCGGCAAGAGTGGCAACATTACCACCAGGAACGGTGCCCCATTATTGGGACACCCTTGCTGACTGATTTACGTTAGTGCGGGAGCCATGACCGAGGCGCAGGATGTGGCATGTTCAGGTTCGACCATCAAGAGTGGCGCACCGGGGCTAATGGAAGTACGTCAGGCCTCCCGTCACGATCGCAAGGACGAAAGCTAAAATGGCCGCCGCAATAATCCAAGGCATGTCACGGCGTCCTCTCGGGGTCATCGGCAACCGCCTTGTGCAGCATTATGGATGCAGAAGCTCAAGCAAGCGTTGGCGGTGTTGCTCTCGATCGAGCTGATTTTCGCGCATCGCCTTAAGCTCGGCTTGGACCTTGGTTGTGTCTTCACCTAACCGCTTCGATTCAACCAAACGGGTCTCAAGCTCTGCGAGCCGCTTTTCACCTTCGACCACGTCGAGTTCGATGTGCCTCAGTTCGTCCATGATCGAGTCTTTGTACATCGTGGTGCTACGACTCGCCTAACGCGCCTTTCCGGTCTGCTCGCGGCTCTTGGCCTCTCGAGCCAGGCGCTCGGCCTTTAACCTTTCGCGATTCTCATGGAATGCCTTTTGCGCTTTGGCGTAATCGCTCAAGGCTTCTTTCGCCTCTGACTCCCGGAATATTCCGCGGGCCTGTTTTTCTGCGGCTGCCGGCGCGCTCCTCCGCTCTCGAATGTTGACCATGGCCGAAACCTCCATTTCCGGTTCAGCCGTTCAACGCGTGGCTCCAGCTTTTGATCCTGCGGCAACGAGGCTCGATTGAGGACTTTTATCGATCGCCCGGCCACCACGTCGACGGTGGATCGTGGCTAGGACCTTGGTCTTTGCAACGCTACAAGGTGGCTGCGTTTGAAGGGGTACAATTGCCTCGCACCGACCGGTTCGCTGATTGGATCGCGCTCGGATCTTATCAAAGGTTATGTAATAACTCGCCTTTCGGCCGAACGAGCCTCGACCAAGCGTGTCGCCGCATTGCGAAGCGACGCGAGACGTTGCTCATTTGGCTTCCACCGCTTCTTGAGGTTGCCCATTGCGATACATCCAGGGATGAGATTGCTGCAATAGGGCCTACAACTATGGACGTACTCACCGCTCGGGAAAACGTGGCAACTTTGTTCGCAGCAATGTGTTGCCCTACGACCTTCTCTCGGAGCAAGACCGTGGCGGAAGGGAGCTCATTAAAGCTGGCTACCGACACCGCGTGGACCATTTATCGCGCGAAGCACCGTGACATCGACGAAGCCGATCGTCGACGATGCCTGCTCGAACGTCACTTGCAAGATAGAAAGGCATGTATAGGCGATCCCGAGGAACCCTCAGGCTATGGAGTAGCTTATCTCTAAGGACTTTCGAATCACGAATGTTGACGCTGTTGCAAGGCATCATCATCCAACTGGCTGAAGCGAGCGCCAGGCCGAGTTGGACGCTGTTGGCGATTGCGGAGCTACTCTCTGCGGTCGTCGTGCTAATTATTTGCTCGGTCGTGTAAGGGACGATCTGCGGTGCGAATAGCTCAGCTTGCCCCTCTTGCCGAAAGCGTCCCGCCAAAACTCTACGGCGGGACGGAGCGTGTCGTGAGTTGGCTTGTTGATGAGCTGGTTGACCTTGGCCATGACGTAACCCTGTTTGCGAGCGGCGATTCAAAGACAAAGGCTCACCTTAAGCCGGTGTGGCCGCGGGCGTTGCGGCTCGCGGGAAAAAATCACGATCCCAGCGCCGCCTGCGCAATGCTTCTTGAAGCGATAGCAAAGCAAGCGAGCGAGTTTGATGTCATTCACGCTCACATCGACTGGCTACCTCTTCCACTCCTCAGCCGGCTCAACGTGCCGTTTCTGACGACCATGCATGGGCGCCTTGATTTGCCGGGGCTCGCAACCGTCGTGAGAGAATTTCCGGACGCCGGCTTTGTATCGATCTCGGACCATCAACGCCTTCCGCTACCGAATGTGAAATGGCTGGGCACGATCCAACACGGGCTTCCCATCGACCTCTTTCGTCCATGTTATGAGAAAGGATATTACCTCGCTTTTCTGGGTCGCTTAACCGCCGAAAAGGGACCGGAGGCGGCTATACGAGTTGCGCGCGACGCGCAAATGCCGCTGCGCATTGCCGCTAAATTACCCCGCGGCGAGACTGTCTTTTTCAAGACGCGGGTTGAACCGCATATCGACGGCAAGAACGTGCAACTCGTCGGCGAAGTCGATGATCAAAAAAAGCAGCCCTTCCTTGCCAATGCTGCTGCGCTGCTGTTTCCGATCACTTGGCCAGAGCCCTTTGGCTTGGTCATGATTGAAGCTATGGCATGTGGGACGCCTGTCATTGCGTATAGATCCGGTTCGGTGCCCGAGGTGGTCGAGGACGGTGTAACAGGATTTGTGGTCGAGAATGAAGACGAGGCCGTCAAAGCCGTTCGCAAACTGGACCGGCTAGACAGAGAGAAGGTGCGGGCTCGGTTCGAAGAACGTTTCTCCGCGAGCCGGATGGCGAAAGAGTACGAAGGCCGCTATCGACTAATCGCAGCAGAGGGCCCGCAAGGTGCTGCGAATGACCGAGATGGTGGCGACGCAGGACGTCTAGAATGAGCAACCTCCTGAAGCTGCCAACATGGGCCGACGACAAGAATGTGTTTGCAGTGGTCGAAACTCCTCGCGGTAGCACATGCAAGCTCGAGTTCGACCCAAAGCTTGGCGCATTCACGTTGGCAGAACCTCTGATGGCAGGGCTTAGTTATCCGTATGACCGGGGTTTTATCCCGTCGACAAAGGCGCCGGATGGCAATCCGCTCGACGTTCTGATCATTCATGACGCACAGACCTACCCAGGCGTGGTACTTAAATGCAGACCGGTCGGCGTGCTTGAAGTTGAGCAGAAAGCCGACGGGAAGAAGGAACGAAATGACCGCGTCTTTGCCGTGCCCCAACGCTCACCGGCCGAAACGGACCTCATGGATATCCGACACCTCCCCTCGCGTGCTTGCGACTTGAACAGTTCTTCCGATCCACCAATGCGCTCGAGGACAAACGGCTGAGATTTCTGGGCTGGCGGGGGCCAAGCCACGCCGTCAAGACGATCAAGCGATTATGCAGGTAGCAGCGCCGGGCCATGGTCGGACCGCCTCTCGCAACGTTAGGGGCGTTGACCATCGGCAATTCGCGACCAGAGAACACCTCAACCCGTGCCCTCCGCCAGTCGGTCTCCGGTGACCAAGTTTGCTAGCGATCACCTCCCGGTTCGGCGGGTAGGCGATGGCGGAGATCGCGGCGAAAGCAGGGGGAAGCCGCAGCAGCTGCTCCAAATGCTAGTGCTCCGGCTGCCAATCCGAACGCGAGGCCGGGGCCACCCCAACCACCGTGCCAGCCGCCCCGCCAGCGTGCTTCAGCGGGCGCAACGGAGATGGAGCCAACCGTCAATGCTGCAAGTATGAGTTTCCGCATAGTTCTCCTCCCTGTGGGCAAAGACGGCAATGCGCCGTATGCTGGCTCGTTAGAAGCCTCGCCCGGCGATCACGCCGCGCATCTCTGCATCCACATGCAGTGCCTCTTTGCCGAAGCCGGCCCGTGGCCTACGCCCTGGGTGTCGCGCGTCGTGCCAGTCATTCAGGAGCTTGTGGCCTGACGGCCCGAGCGCACCATCTTCAAGCGCTTTATCCCGCCGCTTGAACCAGGGGATGCTGCTGGCGTCCGGTGCCCGAGCTTGAGGGTCTTGCACCGCCAGCCCAGGTCATCGACAAACCCGTCTATTCAACCTTCGCAACCGGGGCGCCACGGGCCTACTTGCAGGAGAAGCATGTCGACACGCTCCTCGTGACCGGCTCCGAAATCGATGTCTGCGTGCTCGCAATGACGCTGGATGCCATTGACTTCGGCTACCGCATCATCGTCGTGAAAGACGGCCTGTGCTCCTCATCTGAGGCTGCGCATGAGGCCTCTTTCCATCTCTACGCGCAGCGCTTCGACGTTCAGATTGAGGTGGCGGAAGTCGCTGGCGAAGTGCTGCATCCCTGGCAGCCATGATCGGCTACGACACTTTCTTCAGCGCTAGGAACGAGCTCATTAGGCTCGCGTTTGACCTTCTAACGCAGGCAACCTCAGGAGAGAGCAATGGCAGAACGTGAGACAGGAACTCTGATCGGCAGTGACAAGGTCGAAGGCACCGCCGTTTATGGAGCCGACCAGCAGAAGATTGGCAGCGTCGAGCGAGTCATGATCGACAAGGTGTCGGGCAAGGTCGCCTACGCGATATTGAGCTATGGCGGTTTCCTCGGCATCGGCGATGATCACTATCCGACGCCGTGGTCAAGTTTAACCTATGATACCAATCTCGGCGGGTACCGAACCAACATCACCAAGGACCAGTTGGACAAAGCGCCGCGCTATACCAATGACAATGACTGGAGCTGGAATCGCGAAAACGACCGGCGCGTCCATGACTACTACCAGGCCTCGCCCTATTGGTAAGGCCTGGTCATCAATCCACATGAAAGCCCGGCACCTCACGCGCCGGGCTTTTTTGCGTAGGAACCCCTCGGGGATAGGGCTCGTCGTGTCGATTGATCATTTGAAGGCACGTCATGAGCAAACCCGAGTCCCGACCAGACCTTTTCCATGACACCCTCAAAACACCTGCTTCACCGAGAAGAAGCTCCTAAGCGCCTTGCCCAGGATGGCTAAAGGCCGCACAGAGCGACGAGCTGCGCACCGCCTTCGAAAAGCACCAGGATGAGACCGAGGGGCAAATTGAACGCCTATAATCTGTGTTCGAGGCGATCCCAGCACCCAATCTTTATGCTGGTCGGCCGAGGCGAGAAAGACCCAGGCCATCGGAAAGAACGGAACGCCCATGTCTAACAAGGTAAAACAAGCCGCGGAAAAAGGGCAAGAAGAAGGTACCAAAGAAAATCGCGATCTTAGCCCGCATGCGATCTCACCAGGACGGCAGTGCGTCGTGCTTCAATGTAAGCTCGGGATGGCACAGCAGCAACCAATCGACCATCCTCATCACTTACCGTGACTGAACGCCCCATCTCTGATGCGATCTTGCGAGCCGACTTCATAGCCGTTGCGGCGCCCTTATATTCCAGCATGATGAACTCGCCCCGAGAAGACAGTAGCATTTGACACCTTGAGGTTGACTAGCGGCGTTCTACTCATGACGCAAGACCACCACAAATGCTAACGCGGCGGACGAGTGGCCCGATGATGGCGGCCTGGAACACGCGCTCAGTGAACATTGCATTCGCCGTACTCGGGTGCGAGAATCCTTTTTGACCTTCTCGGTGCCGACAAGGAAACGCTGTTATAAGCCCGGCGGTCAGATCAGGTCACTGCTTGACCTCTCTGGGTTGCGTGCGAAAAATCCCTTCTCATTGCCTCTTTCCGCCCGCAATTGTGGTCAGCTCGACCCAGTTCGCATCACGCACGGTCACCTCACGTCCCGTGCTCTCAGCGATCCGTCGTGCCACCTCAAAAGCTCGATCTTCATCGACGATTTCGAGAACGATGAATGAGCGCTTATTCGAAGAGACACCAGCGCCGGTAAGTATCATGAGAGACCCTCCTTCGGTTCGGTATCCATCCGCTACCGGATTTCCAGTTGCTTGATCGCCTGGGCCGAAATCTCTGCGGGGTCAGCAATGTCCGTTTGTGCGACCTTGATGACTGTCTTCGCGATCATTTCCGTAAGAGGATCGTCGCGATCCTTGACGCAGAGTGCATGCAGGGTCCTTTCGTAGGCTGTCATGATGCAGCTAATCTCTGTCGGCTTCATCTCACGGATTTGCGTATGCAAGTACATCGACATTTTCACCTCCTGAGTACCTTTGGTTCGGGTACCTTTCGACCTCGGCGATGCTCGTCGCCGAGGCGCCTTTTGTGTCTCAAATCTCACCCATACCGGCGGTCGTCAAAACGGGGACCTCGTCATGGATTTCAACGTAGCCCATCTGCGCGAGCTTCTGAACGTCGGCCGGATCCAGCGGACTGATGATGAAGCGCTTGGCTCTGATATCCCGCAAGACCCAGCGAAGTCGGACGGTCTCGTCCAGGGGTAAACTCTTCAGCTCACTCATACCACCGGGTGATCCTTCCATCACGCGGCGCGAGTGCGCTGCTCAGGCTGGCGAAGCTCGTCCAGCCGTTGCTGCTCTTCGTGGATGCGCTGGCGAAAGCGCTCGCGCTCCAGTTCCGAGGTCGCGGTATCAAGGAGATACTGATAGTGACCGACAATCTTCTCGCTACCGCGAATGAGTAGTCTTTGAAGGTCAATCATGGGTAGTTTTCTCCGGGTCTGCCGGAGGTCGGAATTGACATCGAGCGTGCGCCGAGGGGCGGAACGCTTGAGGCCACACGTTGCATGGCCTCAAGCTCCTCGGCGAGGCGCGTTTCGATGAATTGACGCTCCAAGTCGGAAAGCTGCGTTCCCATAAGCCACCGATAACGGCGGATGTTGTCACGGTGCGCTCGGAGTTCCTCAAGGCGCTGGTCGATCAATCTGGAGTGTTGCGTCTCCATCGGGCTGTACCTTGACGACCACCGGGCTTCAATCCTGTCCACGACTTGCTTTGGCAGCTTGATGTCGGTCATGGCACGCTCCTAGCCTGCAAGAGGATGCGGTGTCGAGCGCATGCGAGGTGGCTGACCTCCCGGCGATCATACGGTCCGCAGTCCAGGCCGGACTGTCCGGACGTGGTCAGCGAACCACTCAAGCGCGCATCGCTTGGATGCTCGAACTTTCGTTGGTTTTGGATTAGTAACTTCAGATCATTCAAACTGGCAAACGCGGTCGTCGGCCGCATGGTTGCCTCCGTTCTGTTGACGATGTCGATGTGAGGGCTGCGTGCCGATTTCCGGCACGCAGCCCGGGCCGGGTCAGGCCGCAGATTCGAGCTGTCGCGGCGGCCTCGTCTGCGCTGCGTTAATCGCAATCCGCCGCGGCTTCATGGCCTCGGGGATTTCGCGCGCAAGCTCGATCTTAAGAAGCCCGTTGTCGAATGCAGCACCTTTGACCTGGACGTAATCGGCCAGGCTGAACTGCCGCTTGAACCTCCGGGTGGAGATACCGCGGTAGAGGTATTCGCGCTCGGGCTTTTCGACCTTGTTCCCTTCGACGGTAAGGACGTTCTGCTCGGCCGTGACCGAAATCTCGTCGGATGAGAAGCCTGCGACCGCGAGCGCAATCTGATAGCGGTCTTCCGCCAGCCGTTCGATGTTGTAGGGGGGATAATTGTCCTCCTCACCGGACCGATTGGCCATCTCGGCGAGATCGAAAAGACGGTCGAAGCCGATGGTTGACCGGAAGAGAGGAGAGAAGTCGTATGTGCGCATAGCCAAATCCTCCAGGGAGCAAGATGGATATGAACGGCACCGGGACACGACCGGTGCCCGTCTGGTCTGGGTCCGGATTGGCACCCAAACACCGCCCACTAAGTGGGGTGGCGCGGCAGAAATTAGGCAGCAGATTAACCGCGTCAAGAGCCGATCAGGAAAAAATTGACGTTCCGCGCCGGCCAATCATGGGTGAATCGGTTGGCACCGATCCAAACCTGCCAAACCTGCTGCAACGCATACACGGCATGGACGCCGCGCCCCTGATCGCTTGAGAGCCGAAGACTTCCTTCTCGAAGCTTGCCCTGGGGAGCTGGTGCGATCATCGCGACCGAAAAGCAGCATACCGCCTCATACGAGCGATGCGCGGCTTGCTGCGAATATCGCCACGACTAACCCGCTCCAAAGCAAGGAAATCAGGCGACTTAGCGGTCAATCGTCCTTTTGGTCGTTTCGCCGGCTCTGAGCCACTCGACCTTTTATCCCCCCCTGATGGAAGGGCGATTCGGCTGGCCGAGGCTCGAGGTCAGCGACACCGACAAGGCGGTGACGATCTCGGCCGAGCTTCCGGCATGACGGAAAAGGACGTGCAGATCGAAATCGCAAACGGCGTCCTAACCATTCGCGGCGAGAAGAAGGACGAGCGCAGCGGTGAAGGCAAGCACTTCACCGAGCGCACCTACGGCGCCTTTGAGCGGCCGATCGCGCTGGAAGATGTCGAAGAGGACAAGACAAAGGCCTCGTTCAAGAACGGCGTCTTGACGATCTCGCTGCCGAAATCGGAGAACCCGCGAACGGGTGTCAAGCACATCGCCATCAAGGCCCAATAGGTACGATCACGGCCGGCGGTGTCAGCCGCCGGCTCATCGTCCTACAGCACCGTCCCACCGAAAGGAGCGCAAAGGGAGGCAACAGATGACCAATGCCAATACGAACTCCGGCAAGCTCGCCTTCGCGGACTAGCTTCTCGCGCCTGGCGCGCTCCTTCTCCCGCGCAGCCTCTTCCTTGTGGTGTTCACGCATGGGCGCTAACGCTAGTTCTTGGTTTGGCGTAGGGAATACACGTGAGAAGGCAGCGAGTTTATCGATCTCCGGATCGAGAACGGCGTTCACGCCGTCGAGCAGTGTCGGACTGTCGGCGCGTCCCAGGTTTCTCGGAGGCCGACTTTCAAGCTGAGATCGGCGACATCTCCGACTACAGCGGAGACCGGCTCAAAGCAGAACTGAGCGCGAACGGCGTAAACCTACCTAGGCATCACAATGCAGGCGGCCCTACTTCAATCGGAAAACGTCGCCGGGCTTGAGGTTGAGTTCCTCGAACGTTCTTTGCTGCTTTTCGGTGCTGGCCTGTTTCCGACCGCAGTGGCCTAATTTGAATTTGGGAGTGGCCTGAATTGGTTGTGGTCGCGATCTCAGTAGAACTCCCCAGCCGCGATGCAGTTTGTGCCAAATACGGATATAGATTTTGATGATTGCCTAATTTGTTCGCATTTTGTTGCCACAAGCCGCATAGTGGCATGGGCCGGCTCATTTCTTCGTTTTGGTGAACCTTCTGCCGGCTGGGGCCACTCGACACTTCGCAGTCGCGGCTGGCCCCACTTCCCTGGGTTTCACGATGAACCGCGAGTTGCTCTATTTCCGTCTCTCGCTGATCTGGCTGGCGATAGTCGCCGCTTGGATCCTCTACGTGCTTCTCAGGTAAGGGCGCCTCAGTTGGCGGCCTCTTTCATTTGTCTGTATCAAGACCTTTACCCGAATCCTCAACCATCATTTCAAGGATGCTCTCGTATTTGGTCAGCATATCCTTGAGCTTTTTCAGCCCAGCCAAATTAACCGACGCCTGAATGTCCAACCGATTACCGTTCATCACCACGCGCAGCGGCAAGCCTTGCCAGCCCGCCGGCCCCTGACCGCCGATCTGCGCTCCAACCGGGTGTTTACCCACTGCCTCGCCATTAAACTGACCACCCGGCTCCCCCGCTTTCGCGGTTGAGACCGGTGCCTGGAATTGCCGGACACCGGTCATTTCAGTGATCGCGACGTCAGCGAAGGCGAACGCGCTGGACCACTGCTTACGTCTTACTGGCCCATCGACCGGAATACTTGAATTCGGGTGCAGCCTTCAGCTGGTCTGCCGTTGCGTTCATATCCGCATGCCACTTGTTGTCCTTATAAGTGACGTTCACGGCCTCCGGATTTACCGCGACATAGTGTTCGCCCATTCCGAGAAAGCCGCCAACCGATACGATGTAGGCCGAGGTTCGGCCGTTCGGGTTGAGCGCGATGTCCTTGATGGTGCCGATGTCCTTGTTGTCCTTGTTGTAGATGTCGAGCCCGACCACCTTAGAGCTGAGGTCGTCAGTGGACGGTACAGTTACGTAGGCATCCGAACTGGTGTTTGAACCGACCGTGGTTGAACTCGTATCCCTTCCATTCCGCGCCGAGTTGTCGTTAATGGCCGTCAACTCGGAGAAGCTATCAGGACTGATGGACATCACGACGGGGTCCCCATCTTTGTCCTTGGCTCGGACCACGAACGATGTCGGAGCAACACGGATATCGGTGTATCCGGACTTCTGCAACATCTGGGTCAGCTCTTGCCGCATCTTGCCGGTGTTCTGGTTTGTTTGGCTTGCATTGTTCGCGGAAGCGGCCCAAGCGGCCGAACTAAGCGCGATGACAGCCGTTGTCGCGAGCAAAATTGCACGCATTTGTCATTCTCCTTCAGATTTTCTTCCTGCCCTTGGAGAAGCAACCGACGGCGCAAACGAACGTTGCATGAAACTTTGAACAGAATTCATAGCCCATTAGTCTGGTCTGGCGCGGAATCAGCGACGCAATTGACGAGCGCAAGTGCATTTCGGATTGGCGCCGTTCACTTCAAGTCCTGACTTCATATGTACCCGCCGTGGTCAGGTGGTCTTCCCTCGCCCCCAAGGCCAATCGATAACGTCAGCACCCCACGGCCGTCACCCCGTTTTGCTCTTCTTTCACCGCGCCGAGCGCCGGTGCGCCGCTCCGTCTTTATTGACCAGATTATGTGCCGTGTTGATCAGCGCGAGGTGGGAGAAGGCTTGGGGAAAATTTCCGAGTTGCTTGCGTTCGATCGGGTCGTACTCTTCGGCGAGTAGGCCAACGTCGTTGCGCAAGGACAGTAAGTTCTCGAACAGGGCTCGAGCCTCCTCTAGTCTGCCCTGCAGGACGTAGGTGTCCGCCAGCCAAAAGCTGCAGGCGATGAACACACCCTCGCCCGGAGGCAACCCGTCGGCGCCGTCGCTGGTATGATAGCGCTGCACCAAGCCCTTCTGGATCAGGCCCTTCTCGATAGCCTCCACGGTACCGCGGATACGAGGATCGGAAGCCGGCAGAAAGCCGACCATGGCGATCAACAGCAGGCTGGCGTCCAGCGATTTAGATCCGTAGGATTGCACAAAACTGTTCTGCGTCCGATCGAAGCCTTTCTCGCAGACCTGGCTGTGGACGGCGTCGCGAACCTCGCGCCAATGCGCAACCGGGCCATCAAGCCCGAATTCCTCGACCGAACGGATCATCCGGTCGAAGGCCACCCACGCCATTACCTTGGAGTGGGTAAAATGCTTTCGGCCGCCGCGAACCTCCCAGATGCCATCGTCCGGCTGATCCCAGATGGTTTCGAGGTGCTCGAGCAGCCCGCGTTCCAGCGTCCAACTCGCTTTGCTGCCGTGAAGTCCGGCCTTTCTGGCGACGTAGAGCGCGTCGAGAAGCTCGCCATACACATCAAGTTGAATCTGCTTGGCCGCAGCGTTCCCGATCCGCACCGGGGATGATGCCTCATAGCCTTTAAGTGCGCAAAACTCATATTCCTCAAGACGCCGCTCGCCGCCGACGCCATACATGATTTGCAGGTCCTTGGCGCTGCCGGCGACGGCACGCAGCAGCCACGAGCGCCAGGCCCCGGCTTCCTCGACAAAGCCGGCGCCGAGCAACGCATAAAGCGTGAAGGTGGCGTCTCTCAGCCAGCAATACCGGTAGTCCCAATTGCGGTTTCCTCCGATCTTTTCCGGCAATGAGGTGGTCCCGGCCGCGACAATGCCGCCGGTCTCGCGATGCGACAGCGACTTCAGGATCAACAGCGACCGCATTACGGCGTCGGACCATTGCGGGCACGGTTCGCGACGCTTCGACCATTTTTTCCAGAATGATTCCGCCGTTGCCAAAGCCTCATTGACGTCACGGGGTTCCGGCGCTGCATGATAGGATGGCGACCAGGTCAGCATGAAGCCGATTTGCTCGCCAGCCCCGAGGTTGAATTTTCCGACAGTGCGAAAATCCTGCCCGCGCAGGGGGGTATCGGCGGCTAACAGCAGCCGGTCGGGCCCTGCTGTAATCTCGCGCCGGCCGTCCTCCCGGCGCGAGACCCAGGGCAGCACGGTGCCATATTCGAACCGCACGATCAGCTCGGTATGCATCTCGATCTGGCCGCGAAGGCCCTTGACGATCCGGACAAGGTCGGACGCGCCGTCATGCCGCGACATAAAATCGATCACGCAGGCCGCGCCCTCCGGCGTTTCGAACGTCGTCTCCAGGATCATGGTGTCGCCGCGATAGCGCCGCGCGACATGCGGCGACGTCGCGGTGGGCGCCAGCAGCCAGCGGCCGTTTCGCATATCTCCCAGCAAGGCGGCAAAGCAGGCGGCGCTGTCGAACCGGGGAAAGCCCAGCCAATCGATCGAGCCGTTCCGGCCCACCAGCGCCATCGTCTCACAATTGCCGATCGCCGCGTAGTCTTCAATAGGGCTCGCCATGGTCCCTCTAACGGGGCGGGCAATAACGTACCGGCCTGCGGCGCCGCGCCGATGCCGCGGTCAACATTCCCGTCGCAAACAAAAGGATGGCGCCAACCAACAGGGGCGCGACCCGATCGATCGCGCCGCTCGTGATCAATGCCTGATCCTTGGCTTCCTCTTCAAATCGGCCACGGGTCCGATGCAGCCCATGAACAGGCGCGACCAGATTGTCTTTACGATCGATGGAAACGGGTTGGGACGTCTCCTGCCCGCCGAATGCCACCTTCGCGAGATAACGGTCGAGGAACGCCGGCAACACCATATTGCCGAGAATGACCTTCAGGGTGCTCAGCCCGATCCAGTATTCGCGTTTGCGATTGCGAACCGCATCGAACACGGCGCCTGCGATCACCTCAGGCTCAACCACCGGCGCGACCGGCCGCGGCTGAAAGGGCATGCGGGTTCGTGCCCAGTCGAATTGCGGGGTATTGACCGCGGGCAACTCCATGATGGTCAGCTCGATTGCGCTGCGGTCGTGAATCAGCTCGGTTCGCAGCGAATTGGTAAAGCCGCGAATGGCGTGCTTGGCGCCACAATAGGCCGATTGCAACGGGATGCCGCGATACGCTAACGCCGAGCCGATTTGGATGATCTTGCCATTGTTGCGCGGACGCATGTGGCGCAACGCCGCCAAGGTGCCATGGACCTGGCCGAGATAGGTGACCTCGGTGACCCGGCGGAATTCCTCGGGCGTCATCTGCCAGACGGGCGAAAACACCGTGACCATGGCGTCATTGATCCAGACATCGATCGATCCCAGGGCATTCTCGATCTGGTCCGCAGACGCGAACACCGCCTCGGCGTCGGAGACATCCGCAGCCGCGACGAAGCCGGTGCCACCGAGTTCCCCGACTTCCTGTTTGACTTCTTCGAGTGCACCGGCGTCGCGTGCAATCAATCCGATCCGCCAGCCCGCTCGCGCGAAGCGATGTGCGACGGCTCTGCCGACGCCGGCCGAGGCGCCGGTAATGACCACCACTCCGGGGAAAATTGCCTGTGTCAAACTCATGAGCGATTACATTGTAGGTACCGACAGACAGCCATACTAAGCGGGCTGGCTTGTAGAACTAAGCTCAGCCCACGCATTACGTTCCGAACTTTGGCATGTGGACTCATTACAAGCACGAAAGAATCAGTGTTTGCCGGCCGCTACGCAAGACGGAGAAGCCGGATGCCAATATTCGATCCCGGAGCGTCGATGGGTCAGGCGGAAGCGCGGGCGCGGACATGAAGTTCGCCACGGCGGGCCAGCGCTACGATCCGGTCCGCGGTGCGGCACGCGATCGCCTGAATAGTAAGGGATGGATTGGCGCCGCCGACCGTCGGGAATACGGAGCCGTCGCAGATCCAGAGGTTGGGCATATCCCAGCTGCGGCAATCGGCATTGACCACGCTGTAGGCGGGATCGCTCCCCATCCTAGCCGTTCCATTGAGATGGCAGGTGTCGTCGTCCTGCGTCCAGATGTCTCGGGCGTCGACCGCGCGCAGCGCAGCGGTCATGAATCTGAGCGAATGGTCGATCAGCCGCTTGTCATTGTCGCACCAGGAATACGTGATGCGTGGGATCCGAAGGCCATACTGATCGACCTCGTCCGCAAGCGTAACGCGATTTGATTCCTGCGGCAGCATCTCGCCGACGATCTTGAGTCCGACGACGTGGTTATAGTTTTCCATCTCGGTCATCAGCCGCGAGCCCCAAAACCCGTGCGCACTCATTTGGGTATTAGCCCACAATTGCGGCAGCGGCCCCTGACTCATATAGCTGTAGCCACCGAAGAAATCCTTACCCCTGTCCTCGTAATTCCAGTGTTCGGTGATGGCCAGCGAAGGCGGCCCCTTGTAGGAACGGACCTCCTGCTCCATCGTGCCCCAGACGGCCTGGTTCGATTGCGCCATCAGATTTTTTCCGACCAATCCCGAACGGTTGGCCAAGCCATCCGGAAACTTGCCGTTGGCCGAATTCAAAAGCAGTCTCGGCGTTTCGATCGCGTAGCCAGCCACGACAACATTGCGCGCGCGCTGGAAATGCCAGGCGCCCTCGCGATGATAATGCAGACCGGTGACCAGCCCCGCCTGATCGGTCTCGATCCTGCCGACCATCGCAAGATCCCGGATCTCCGCCCCCGCCGCGATCGCGCGCGGAATCCAGGTCACCAGCGCGCTCTGCTTGGCGTTGGTCGAACAACCGGTCACGCAAAAACCCCGATAAACGCAGGGATGCGCGAGACCACGCGGCGAAGACAATGTCGCCAGCGGTGTCTCGGTCCAATTGATGCCCATCGCTTCGCATCCCTTGGCGAGCACTCGAGCGGCAGCGTTAAGCGGATGCGCGCGGCAGGGATAGCGCGGGCGATGCGGGCCCCATGGATAGCTGACCGGCCCGGCGACGTTCAGGGCCTGCTCTACCTCGGTGTAGTAGTTCCACATCTCGCGCCAATCGAGCGGCCAGTCCGCGCCATAGCCCAGTAGACTGCGTGACTTGAACCATTCGGGGCGGAAGCGCAGCGATACCATAGCGAAATGCACGGTCGAGCCGCCGACCGCCTTGCCGCTGTTGTTGCTGCCCATCTGCAATGGGTTCTCGCCGTCGACGATGCGGTCGTCGGTCCAGTACAGTTTGGTCTGTTCGCTTTCGTCAGATGCGAAATCTTCCAGCGGCCGGAAGTATGGGCCGGCATCGAGCGCCACGACCGAAAACCCCTGCTCCGCCAGCTTGCACGCCAATGTCCCCCCGCCGGCGCCGGTTCCGACGATCGCGAAGTCGACCGCCTCGCTTTGCGCGTATTCCCGCATCGGTACCCATGCTCCCGGCCGGAAGATGTCCGGCGCCCGACCGCGTCGCGCGCGCGGATGCTCCATGGGATCATCCGACATGGCGATTGATCCGGCGAACCTGGGCGTCGTCGCCATTCGCGGCTTCGGCGGCCTCCCAAGGGTCGCGCTCGTTGAAATCAAGGCGGACGTAACCGCGCGGACTTGCGGGACCGCCCCAGCCGATCTCGCTCCATGCGGTGGGGTGCGCGTAGTAGGCGAGCACGATGTCGTGCGCCATGCGCTTCTTGAAGAAATCCTTCGATGTCATGCTGCCCCACGCTGGGGATTTCAGCTCTCCACGCTGCATGCGCGCCAGCAGCGCGTCCTGCAAACCAGTTGCGAGGCGTTGGAAATGTTCGCCATAGGCACCCATGGCTTCGGCATCGAGCGCCTGCAGGCCAAGCCGCCAGGCGTCGGGCTCCCGCGGCATCCCCGCCAGCCGATAGCCGTCGGACCTGCCGCTCGCCAATTTGTCGTCCACCAGCGACGCCACCGGAATTGGCGCGCGTATGGTGGGCTGCGGCACGATCCGGGACGCGATCGCAATGACGGTCCGCAATTCCTCGTCGCTGAAGAAGCGCGGCGGACCGCCGAGTGCCAGCCTGCGCGTCACGACGCGGCGGGTTTGTTCGTTCCACGACGGGCTCTGGCGCTTCGACAGGACGTCATAGCCGGGATAGCGGCTTGGGATATCGTCGACGGGATCATGCATCGGGATGATCCCTCATCAGTCCGAGCGCCGCAAGACCGGCGAGCGCAAGCCCCGCAAAGCTGGGCGGCGCCGGCAGCGGCGGCCCGTTGAGGATGTTCTGACTCCAGTTGCGCCAGCCGCCCATGTTGCGGGATACGCCGTAGGCGTGGAAACCAACGCCGGCCAAACCCATCGCCGCCAGGATGCGCATCCACCAGCGCGTGAAGCGGTGCTCACGTCCGGGTCCGCCTGCCGCGGCCGACGCAAGCATCGCCGCACCGACCGGTGGAAGCGTCACCGGAAGCATCATGAAGGGATTGTGGAATGCACCACGGAAGTGCAACAGCCCAACTTCGCCGGTCGTGCCCAGCAGTCCGGCCCCGACGACCGCGGCCAGCGCACGGCCGGCCGGCAGGTCGAATATCTCGGGCCGCGTGCCCGGCTCGCTTTCGCGAACCCGTTCCGAGCAGAACCCGACAAGACCCGACAGCAGGATGGCCATCGGCGCGCCAAGCGGCGCGGCATAGAAGAAATTCTGCCAACTGAAGCCTCCTATCTTCTTGCCTACGTTGTAAATATGGAAACCGGTGCCGATCAGACCGGTGGCAGCCGCCAGCAGATAGGTCGTGTCGCGCAGTCGATGCGCCGCCGGTCGCATGTCGGCGGTGCCATGCAGGCTGACGCCGAGCGTCAGGGCGGAAACGATCAGGGGCATAAACATCGCCTTGTTCTTGAATGAGCCACGGTAGTGCTCGACGCCACTGTCGGCGAGCACGGAAGCCGCCAGCGTGCCGGCGGCGCGATTGAGACGCCGGGCCGCATGGACCGTCGCCGATTTCTTCGGTGAGCGAACAGGCCGGATCGCGACCGCGTATCGCCTCCGGCCGTCGCCGCTGCGAAGGGGCGTTCCTCCAAGCAGGGCGGCGCCCACCACCATGCCAGCCAGCGCCACACCGGCGCTTGCCAAGACATCGCTGTTGCTCGGTCGGGTCATGCGCTTCCTATACAGCGTATCGAGCCGCGTCCCGGTGCTTGAAGCGGAGACCATTGCCGGGTCGCCAAGGATCAGGCCGAATTTCGCCATCGCGGGCGACAGGCGCGCCGTCAAACAGCATGTGTTCGATCCGGACGTGATCGTGAAACCATTCGAGGTGACGCAGCCGCGGCGATGCGCAGGCCACGTGCAAATGCAGCGCCGGCGCGCAATGCCCGGACAGGTCGGTATGGAAGGCCTCGCAGAGCGCCGCGATCTGCAGAAAGGCGGTCACGCCGCCGCAACGGGTCACATCGGCCTGCTGCACATCGACCGCCTGCGCTTCCAGCATTCCGCGGACATAGTCGACCGTGTACGCGTACTCGCCCGCGGCGACTTCCATCCCAGCCGGAGCGCGCTGCCGCGTCGCACGCAGTCCCGCCAGATCATCGGAACTGACGGGCTCTTCGAACCAGCCGATGCCCTGTCGGGAGAACTCATCGGCGAATTGCAGCGCCTGCTGGACGCGATAAGCGCCATTGGCATCAACGAACAATGTCGCGCGGTCGCCGATCGCCTGTTTGGCCACCTTGACCCGCTCGATATCCTTCTCCGGTTGCGAACCGACTTTCATCTTGACGAGGCTGCAACCGTCCCGCTCGACCCAACTGCCGAGCTGGGTTTCTAGTTCGCGGTCCGAATACGTCGTGAAGCCGCCACTGCCGTAGATCGGGACGCTGTCGCGGTAGCTGCCCAGCATCTTGAACAAAGGCAGGCCGAGCAATCGCGCCTTCAAATCGTGAATCGCGGCATCGACGGCGGAAATGGCGGTTGCGGCAAGACCCTCCCGGCCTAGGTTGCGAACCGAACGCTGCATCGCGAGCCACGCCGCCTGCGGGGAAAAGGCGTCTTTCCCTTTGACGACTGACGCCAGCCTGCCGCTGATCAATTCGAGGATCGAAGTTCCGGAATAGGTGTAGCCCAACCCGGTCTCACCACCGCCGGAAACCTCGACGAGTACCAGTGTTGTCGAATTCCACGCGATCGTCCCGTCGGCCTCCGGCTTGTCGGTCGGAATCTCGAACGCTTGCGCGCGCACGCCGTCGATCGAGACTTCGGCCGCCATCGTCAGCTCTTTCCGGGCAGAACGCTGGCCAGCAATTCCTTGGCGCTGTTGCGCAACACGCTGCCGAGTTCAGGTTCGGATGGAATCATGCTGACGAAATTCTTGGCGTCCTTCAGCGTAATGTGCGGCGGCAACGGCGGCACATTGGGATCGGTGTAGGCTTCCAGAATGACCGGCCGATCGGCGGCCAGCGCCTCGTCCCAGGCCGCGCCGACCCGGTCAGGATTGTCGACGAAAATGCCCTTGAGCCCAATCAGCTCGGCGTATTTGTGATATGGAAAATCCGGAATGCTCTGCGTCGACTCGGTTTTGCCCGCGCCCAGTTGAATCCGTTCCTCCCACGTGACCTGATTGAGGTCGCGGTTATTGAGAACAAGAACGATGAGGCGGGGATTCGACCATTTCTTCCAGTATTTCGAAATGGTAATCATCACATTGAGGCCGTTCATCTGCATCGCCCCGTCGCCCATGCAGGCGATCACGGTGCGGTCGGGATAAGCCATCTTGCCGGCCAGCGCGTAGGGCGTACCCGCGCCGAGCGAAGCCAGCCCGCCTGACAAAGACGCCTTCATGCCGCGACGCATCTTCAGGTCACGTGCATACCAGTTCGCGACCGATCCAGAATCCGCCGTGATGATGGCGTTGTCAGGCAGCCGCGGTGACAACTCCCAGAATACCCGTTGCGGATTGAGCGGTTCAGCCGAATCCATTGCGCGTTCTTCCAGCGTCTGCCACCAGCTGCGGAGGCCGTCCTCGATGCCCCGGCGCCAGGCCGATTCCTTCTTCTGGGTGAGCATCGGCAGCAGCGCGCGCAGCGTCGTGGCGCTGTCGCCGACCATATTCACTTCCATGGGATAGCGCAGGCTCAGCCGACTGCCGTCGATATCGATCTGTACGCCGCGCGCCTTGCCCGGCTGGGGGAGGAATTCGCTGTACGGGAACGCGGAGCCGATCATTAAGAAAGTGTCGCAGCCCTTCATGAGGTCCCAGCTTGGCTTGGTGCCGAGCAGGCCGAGTGACCCCGTCACGAAAGGCAGATCGTCCGGCAGCGCGGCCTTGCCGAGCAGCGCCTTGGCGACGCCGGCCTGCAGTCGCTCGGCGACCGCGATCAGCTCGTCGGTCGACTCGAGCGCGCCCGCCCCGACCAGCATCGCGACCTTGGCGCCCGTGTTCAAAACGTCGGCCGCCGCGCGAAGAAGGCTTTCCTCCGGCAGCTTCGCCGGTCCCGCGTAGCCGACACCGGTATGCGTCGCGCCGTGCGCCACCGGCGGATCCTTGTAATTAAGTTCCTGCAGGTCGTTGGGCAGGATGACGCAGGTGACCGCTTTCTTGTTGTGCGCGATCCGTACCGCGCGGTCGATCAGATGCCGGACCTGCTCCGGCACGCTCGCCTGTTCGACGTATTCGGCGACGTCCTGAAACAGGTTTTGCAGATCGACTTCCTGCTGATAGCTGGCGCCAAGCCCGCTTCTGGCCTGTTGGCCGACCAGCGCCACAACCGGCACATGGTCCATTTTGGCATCATAAAGCCCGTTCAAGAGATGGATCGCGCCGGGCCCCGAGGTCGCGTAACACAGGCCCACCTGACCGGTGAACTTCGCATGTGCAGACGCCATGAAGGCCGCCATTTCCTCGTGACGGACCTGCACGTATTCCATCTTTTCCTTCGCCGCTTCCAGCGCGACGTCGAGACCGCCGACGCCATCTCCCGGATAACCGTAAACCCGCCGCAGTCCCCATTCGGATAATCGCTGCCAAACAAACTCGCTGACGTTCATGCGTTTTCTCCACGAGGCGCGGAATTATCGCGTCCGAATCCATACAAACCTTGATGCACTGCCAACGTTGCGCGGAATGAAACGTTGCAATCATGAACGGATTTTCACCGAACCGATCGCTCGACGGTCGCTACCCCCGCTGCGGACGACCCGACCATCCGCGACAGTTAGACAATGTAGTAAGGAACGAACGTAAGGTGCGCGCCTTGGTGCGCATGCTTCCGGCTTGGCTGCACGTCACCTCACTCGCGCTGATCGGGCTTGGAGTCGGCCGCGCCACCGTGATTGCTGCCGATGCGTGGCAACATTCACAGCGGATGTGGATCATGAATGTGGTCTGGCCACTTACTGTCCGGGACGGTGGTGTGGTTCTATTCTCGATACGGCCGGCTCGGGTCGAAAACAGCCTCGTGCGATAGCGCGCAGACCGCGAAACCTTTCCCGGTGATGGTGGCCGAGGCCTCCTCGCACTGCGACAGTGGATGCACGCTGGACGACATCTGCGCCGAAGGGCTAGCCCTTGCCGGGGCTTGGCTGGGTTGGGGTTCAATCTTCGCGCAACGAACCTTCGCGGTCTGGATCCTCGACTACATCTTCGCGTGCGGCTTCGGCATTATCTTTCAGTACTACACCATTGCTCCGATGCGTCACTTGGGCGTGGCGAAGGGCACCTGGGCCCGCGATAAAGGCCGACACGCTTTCCCTCACCGCGTGGCAGGTCGGCATGTACGGCTTCACGGCCGCCGCCCATTTCTGGATATTTCATCACCTGCTCGGCTTCAACTAAGGGCTGATACGCCCGAGTTATGGTCGACAATGCAGGTCGCAATGATCTTCGGATTTCTGACGAGCTACCCGGTTAATTGGCGGCTGCTGCGGACCGGTCTGAAGGAAAGGATGTGAGCGTTGCTGGGATCCCGCGCCTCGGGTCAGGTCGATCTTTTCGCTCAATTGGAACACTGCGGCAGAAAGTCCGTTGGAACTCGGCCGATCGTTCCCGTGCCGGACGGGCTCTTGCGCGAGTTCGAGTGTAGGTCGCGGAAGGCGCGTTCACAGGGTCGCCACTGTCAGAGACGGATGCATGCAGATCTTCCGTCCCGGAGCCAACACGATCGCCACGCTGTTGCTGGCTTCTCTGGGAGTTTTGCCGGTGTTAGCGGTTGGACTGGGCTACCAGATCGTGCGTTCACCGCACGTCACGGATCAGAACGTCACCCGCGACCAACCCGTGCCGTTCAGCCACGAACATCACGTCGGCGGGTTGGGCCTCGATTGCCGGTATTGCCACACATCGGTCGATAAGGCGCGTTTCGCCGGCCTGCCCCCGACGGAAACCTGCATGACCTGCCATTCCCAAATCTGGACCAACGCCGAGATGCTGGCGCCGGTGCGCGAGAGCCTTGCCGAAAACAAGCCGATCCACTGGCAGCGCGTCAACGAGCTGCCCGATTACGTCTATTTCGATCATTCGATCCATATCGCCAAAGGCGTCGGCTGCACCACCTGTCACGGCCCGATCGATCACATGAAGCTGACCCGGCAGGCCGCGCCGTTGACCATGCAGTGGTGTCTCGACTGTCATCGCGATCCGGCCAGCGCGCTGCGGCCGCCCGAGGCCGTTTTCGATCCCGACTGGAAGCCGGAAGGCGACCGCGACAAGTCCGGACGGCAGTTGATGGCGGCGTATCATATTCGGATCAATCACCTGACGGATTGCTCGATATGCCACCGGTGAACGAACTGCCCGCCAAGGGATCAGAATTCTTTGTCCGCGGCCCTGCGGCGCTGAACCGCCGTCAGGCGCTGAACCTGCTGGCATCGGGAATTGCAAGCGGGCTTGCCGGCTGCAGCAAACCAGTGGAAGAGATCATCCCTTACGTGAAAATGCCAGAACGCGTGGTCCCCGGCGAAACGCTGAAATTCGCGACCACATTGTCGCTCTCCGGATTCGGCCGAGGCGTGATCGTCACGTCGATCGACGGCCGCCCCATCAAGGTGGACGGTAATCCGCGGCATCCGGCCAGCCTGGGCGCCACCGACGTATTCGCCGAAGCCACGGTGCTGTCGCTTTACGATCCTGATCGCTCACGTGCCATTCTCCAGAACGGCGAGATTGCCTCATCTGAAGCATTCCGGCAGGCGTTGCGGGCGCAACTGCGGCGCGCGCAGCAGCGTAACGGCGAGGGTCTTCGGTTGCTAACGGGCCGTGTCACCTCTCCGACCTTATTGCGCCAGATAGACGATCTGATGCAACGCTTTCCGAAAGCCAGTTGGCACGCTTACGAGCCAATCGACGAGGACAACGCGGAAGCCGGCGCGGTGCTGGCGTTTGGAAGACCGCTCCGGTTTGCTCCGCAACTCGATAAGGCGCGCGTGGTGCTGGCGCTAGACGCCGACCCGTTGGGCCACGGTCCAGACCAACTCAGAAATGCCCGTGGCTTCGCTGCGCGCCGCCGTCCGCAGGACAACGGCTTTTCGCGCATCTACTGCGTGGAAGCAGCGCCGACGTTGACCGGTGCCAGCGCAGACCATCGGATCGCCCTTCGGCCCGAATTAATGACCGAAGTGGCGATCGCCCTCGCTCGTGCGATGGGCGCCGAGCTTCGCGAGGCATCGCTTCCGGATCAGGCGATGCGCGTCGCAAAGCAAGCGGCCGTCGACTTGTCGGCGAACCGCGGCGGAGCCGTCGTGCTGGCAGGCCCGGCGCTTCCTTCCGAGACGCATGCGTTGGTGCATTGGATCAACGCCCAGCTGGAAGCGCCAATCGATGTGGTCGAAATCGAAAAAACGCCCGGCGGGCGTGGCGCCGGCTCGCTGGCTCAATTGACCCATGATCTCGATGCCGGCGCCGTCGATCAACTCGTGATGATCGGCGTAAATCCCGGCTATGACGCGGCCGCCGACCTGGAATTTGCCGAGCGCGCGGCCAAAGCGGCCTTCCGAGTGCACTTGGGATGCTATGCGGACGAAACCGCAGCTCTCGCGACATGGCACATCCCACAAACTCATGAACTTGAAAGCTGGTCCGATTTGCGCGCCACTGACGGAACCGCAAGTCTGGTTCAGCCGCTGATTCGGCCGTTGTTCCGGAGCTGGACCGGCCACCAATTGCTGGCCCTGCTTACAGGTCGCGACGACGCCGCGCCCTACGCCTTGGTGCGCGAGACGTGGCGCTCGCAAGGGGGAAACGATTTCGAGGCATGGTGGACCCGCGCGCTTCATGACGGCGTCATTGCCGGTGCCGTCACGGCCGTCCCGATCGGCAAGCCCGCGCTTGCCGCTCCTGCTCCACCAGCTTCCCCTGGCAAAGGCATGACGCTGGTTTTGCGGCCCGATCCCAGCTTGTGGGACGGTTCGTTCGCCAATAATGCTTGGCTGCAGGAATGCCCGAAGCCGCTGACCAAGCAGGTGTGGGGCAATGCGCTGGCACTCAATCCGACGGACGCCGGAACACACGGCATTAAGACCGGCGATGTCATCACATTGTCGTCAGACGGACGGCAACTCGAGGCCGCTGTCATCGTTGAGCCTGGTGTCGCCGAAGGTGTCGTGAGTCTCACGATTGGGCTCGGGCGGCGCAAGGCCGGTGCGATCGGCAACGGCGTCGGCGTCAACGCCTTTGCCTTGCGGACGACCGCGCATCCCTGGGCCATTCCCGGCGTGATGATCGACAAGACCGGCCGACAGGAGGAAATTCTCACCACACAGAATGTGGTCCGCGCGGCCACGGACGTCCGCGAGCTCTATCCCCTGCGCGACCTTGCCGACACCGCCAAGCCGCAACGGCATGTCGGGCAGGAGAAGCCAAGTCTGCTGCCCGAGGGGCCCAAGCCAGACGATGGGCATGCCTGGGCGATGGTGATCGATGCAGCGGCGTGCATCGGCTGCAACGCCTGCGTCGTCGCCTGCCAGGCCGAGAACAATGTCGCAGTGGTCGGGCCGGAAGAGGTCGCGCGCGGCCGTGACATGCACTGGCTGCGCGTCGATGTTTACGACCATGGGACGGAGACAAATCCGCAGCTCGGATTCCAGCCGGTGCCCTGCATGCACTGCGAGCACGCCCCCTGCGAACCGGTCTGCCCGGTGGCCGCGTCAGTTCACGACGGCGAAGGCCTCAATCTGCAGGTTTACAACCGTTGCGTCGGCACGCGTTTCTGCGAGGCGAATTGTCCCTACAAGGTGCGCCGTTTCAACTTCTTCGGGTACGCGGACGGCCAGGAATACGCCAATCTCGGTTTTGAGGGATACCGCGCGCAGAGAAATCCCGAGGTCACGGTGCGCGCTCGCGGCGTCATGGAGAAATGCACTTACTGCGTCCAACGCATCAGCGCCGCGCGTCGCGCCGCCGAACGCGACGACCGTCCGATCGGCGCGGACGAAGTCAGGACCGCCTGCCAGAGCGCCTGTCCCACCAGCGCGATCAGCTTCGGCGACCTCCACCGAAAGGATTCCATCGTCAACCAGCAGCGAGCCGACCCGCGTCACTACGCGCTGCTCGAGCATCTCGGGACGCGCCCGCGCACCACTTATCTCGCGGACGTCCGCAATCCCGCGCCGGGCTTGGACGAGGGCGGCACATGAGCGCGGTGCTCGAACAAGAGCTGCCGCCGCCGCATCGCTGGATCGCCGCGCAGCGGGCCAGCGACGTCGAAATCACCCAGGCCGTCGCTGATCCGCTATTTCAACCCGCCGGCAGGACGTGGTGGCTCGCTTTGCTTGCGAGCCTGCCTTTCGTACTGTGGTTCTTCGGGTCGATCGGCTGGCTGTTCGACCAAGGAATTGGGATTTGGGGCATCAACTCCACCATCGTTTGGGGCGTCGCCATCGCAAACTACGTCTGGTGGATCGGCATCGGCAACGCCGGCACGCTGATCTCGGCCATGCTGCTGCTGACGCGGCAGCAGTGGCGCTGCTCGATTAACCGGTTCGCGGAAGCGATGACGCTGTTCGCGGTCGCGATCGCCGGCATCATGCCGATCATCCATCTCGGCCGACCGATCTACGCCTATTGGCTTGCCCCCTACCCCAACACGATGGCGCTCTGGCCACAGTGGCGAAGCGCGCTGGTGTGGGATTTCTGGGCGATCGTCAGCTATCTCCTGTTTTCGATCCTGTTCTGGTACGTCAGCCTGATCCCCGATCTTGCCACCATGCGCGACCGCACCCGGACGCGCGCCGGACAACTGCTCTATGGCGCCTTCGCGCTGGGCTGGCGCGGTTCGGCCGGCCATTGGCGCAAGCTGCAGACATTGCATACCACGATGGCCGCGCTCGGCGTTCCCCTAGTCTGCTCGGTGCACTCGATCGTCGGGCTGGATTTTGCCGCAAGCCTGATGCCGGGCTGGCAGGAAGGCATCTTCCCGCCCTATTTCGTGGTCGGCGCGATGTATTCGGGCTTCGCCATGGTCGTCGTGCTTGCGCTGGCGTTTCGCTGGGGCCTCGATCTGCAGGCCATCATCACGCGGCGGCATTTCGAGGTCATGGGCAAGATCCTGCTAATGGCCTCGATCGTGATGGGTTATTCCTACGCCACCGAATGGTTCATGGGCTGGTATGGCGGCGAACACAGCGACCGCAGCCTTGTGGCGTTCGAATTCACCGGCACTTACGCGCCGTTGTTCTGGGCGCTGTTGTTCTGCAACGTAGTGCTGCCGCAAGCCTTGTGGTTTCCCGCGGTCCGCCGCTCGTTGCCTGCCCTGTTCGCGATCGCAATCGGCATAAACATCGGCATGTGGCTGGAGCGCATCCTGATCATCTGGAACACGCTGTCCCACGATTACATGCCGAGCCTGTGGCGCTCCTTCCACTTCACTTTCTGGGACTGGTCGTTCCTGATCGCGCCACTCGGCCTGTTCGCTTTCCTGTTCCTGCTCTTCGTGCGCCTTGTTCCGGCGGTTTCGATGTTCGACATGCGCGAACTTGCGCATCGGGAGGGCGCGACATGACAGGTCCGCTGCTGGCGGAATTCCGCGACCCCGAAACGTTGTCTCGCGCCCTGGCGCAGGTGAAGCAGGCGCGCTACTGCGTGCTGGATGCATTCACCCCCCACCCGGTCGAAGGCCTCGCCGAGGAATTGGCCGTCGGCACATCCGCCATTCGCCCGGTGATGCTGGCGGGTGGTCTGACGGTTGCCGCCTTTGCCTTCGCGCTTCAGTGGTACAGCGCCGTCATCAATTACCCGATCAACAGCGGCGGCCGGCCGCTCAATTCGTGGCAAGTGTTCTGGCTGGTGCCGTTCGAAGTGGGGGTGTTTGCCGCCGCCCTATGCGGGGTCATTGCCCTGTTCTGGTCGTGCGGCCTGCCGCGGCTGCATCACCCGCTGTTCGAGGTTCCCGGTTTCGAGCGCGCGACGCAGGACCGCTTTTTCCTGCTCGCGGCCCCCGAGGCTGACGACGAGGCCGCGCTCGACCTTCGCCATCTGCTGGAGGCCGCGGGCGCGGTCGTGGTGACGGAGGTCCATCAGCCATGATGCGCGCCTGGCTCAGCCTCTCGACGATACTGCTGCTGGCGGCCTGCGACGACATCTCCATGACGCAGCAAAAGCGCTACGATACTTATGCGTCGGCCAGATTGTTTCCCAACGGTACGGAGGCGCAAGCGTTGCCGGCGGGTGTGGTGGCCCAAGGCGATCTCGATCGGGCCGACGAAATTGCGACGCCGCCGAAGGTCGATGCGTATCTACTGGCGCGAGGCCAAGAACGCTACGACATCTATTGTTCGCCCTGCCACGGGCTGTCCGGCGACGGTGACGGCATGATCGTCCGCCGCGGCTTTCCTGCCCCGCCGTCCTACCATTCCGCACGGCTGCGGGCCGCCCCGGCTCAGCATTTCTTCGACGTGATCAGCCATGGCTACGGCGTGATGTACTCTTATGGCGTGCGGGTCGAGCCGCGCGACCGCTGGGCGATCGTGGCCTATATCCGGGCGCTGCAGGAATCGCGGAATGCGAAGCTTGCCGAAGCGCCAGAGCTCAAGGATAAGCTGCCATGACCGCCGCAGCCAACACGCTGGTGAGGCGCGCGTTCGCGGACCGGCCGCTCGTCGCCGGCATTGCCGTGCTGCTCGCAGCCACGGGACTGCTGGCGGTGCTTGGATGTCTTACACCGTTCGAGCCGCTGCTGCGTGGCTGGCTGGTGGCGTTTGCCATCGCTGGCTCGATACCGGTTGGCGGCATGATCTGGCTGCTGATCCATCGCTTGACCGGGGGCGAATGGGGCGTCGTCGCCGCGCCTGTGCTGCGTCCCGCCGCAGCGATGACGCCGTTCCTGATCGCGGGCTTCGTGCCGATCCTGATCGGCCTGCATTTGATTTATCCCTGGGCAGCCCATCCGACCGCAATTCCGGCAGACGTCGCTGGCTGGTATCTCAACGGAGTTTCATTTTCGTTGCGTGGCCTCGTCGCGCTTGCCGGGTGGTCGGTTCTCGCGGTCGCGTTTGCCGCCGGCCTGGGCAGCCGCTTGCTTGCCGGCCTCGGACTGGCGTTCTTCGGCCTGAGCATCAGCTTGGTCGCGGTCGACTGGTATCTATCGCTGGAGCCGCACTACGTGGCGACGGCCTTCGCCGCCATGATCGCGATCCAGCAGTTGCTGATGGCGCTCGCAGTCACCGCGCTGATCGGGCCGCCGACGATCCAGGGCAAAGTGGCAGGCGATATTGGCGCGTTGCTGATCGGGACGCTGCTTGGCGTGGTCTATCTCGGGTTCATGACTTTTGTTGTCGGCTGGTATGGCGACCTGCCCGACAAGGCGGCGTGGTTTTTAAGGCGCTCAAGCCCAGGCTGGATATCGGTATTGATCACGGCGCTGTTGGTAGGCGCGGTGCTGCCGTTTGCGATGCTGCTGATGCAGCGGATTCGCCAAAGCCGTCAAGGGCTGCGCATCGCCGCCGCCGCGATCCTGTTCGGCACCATACTGCATTTCGTCTGGCTGCTGGCTCCGGCGTTCGACGATCCGCTCCCTGTCATAGCGGCCGCCTGCGCCGGCATTGTCGTTCTGCTGCTGGTCTCCTACCTGACCGGCCCCACTTTGGCTCGATTACTGGAGGCCCAGGATGCCGAATGAGGAGATGGGCGCGCGAAGCATTCCTCAGCCGCCGGATGTGGCGACCGGCGTCGTCGTGATCGCGGTGGCCGGTTTTCTGGCTTTTGTTGGCCTGACAATGACGGGTCTGTTTTTTTACCTGAGAACTGGCGCGCCGGGCGCCTTCAGGCCAGCGACCGAGCGTTCCTTTCCCGCACCGGCGCTGCAGACAAAGCCGCAGGATGATCTGAAACGGTTCGAAACAGAACAGCGCAAGGCGCTTTTCGGCTACGCCTGGGTCGACCGCTCCAAAGGCATCGCGCGCATACCGATCGCGGAGGCCATGCGGATCGTCACAGCGCGCGGCGACCACGCCTATGACCCACTCGATCCGCCGCCGGCCGAGCCCGCCGCCAACGCTCAACCCGGAGCTCCGCCGTGAGGGTCACGACTTTCATTATTCTCCTCGCGCTGTGGCCGGCGACGGCGCTTGCGGGATTGACCGAAGCCCAGATCAGGCAGGTTACGCTGTCGCCGCCTCCGGACGCCCGGGTGCCGACCGCGCTGCTATTCAGGGATCTCAATGGACGCGACGTCTCGCTCGGTGATGCCATTGCGGGCCGCCCGACGCTGCTGCTGCCGGCGGACTTTACCTGCACACAGCTCTGCGGACCGGCGCTGTCGATCGCCGCGACCGCGCTGGGGGAGACCGGGCTTCAGGCCGGACGCGACTATAGCCTTGTGGTGGTCGGCATCGATGCCAGGGACGGCATCGACGACGCTCGCCGCTTCAGTTCGGGCCAGGTCGGCGGGCCGGGCGTCTCCGTGCTGACGGGCACCGACGAAGCGATCGATTCCCTGATGAATTCGATCGGCTACCGTTTCCAGCGCGATCCCAGCAATGACGCTATCGCCCATCCCGCCGCCTACGTCACGCTTGCCGCAGACGGGCGAGTTTCGCGTGTCCTGTCCAGCTTGGCGCTGCAGCCGACAGATTTGCGGCTGGCACTGCTGGAAGCAGGCGGCGGCAAGATCGGAGGTCTGGCCGGCCGGATTGCACTGCTGTGCTACGGTTTTGATGCCGTTCACGGCATTTACACCCGCCAGATCGCAACATTGCTTCAAATTGGCGGTGGACTCACCGTAGCGATCCTGTTTTCCGCGCTCGGCTTGATGTTGTGCCGAACTGCCAGGCGCGGAGCTTCGGCGTGAATCCAGTGTTCAGCCTTCCTGAAGCCAGCACCCACGCCGTGCGCGTCGATCACATCTTTTATGGTCTGCTCGTGCTGACGGGACTGACCATGATCGCGGTATTTGTCCTGATCGTCATGCTGGCGGTCCGCTACCGGCGCGGATCCAGCGCCGAACGTGGACCACTGCCCGAAATCGTCAGCCGCGAGTTCGAGATCGGCTGGACCTCCGCTACGCTGTTCCTGTTCATATTCTTGTTCTGGTGGGCGGCGTCCGCCGATCTCTCCGGCCTCTCGGCGCCCGCCAATGCCCTCGAAATGCATGTCGTCGCCAAACAATGGATGTGGAAGACCCAGCACTCCAATGGCGCCCGCGAGATCAACGCCCTGCATGTGCCCGTTGACCAGCCGGTACGGCTGGTGATGACTTCGCAGGACGTCATTCACTCGTTCTTCGTCCCGGCCTTCCGCGTCAAGCAGGACGTGCTGCCGGGACGCGATACGGAGATATGGTTTCGAGCAACCAAAACCGGCGTCTTTCCGCTGCTTTGCGCCGAGTATTGCGGCACGGACCATTCGATGATGCGCGGCCGGATCGTGGTGATGCGCCAGGAAGACTACGCCAGTTGGCTCGACAAGCAGCCTGAGGGCGACGACCTCGCCCATCAAGGGGCCCAACTGTTCGTCGCGCAGGGCTGCTCGGGCTGCCACGCCGATTCCTCCAGCGTACATGCGCCCAAACTCACCGGGCTCTATGGCAGCACCGTACAGCTTTCTGATGGGCGCCAGGTGAAGGCCGATGACGGTTACATCCGGGATTCCATCCTGCAGCCCAAGCGCGAGGTCGTGGCCGGCTATGAGCCGATCATGCCGGTCTATGCAGGATTGCTCGACGATGGCGAAGTCCAGGGCTTGACCGCCTATATCCGTTCTCTGGCATCACCGAACCGGACCCAAACCGACGGAGCAGCGAAGTGACCGATGCCCTGCTGACAGGTGATTTGCCGCTGCCACCTCGTCCCGACTATCTGAGGCACGGCGTCACGCTGAAGTCGTGGCTGATCACGACGGACCACAAGCGCATCGCGATCCTGTATGCGATCACCATTACGATCTTCTTCTTCATGGGCGGCATTGCGATCACGCTGGTGCGGCTGGAATTATTGACGCCGAACGGCTGGCTGCTGACTTCCGACACCTACAACAAACTGTTTTCGTTTCACGGCATCGTCATGGTGTGGTTCTTCCTCGTGCCGTCGATCCCAAACACGCTGGGCAACTTTCTGCTGCCGCTGATGATCGGTGCGCCTGACGTCGCTTTTCCCCGGCTCAATCTGTTCAGCTGGTACCTCACCATCGCCGCCGGCGTCTTGACGGTCTACGCTTTGATCGCCGGCGGCGTCGATACTGGCTGGACCTTCTATACGCCCTACTCAACCATGTTTTCGAACAGCCACGTGTTCGCCGCGGCGTCGGGGGTTTTTGTCGTCGGCTTCGCCAGCATTGCGACCGGGGTCAACTTCATCGCGACGACGCATATGCTGCGGGCGCCCGGAATGACCTGGTTCCGTCTGCCGCTGTTCGTGTGGGCGATCTACGCCACCTCCATTGTCATGGTCCTCGCCACGCCGGTGCTGGCGATTTCGCTGCTGCTGGTGATCGCCGAAAGATGGCTGGGACTGCCGATTTTCAATCCCGCCAATGGCGGCGACCCGATTCTGTTCCAGCACCTCTTCTGGTTCTACTCGCATCCGGCGGTCTACATCATGGTGCTGCCGGCGATGGGCGTGGTTTCGGAGATCATCCCCTGCTTCGCGCGCCGTCGCATCTTTGGCTATGATTTCATGGTCTATGCGATGCTCGTGATTGCCGGAATCGGTTTCTTCGTGTGGGGACACCACATGTTCGTCTCCGGTCAGTCGCCTTACGCCAACCTGATCTTTTCCTTTCTCTCCTTCATCATCGCGGTGCCGTCGGCCATCAAGGTGTTCAACTGGACGGCCTCGCTGTACCGCGGCCAGATCAGTTTTGAGGCGCCGATGCTGTATGCGCTCGGCTTCGTCGGATTGTTTACGACCGGCGGGCTGTCGGGCCTCTTCCTCGCCTCGATTCCGGTCGACGTGCACGTCACCGATACCTACTTCGTGGTCGCGCATTTCCACTACATCATGGTCGGCGGATCGGTGTCGGCCTTCTTTGCCGGCCTGCATTTCTGGTGGCCCAAGATCACTGGCAAGATGTATCCGGAATCATGGTCCCGCTTTGCCGCGATCCTGATGTATGCCGGCTTCAACATGACCTTTCTGCCGCAGTTTTTCGCCGGCTACCTCGGCATGCCGCGGCGCTATCACACGTATCCGCCCGAATTCCAGATCTACAACGTGATGTCCTCATCGGGCGCAGCCATCCTGGCCCTCGCCTATCTTCTGCCGCTCGGCTATCTCGCGTGGTCGCTCTACTACGGCGAACGCGCCGGCAAAAATCCCTGGGGTGCGACCGGTCTCGAATGGACGACATTCTCGCCTCCACCGCCGAAAAACTTCGACTGGCAGCCGCGCGTTGACCGCGGCCCTTACGATTATCACGCCGAGGGGCAATCGGCCGGCCTCGATCCACCAGAGGTTCAGAACGCGCGGGGAGTCCTATGACCGACACATCCGGACTGCTTCGAGAACCCTGGGACAATTTCGAGCGACAGCGTAGCGCCGGCAAGTTCGGGATTTGGGTGTTTCTCGCCAGCGAAGTGCTGTTCTTCGGCTCGCTGATGCTGACCTATACGGTTTGCCGGATCGATCACCCCGAGGCCTTTGCCGCCGCCGGGCGCGCGACCAACATCTGGTACGGTACCATCAACACCGCGATCCTGCTGACCAGCAGCCTCACCATGGCGGTTGCTTCGCAAGCCGCGACCGTAGGCCGCGTGTTTCGCCGCCTCGTCATATGGTGCCTCGCCGCAACCGCGTCACTCGGGATAGCCTTCCTGGTCGTCAAGGCGTTCGAGTACAAGGAGGACATCGAGAAACATCTGGTGCCCAGCGCAGGCTTTGCCCTGCACGATACCGGCGCGCAATTGTTTTTCGGACTCTATTGGCTCATTACCGGAGTGCACGCCGTCCACCTCATCATCGGCATCGTCCTGGTGAGCCGGCTGGCGCTGCTGGGCTATCTCCAAAAGCTTCAGATCGGCGAAGCTCCGGAGATCGAGGTCACCGCGCTTTATTGGCACCTCGTCGACGTGATCTGGATTTTTCTGTATCCGCTGATCTACCTGCCGGGACGCGCGTCATGAGCGGAGAGAACGCCGCACCGCGGGTTAGCGCCCGGCAACTCTGGCGCCGCAACGGCCTGATCTGGGCTGCGCTCCTGTCACTGCTCTTCCTCAGCCTGGGGCTTGCTTACGTGCCGATGGGCCGGATGACGATGGTCGCCGGCATCGTGATTGCGTTCGTTAAATCCAGTCTCGTCATCCTGCTGTTCATGGAACTGGTGAAATCGAAGCCGCTGGTGCGCCTCGCGGCGTTCGCCGGCGTAGTGTGTCTAGCGGCTCTGTTTGCGCTCACCTTAGCCGATGTACTGACGCGGATCACCACTACCCAATAGGCAGCTCAGTCGGCCCGTGCCGCGAGCGATGACCGCGCCTTGCGGACGTCGGCTTCCCTCACCGGCCGCGCTTTCTTCCCATAGACGTCGCGGACGTAGGTGGCGACCGCAGCGACCTGCGCATCGTCAAGCTACCAGCCGAATGCCGGCATCGCCGGTCCGGTCGACTCGCGATCGGTTACCCCGCTCTCGACAGGTTCGGGAGGCCCTTTGCGTCGGCGCGCGTGAGCGATGTTGTGCTGGCAAGGCAGGCCGCCATCGAAACCAGAAATGTCCGTCGCCGCATTGGGGAGATCCAGTGAGCTGTTCCGCGAACGAAACCGGGGCGCGACCGTTCCTACGCATTCCCAGTCTTTAGTTGGACTGATCAAGTTCCGATCAGCGGCCGTTGTCCGTTGTGACCTCAAAGGCCTCGATCTCGAATTGCTTTTCAATCGCCTGCAACATATCCAGCGGCAGCTCCGCCTGCTCCGGCTGCCTCCAGGCAAGCTCAAACGCATACTCCGCGCTCTGGCCGTCCGCCGCCCGCGTCTGCTCCTGAAATCGCGCATGAATGTGCCTTTGCCCGATCAGCTTTCGTACATCGTCGACGACCTGCCAATGCAGGGGGCCTTTCACGACCAAGCGGGCACGATGTTCTCGCGGCATCCAGATATCGACCATTTTGAGGGCCCAAAGCGTAAATACGGTCAATGCGGTCGCCACGGTCCCAAGCGCGAGCTGTCCTCCGCCGAAACATAGCCCGATCACGGTAACCAGCCACAACGTCGCCGCCGTCGTGACGCCGGTGACGAGGTCACCCCGCTTCAGGATTGTTCCGCCACCGATGAAGCCAACGCCGGTCAAGATTCCGAGCGGGAGACGCATGAGATCCATGACGGAGAAGGACTCGGAAGTCTTGCCTCCAAGAGGCAACAGAATATTGGCTTGGATCATCGCAATCGAGGCCGCGAGACAGACGAGAATCGTCGTCCGAAAGCCGGCGGCGTGCCCGCGTGCTCCGCGATTGAAACCGACGATCCCGCCCGCCAGCATGGTGAGCGCGAGCCGTATCGCAATGTCGGTGGCAGTCGGATGGAGGGGCATGTTCATCGAAGCTTCCCGATCGGATCTAGAAGCCTCTGTCAGGATTTCCGGCTCGTCCCTGCGCCCACGGGACGCGACGTTTCATTCGCCTGTTGAACATGGTAGCCGGCTGGAAGCAGACGACCACCGTCCTCATCTGCGACAGGAACATCCGTCACGAAGCCTTCGATCAACGCCGCCTCCCAGACTTCCTTTTCGGTCGCGAACGGATTGCCGATCTGCCGATCTCCTTCAAACAAGGCGTACATGATGCCTCCAATTGCTAGATGCTGATGAGCGCGATGCCGAGTTCAGGCCGCTTCTTGCGACGCAGGTGCACCACCGTCTCCGTGATCGTCACCTCGAGCGTCGGCTGCACGACGCCGGAGAGCAAATGACCACCACGCACCGTGCCGTCCTGTAGCCCAAGCACGGCATGAAGATGTAGGCTGGCGTTGCCGTCATCTCCCTGGGCGACGTCACCGAGCAGGCTCAACACCTCGCATTGCTCGTCGACCTCGATCGGTTTGTAGGTTTTTGCAGCAAAGTCAAACCAGCCCACCTTCGCCCGCGAAAGAGCTCCGATCGCGGACACTGCCGCGCCCGTGATCTTCTCGCGCTCGGCAAACTCTGTGATCGACCTGAAGGCTTCCTCACCTGGATCGAGCACGAGAACAAAGGTCCGCTCGGCGCCGTCATTGAATGATTTTGATTTCATCGGACATTCCGTCTTGGGAGCTGGGATTCAGTCGGTCGCGGTAGGGATCTCTCCGCCTTCGATGATCTCCGCAGGAACATCCTTGAAGACCCGTACCTGAACCGACTTGGCCGCGGGCACCTTGCTGCCTTCCGCGTAGTGCCACAACGGGATCAGGCCGTTGCATTCCGGGTAGTAGCCTGCAATCGACCTGCGCGGGATGTCGTAAGGGACAACCTGGAGCTCGCTCAGGCTGCGCTCGACGCCGTCACCAGCCTCAGTCACAAGGGTGACGGTATCGCCCGACTTCAGGCCATCCGCCTCCATGTCGGCGGAATTCATCAGGATGACGTAGCGGCTGCCCTGGATGCCGCGAAAGCGGTCGTCCTCATTGTAGATCGTCGTGTTGAACTGCCCATCGGCGCGCATGGTCATCAATTCATAGACGCCGTCGCTCTCCTGTGGTGGCGCAAAGGCGGTCTTCGGAACCGTGAAGTTCGCCTTGCCGTTTGGCGTCTTCCACTTCCGTTCCCGCGCCCCCAGCGGTCTCGGGAAGCCGCCGGGCTCGAAGATACGCTTGTTGAAGTCCTTGAACTGGTCGGGATAGGTCCGCTCTATGGCATCGCGCACTTTCGAATAATCGCCAGTCCAGGCGTCCCAGTTGACCTTTGGATTAGGCTTGAGCGTCGCCTTGGCGAGGCCCGCGACGATCGCCGGCTCGGACAGAGCCTTCTTGGCGACCGGCTTGCGCTGACCACGCGAGCCATGAATACATGCGGTAGAGTCCTCCATCGAGACCGCTTGGGCGCCGCTTGCCTGCTCGTCGATCTCGATGCGGCCAAGGCACGGCAGGAGATAGGTGACTTCTCCCGGCACGATATGGCTGCGATTGAGCTTGGTCGCGATCTGCACCGACAGGCGCATGCCGGACCAGGCCGGCTCCATCAGCGACCGCTCCGGAATGGCGCGCACAAAATTGCCGCCAAGGCTCACGAAACCGCGCACATCTCCCTTCAAAATGCCCTGGCAGGCGTCCACTGTCGTCAATCCATCCCATCGCGGCGGCTCGAAGCCATAGAGCTCGGCGAGCTTGTCGAGTGGCACGAGCTTTGTCTTTTCGGAGATGCCGACGGTGCGCTGGCCCTGGACGTTGGAGTGACCGCGGATCGGCGAGATGCCGGCCCCACGCTTGCCGATATTGCCGCGGAGAAGCAGCAGGTTCACGATCATCTTGACAGTTTCGACACCGTGCTTGTGCTGGGTCACGCCCATCCCGTAATTGGCGATCACCGCTTTGGCGGCCATGTAGGTGTTCGCGGCGTCGCGTATGGCCCCCCGGGAGAGCCCCGATGCACGCTCGATCTCGTGCCAATCCTGGGCGCGACAGAAGGCGGCAAAGTCCTCGAATCCGGCCGTGTGTTGCTGAATGAAATCGACGTCAACGACACGCGTGCTTCCGTTCGCCAGAGCCAGATCGTCGGACTCGATCACCCATTTGCAGATGCCGACGATTGCCGCAGCGTCTCCGCCGACCCGAACCTGATGGTATTGCGAGCTGATGCGCGTACCGCCCGCGATCATCTGTACGGGGCTTTGCGGATTGACGAAACGCTCCAGCCCACGTTCACGGAGCGGGTTGAAGGTCACGATCGGCACGCCGCGCTGGGCCGCCTCCTGCAACGGATGCAGCATGCGTGGCGCGTTCGTGGTGGTGTTGTGGCCGAAGAAGAAGATGCAATCGGTGTGCTCGAAGTCTTTCAACAGCACGGTGCCGACCGGAGAGCCGATCACCTGCGGCAGAGCCACCGAGGTCGTCTCGTGGCACATGTTGGAGCTGTCGGGAAAATTGCTCGTGCCATACATGCGGCCGAACAACTGGTACATGTAGCTCGCTTCCAGCGAGGCGCGGCCGGACGTGTACATGATGACCGAGCGGGGATCGAGCTTGTTCAATTCGATGCCGATCTCGCGAAATGCCTCACTCCAATCAACCGCCGCATATTTGTCGCTGGCCGGATCGTAGCGCATCGGATGAGTCAGCCGTCCTTGCTCTTCCAGCTGGTGATCGGACCAGTTCCTCAGCTCCGTGAGCGTATGCTGCGCGAAGAACTCCGGCGTGACGGTCTTGCCCGTTATTTCCCATGCGGTCGCTTTGGCGCCGTTCTCGCAGAACTCGAACGGATGCGGGCTTGCAGGCTTGGCCCAGGAGCAGCTCACGCACATGAACCCGCCGGGCTTGTTCTGTTTCAGCAGGATCTCGCTGCCGAGAATCGCGACCTCTTCCTGCGTGAGAATGTGCATCACGGCATTGAGCGACCCCCAGCCACCAGCCGGCGCGTCGTAGGTTTCGACTTTTGCTTTTTGCCGCATGGCGAGCCCTCGATTGCAAGCCCCCAACGGGAAACCGGAGGCGGCATCGCTGGTTCCTCCGTAACAGGAACATTGCATCAGCTCGCGCGTCGATACGTCGTCGCTGGACGGACATTATGCACGGTTCCCACTTCGCGTTGAGCGATCGCGCGTACGAATCGACAGTCAGACTACCGCGCCTGACCTCGAACGGGACGCAGGACGAACGGGTGGTGGCCGAGGAATGCCCCGTCGCGCTGGTCTACGACGGAACAACCGTTGCCGTCTTGATGGCCACGCCATCCGATTTGACCGACCTCGCGCTCGGATTCAGTCTGACGGAAGGAATTATCGAAGATGTTGGCGAGATCGAGGAACTGTCAGTCGTTCCCGGCCAGGACGGCATCGAGGTTCGAGCTTGGTTGCGCCCGGGTGCGGGGCGTCTCCTGAAGGAGCGGCGCCGGCGACTGGTCGGCCCCACAGGCTGCGGCTTATGCGGCGGCGTCGAGCGGCTCGAGGCCCCAGTCGTATGTGGAGATCTACGCGGCCGAGCGCGCGCAGGCGACAGGGGGCCGTCGCCGCGTGCCAAAGCGAGATCGGTGAACAGCCCAGGGAACGCGCTGATATAGCACGGAGCGGTTGTCGCGGCAGGCCTTGTTGCCGAGCGCCGAGGCGACGCCGGACGGGCCACAGATCAAAGGTTGGTGCGGTCGTCGATCCATTGGCCTTTCGACCAGCATCGTCAAGAGGCTGCGGTCAAGGCCACACGGGGTACGATAGTCGATGTCCTCGGCGCAGGCTTGCTGGCGCAGCTTGGCGTATTGCAACCTCTTCGACAGCCGCTTGTCGCGTCGCAGCGACACTTCGCATTCGAGCAGCAGCGCAAGCCATTCGGCGTGGCCGAGGTTCGCGGCCTCGCCGCCCGCTTCGATGTCGGCGAAGGCCTCGGCCATGCCGTGAAGGCCGAGCACGTGGAGCTGATCAAGGGTCGGATGATTGAGCAAGGCGTGATCTAATGTAGTAGCGCGGCCCGCGGATGTTGGGATGGAGGATCGGCGCGTCGTCCGCGGGACGCTTGGCTGAAAGACGCCGATCGAGATTTTGGCGAGGATCGATTTGACCGAGCCGTAGGTGCGCGCGCCGATGTCGATCGCCCGCATGGTGGCAGCATCAAGCCGCTCCTGCCCGTAGAATCGGGCGAGCCGGATAATGCCGAGACAGGCGCGAAAGCCCTGCTCGGGGTGTGCGCGCTCATCTAGGATCAGGTCGCACAGCGCTGCGGTGGCCAGCCCGATCGTGACGGCATCCTTGCGGATGCGCTCAATGGTCCAGCCGGCGTAGCGCCGATGACCGGACGCGTCACGTGCTCCGGCACGGTGGCGTGCCTGCGATTGCCGCTCATGCGTTGATGCGCGGCGATCCGCTCATCCTTGTGGAAAATCTCGACGGTGCGGGCGGTGATTCGCCACTTCCAAGAGACGAAGATGGGACGGCTGCCCGGCCCCGGGCGGGCTTTTTGTCTACCAGGAGAATTTTCTTCTAAACCCATCGCGGATGGGTTCAAATTTCCTGTGAACATGTCTTTGTAAGACATTGTAAAACAACAAGATTGTCTCTGGAGTCGTTGTTGGAGCTTGAACTCGCTGATGATTTTGATTTGAAATATTTGATTTTATTGAGTTTTTTCACCTTTTCTCATTGCCAGGTTTTAGAAGCGGAAATATATCCTCTCAAATCGAGTATCTGGGGCACGAAAGCTTTAAACGTGCCCCAAACCCTAAAGGGGGGTCAATGTGAGTAGAGGACCGTGGAATTTGAAGCCCACTGAGGTGGTGCGTTTCGTTGAGGCGGTAAAGAAGGCGACCGGATTGCCTGTCCGCAACGTCGAGTTTTCCGCCGAAACCAAGCTCATCCGGGTCAACGTCGGGACTCCCGGGGAGTTAACCAGTGTAGCATCGAAAGAAGTAAACTCTGAGGATCTCCGGAGGCTCCTATGAAACCACCCCGCTCCGCTCTGCCTCTGCCGCGATACACTGAGCGAAAACCACTCAAGACAGGCGGCTGGGGATATTTCTTCCATGTGCCATCGTGGGCGAAGAAGGCGGGATGTCCGGTGCGTAATGCACCGCTCGGCACCGACTATGACGCAGCGGTTGACCGCGCTGAGAAGATTCTACTTCCTGCATTCGATGAGTGGCGCAACGGCGGCGTGACCGCCTCCGCCTCATCGGCCGCGGGCGCTGCGTTCGGGACGTTAGATTGGATGTTCGCGGAATACCGAGCCGATCGCCGCTACACCAAGCTTGATCCGAAATCGAAACGCAATCATGAGGTAGGCTTCAACTTGGTCGGCGGATACGTCCTGAAGGACGGAAAGCGCCTTGGCGAGAAGCGGCTTACTGCAATCGACACTGCGCTCGCTGACGATTTGTATGAAAAGCTGATGATCTCAAGACCACCGATAAGGATGGCAACGCGGTCGAACGCGAGCGCCGAACTACGGTCAACCATGCGATGAAAAGCTGTCGCCGCGCGTGGAATATCGCTGCGCGCCGTAATCCTGGCAAGCTTCCGCTGGTCAATCCGTTTGCGAGGATGGGGCTGCAATCATCTGATCGCGAGACACCAACTGCGACCTATGACGAGTTGCTGAAGTTCAGGACCAAAGCTATCGAGATGAGGCTCCCATCCCTCGCTAGTGCTGCGCTGATCGGCTGGGAATGGTTGCAGCGGGAGACTGATATTTTTGCGACCTTCATGGTCGAGCATTATCGTCCGAAGGAGCATCCGAACATGGTGCGCATCGTCGACGAGAAGACGGGAACAGAAAGTTGGAGACCGCTCTTCGACGATGCTGGCACCCCGCTCCATCCTGAACTGATGGTGGAGCTGGACGCCATCAAGCGCGAGCGCATCGGTGGTTTGATGCTCTGCCGTGACTGGGGCAAGCGCGGACCGTGGCCGACGTGGCCAAAGCCGGATCAACCGGACTTCACCCATCTCAGTCGCAAGGTCAAAGAGGTGATCCGCGCTGCCGGTCTTCGCGATGAGCTGTCTTTCACCTCGTTCCGCCACGGCGGACTAACCGAAGCAGGCGACGCCGAACTGACCGATCGCGAGATTCTGGCGCAGAGCCGGCACACGACGGTCAAGGTGCTGCCGAAGTACGTCAAGCGCACGACGAAGCAGATCGCCAGCGGCACCAGGAAACGGCGCGCGCTGCGAACAAAAGAGGGACATTTGTCCGAATGAGCAGCAGCACGCTTGTCCGAATGGAAAACTGATAATGCCGGAAGCGATTGAAAACACTGGAGCGGGTGAAGGGAATCGAACCCTCGTATTCAGCTTGGAAGGCTGCTGCTCTACCATTGAGCTACACCCGCGTCGGGCGATCACCTAACACGGCCGGGCGGCGGCCTCAACTGTCCCCGAGAGGGCTTCATGCCCCGCGGAAAGCCATGGCTGCTGCGCCGGCGCCGCCTGTTCCCTCGCCCGCCCCGCGCGGCCGGCCTTAACAGCGGCGGATTCGACGCCTATATTGATGGTCCCATCAACAAAGAAAGGAGGTGATCCAGTGTCTTGTCTCAAGCGCTGTCACCTCGCTGGGATCGCCCGCTAGGCTTTGACGCATGAGCCTGGCATCGGGGCGCTCTCAGCCCTGGACCAGCGAGACAACAAGAGCGGGCGCGACGGGAGCCATCCCGCCGCGCCTTTTGCTTGCCTGACGATGTGCGCTTGCGTGACGATTCGCCGGTCAGAGGCCGAAGAAGCGGAGCCAGCGCGGCCACCAGCGGCGCCTTGCCTCGACGCTGCGCTCGCCGCCATTGCGGGGCGAGCTGCCGTCGTAGCGATGAGCTGCGGGCATCCTCTCGGCGTCGCAGATGATGGCACCTGGCTTGCGCGGCATGACGCTCTCCCTGATGGCGCGATGGCTCCCTTTGCCCATCAGTCGTGCCATCCTGCTGCCACGTTCAAGGCCGCTCCGCACCATCGCGTTTCTGGACGGTGTCGCGGCTTCCCCGGCCGCGACACGATCAGCCCAAGATTCGCAGCCCAAGATTCGCGAAAAGGAATGTCGGCCTGCCCGCCGCTGCAGCGTCCTTGGGTCGGTCCCATAAGAAACGAGGAGAGCAACTGATGCTTTATGCCATCCTGGCCTATCACGTCGAAGCCGAGGTCACGTCATGGACCGCGGACGAGGATGCGTCCGTCATGGCCGGCCTGCAAAGCGTGCACAAGCGGCTCGCAGGCCAGCTCGGCCCCGCCGCGCGGCTCGGCGAGACCAGGGACGCCCGCACCCTGCGCGGACCCGGCCACGGCGTCGTGATCGACGGACCGTTCGCCGAGACCAAGGAGCAGCTGCTCGGCTTCTATGTGATCGATTGTCCCGATGAGAACGCCGCGCTCGCGGCCGCCCGCGACCTGCGTAGCGTCAACCCGACGGCGGTCTACGAGATCCGCCCGGTCAGGTTCTATCTGCCGGGCGCGCCGCTTCCGGAGACGGAGCGCGCAGGCGGCGCGTGAGCTACTCGCCGCCGCCGTCGATCTGCCGTCCCATGATGGCGATCGCCTTCTGGTAGACCCCTGCGGCGTTCCAGGCCTCGATCGCGGCGAAGTTGGGCTCGCCTGGCTGATAGCCGGCGCCGGCGCGCCAGCCATGGGCGCGCAGGAAATTCGCCGTCGAGCTCAGCGCATTGGCGGCGACGTCGAGATTGCCGGTGCCGTAATTGAGGATATTCTTCGGCATGAACTGGGTCTGGCCGACCTCGCCATGCATCGAGCCGCGCTGGCCCGGCGAGATCGCGCCGCGATCGATCAGCTTCAGCGCCGCATAGAGCTGGTCGGTGAAGAATTCCGGACGGCGGCAGTCATAGGCCAAGGTCGCGATCGACGACAGCATGTTCTGGTTGCCGCGCTGGCTGCCGAAGCCGGTCTCCATGCCCCAGATCGCGATCAGAGGCCCCGGCGGTACGCCGTAGCGCTGCTGGATCGAGGCGAACAGCGCCGCCTGCGACTGCTTCAGCGAGCGGCCGCGCGACACGATGGTCGCCGAACCGCGCTTGGCCATGAACGCCTCGAGCGACAGGCTGAAACTGTGCTGGCTGCGGTCGGCCGCGATCGTCGCGCTGGCGTAATTGGTTTGCATCAGCGCGCCGAGCGCGGCCTGGCCGATACCCTTGGCCCTCGCCTCCTCGGAGAACTCCCGCTTCCAGTTTTCGAAGCCGCCCGGGCCGTTGCCGCATTGCGCCGCATTGGCCGCCGCGCCCAGCGTTGCAACGAGCATGATCGCCGCAAAGGCCGACGTCGCAAGCTGTCCGGTCCTGGTCATCGCAAAACTCCTCCGCATATCCCGGCGCGCCGGCTCGTGCCGGTGACGATGGCCACAGGCACATGACCCTGCGATGAACGGCCGGTGGGCTTTCGCGCACGATATGTCGCAGCGGCCGGATTCGCCATCCTCCCCGGAGCAGGACATCGGAGGCATTTTGTGGCGCCGACCGGCCGCAACGTGCTGGTGCGGCATCCGGACCAGATGCGCGTCGAGTATGTCGAGCATCGCGACAACCATCCTGCGGACGCGCTGCCGTCAGCGCGACGAGCACGACATGCCGGCCGGAGCGTCGCGACTGCCTCAACGCGCGCGCTGTTCGCCAAGCGCGAACTGACGCTTCGCCGGGAGAATCACGACCGGCGCTGGCGCCCGGCGCGGAACGGAACTCCGCGTGACGAGGATCGGCTCGCGGTCACCGAGCACTGCCCGCTCCTCGACCAGGCGCGCCATCACAAGCCGCATCTTGATGAGATCCCCGGCAACGAAGGCGCAGTCCTCGTCGCGGTTGATCTGCTCGCGCATGATCGCCTCTGCCTCGAGCATGCTGACCCGCAGCGCCCTGATCTGCCTGCGAATTTCGCTGATGCGGTTGTCCATTGCGTCGTCTCCTCACGGTGGAGAAGCATTAGAACAAAACAAGAACAAAATGTCAATTGAAGCGTCAATCGAAACCGCGATCCGTATCTCGACAACCAGCGGCGGCAATTGGTCCCAACACGACTCCTGTTGGAACAAGCGCCAATGGACTTGTCTAATGGAATAGACAAGTTAGAACTCAGAGCAATTCTGATTTGAAATTGCGACGTAATGACCAAATCCTCCAAGCTGGTGGCCGCGAAGCGCGGCAAGGTTCTTCTGGTGCGACGCCGATCTGACGGGCTGTGGATGTTCCCCGGCGGCCGCAGGCGCGGGCGCGAATCCGTCAAGGATTGTCTGAAGCGCGAGATCAAGGAGGAGCTGCCGAAGCTCAAGCTCGGCAGGCTCAGCCTCTGGAAGGAAGTGACGGCAAGAAACAAGCGCTCGGGGCGCAAGATGAGCGACGCGATCTTCGTGGCCAAGCAGGCCAAGGGCCGGCTTGCGATCGGCGACAAGAAGGAGATCGATCGCGCCGCCTGGCAGAAGCCCCGCGGCATCCGCCTGACGCCGACCTCGCGCTACATTCGCGACCGCCTGTTTCCGCGCAAGCAGCGGCGCCGGTAACCCCCCGCGCGCTACCCTTCCAGCCGGTCGATCTCGACCTTGCCGGCCTTCATGACCAGCGGGATGTGGTCGCCCTGGCCGAGCAGGCAGGAGACATCGCGCAGCGGATTGCCCTCGACCACCAGCATGTCGGCCAACGCGCCGGGGGCGATGCGACCGAGCTTGTCGTCCATGCGCAGCACCTCGGCGCCGACGATCGTCGCGCTCGCGATCACCGCCTGCGGGCCGAGCACCTCGGCGCGGATGCGGAATTCCTCGCTCTGCAGCCGCTGCGACGGTCCGAGCAGGTCGCTGCCAAACCCCATCTTGACGCCGGCGTCGCGGTAGATCGCCAGCGAGCGTAGCCCGGCGTCGCGCACACCGGCGACCTTGGCGACGCTCGCCGCGGGCAAGCCGAACTTGGCGCCCTCGGTCGCCAGCGCCTCATAGGTCACCAGCGTCGGGACCGCATAAGCGCCCTGCTCGGCCATCAGCCGCGCGGTCGGCAGGTCGACCAGATTGCCGTGCTCGATGGTGCGCACGCCGCAGCGCACCGCGCGCTCGATCGCTTCGGCAGTGTAGGCATGGGCCAGCACATAGGTCTGGCGCGCCCGCGCTTCGGCGACGATGGCGCGGATCTCGTCCTCGGAATAACCATAGGCCCCGATCGGATCGGTCGGCGAGGCAACGCCACCCGACGCCATGATCTTGATCTGGTCGGCGCCCATCTGCAGCTCCTCGCGCACCGCCTTGCGCAGCGCATCGACGCCGTCGACGACGCGCGACAGCGCGCCGACCCGCACGCAGCAGGAGCAGGTCGGGTCGGCCAGATAGTCCGAGCGCGATCGCCCGTCGCCGTGCCCGCCGGTCTGGCTCAGCGCGCGGCCGGAGACGAACAGCCGCGGACCGTCGGTCAGCCCGGTGTCGATCGCCTGCTTGAGCGCATAGCCCGCGCCGCCGGCATCGCGCACGGTGGTGAAGCCGCGCTTGAGCATGCCGCGCAACAGCATGGTCGAGCGCAGCGTCACCAGCACGTTGGCCATGCGTGCCTGCGCCGCCAGATCGAGCTCGATGGCCACAGCATGCACATGCAGGTCGATCAGGCCGGGCATCAGCGTCTTGCCCTTCAGATCGATGGTGCGATCCGCTGACGCGGACAGCGGCCGGTCGGACACCTCCTTGATCAGATCATTCTCGACCAGCACGTGATGCCCTTCGAGCAGATCGGGCTGAAGCGGATCGAGCAGCCTGGCATTCTTGAAGAGCACCATCGTCATTGGGATGTCCTGTCGAGGTTAGGACGCCGCCGGCGCAAGCAACGCCGGCAACGCGAGCTGGGCAAAAGGGCGGCAGGCGGCGACGTCATCCGCGTCGTACCAGCCGGCCTCATGGAGCAGATTGAGCGAGCCGAGCGTGCGGCCGCGCCAGCGTATCGGCATGTTGAGCACGCTCGCGCAGCCGAGCGAGGCGATCAGCGCATGGTCGGCAAACACCGCACTGATGTCGTCGCGCGTGCGGCCGATATAGGCCTCGCCGCGGTCGAGCACGGCCTCGGTCCAGGGCCCCGCCGCGAGCCGCTTGCGTCCGCCGGCAGGATAGGATTCCGGCTGATTGGAATAGAGCCGCGCCGCCTCGGATGTCTCGCCGTCATAGGCCAGGATCGTGAACAGCCGGTGCCCGATCGCGGTGCGCAAGGCACGGTCGAGCGCTGCGAACACCGCGTCCGGCTGATCGATCCGATCATGCGCGAGCGCGACGGCGCACAGTAGCGGACCGGCCTGCATGTCGCTGTGCGGCCTCATGCGGCTTCGCTCGCGGCGATCTCTTCCAGCGAACGGCCGCGGGTCGGCACGCCCATCAGCACCACGGTCAATGCGCCGACCAGAAGCACCGTCGTGGTGACGCCGAACACGCCGGTGAAGCCGTAGTTCGGATAGAGGTAGCCGACCAGGATCGGCGACACGATCGCACCGATGCGGCCGATCGCCGACGCAAGCCCCGCGCCCGTGGTCCGGATCGGCGTCGGGAACACCTCGGCCGTGTAGGCATAGACGCCGGCGTAAGTGCCGTTCATGAAAAACGACAGCAGGATGCCGGCGATCATGATCTCGCGGTCGCTGGATGCAAAGGCGAGCCCGAGCGCGCTGACGCCGCCGAGCAGCATGTAGGTGGCGATGGTGGCCTGTCGGCCGATGCGCTCGTTGAACCAGGCGGCGCTGAAATAGCCCGGCACCTGCGCGCAATACATCGTCAGCGAATAGCCGAAGCTCTTGGTGATGCTCATGCCGTTCGCGACCAGGAGGCCGGGAATCCAGACGAAGAACGAATAGTAGCTGAAGGTGATCGACAGCCACATGATCCAGGTCATGGTGGTGATGCGGGCCTGCTTGCCGGCGAGCAGCGATGCCAGATTGGTTGCCAGCGTCCCGGCCGGCGCCGGAGGCGCCGTCACTTCGGGCACCGGCTGCGGCAGCACATGGCCTGATTGCGCGAAGCTCGCCTCGATCTTGTCGAGCACGGCTTCGGCCTCCTGCTCGCGTCCCCGGCTCTCCAGCCAGCGCGGCGATTCCGGCAGCGCGCGGCGCCACCACAGCAGCATGACCACGGGGATCGCGGTGAGCACCAGCACGATGCGCCAGCCGTTCTCATAGGCCGGCACGATGAAATAGCCGAGCAAGGCCGCCGCCACGAAGCCGAACGAGAAGAACCCCGCCAGCGCGCCGGTAAAGGCGCCGCGGTAGCGCCGCGCCACGAACTCCGCGAGGTAAGGCGCGATGATCGCGCTCTCGGCGCCGGTGCCCATCCCCGCGACCACGCGCGCGGCGAAGAACGAGGGCCAGCTATCCACCGTCGCGCTCACCAGCGATGCCGCGCAGTACAGCGCGAGTGCCGACATCATCACCGCGCGGCGGCCGATCAGATCGCCGAGCGTGCCGGCCAGAAGAGCGCCGAACAGGAAGCCGACGAAGGTGCTGCTGCCGAGCACGCCGGTCTGCACCGCCGACAGATTCCAGGCCGTGCGCACCACCGGCAGGATGAAGGCCAGCACGGCCGCATCCATCGCGTCGAACATGTAACCCAGGCCGCCCATCAGGAGCAGGTGGATGTGGAAACGCGAGAACGGAAGGCGCTCGATGCGCGCCGATATCATCGACATGAAACTCCCCCCTCAATCGAGGGGAATGATAGACAAACTTGCTATTATCCGGATAATTTATAATTGTGATCCAACATATCACCATTGTGAATGTCGATGTCGTTCCGCAGGCTTGACCTCAACCTCCTGAAGGTCTTCGAGGCGCTGATGACCGAGGGCAGCGTCACCCGCGCCGCCAACGCGCTGAAGATGACGCAGCCGGCGGTCAGCAACGCGCTGGCGCGGCTGCGCAACGCGCTCGGCG